>Ga0366776_1007_pt1 | contig 34186 bp, 30 predicted proteins | sample BONcelN113001D11_FD_207070 | JGI IMG/M metagenome (GOLD analysis project Ga0366776, IMG submission 207070) | Enriched cells from coal bed in the Powder River Basin, Montana, United States - BONCAT cells N11 rep2 HSBNCT.N11.300.1.D11 ...
TTTATCGTCACATGGGTTTGTAGCTCTTTCGCCGTCTTTAGCAAGACTGGTGGCGGACACTGGAGCGAAGAGAAATTCGCCAATGGCGTCCCATCACCCAGCGTTTTATTCGCCCATTATTTTTGCACTGAGCATTGCAAAGGCAAACAGAGCAATCCATGTCCAGAAGTATGCGGGGCTCTGATTTAAAGCCTTAGCCGCACTTCCACAGGTATGTCGGCACGATGAACGCAATCGCGCCCTCATCTTGCCAGTCACGTTGCCAACATAATCTGACCTTTAATCAGTACTGCGACACTTTGTACCAGCTGTTGCCGCGCTTGACCAAGCCGATGGTGCCGGTGGTCTGTCTGCGAGGTGAGGGGAAGTCAATTCCTCCTCCACTGTTGACGTACTGAGTATTCTCCTTCTTGATGTCCCACTGGGCTTTGTACTCGATGTAGTGGACGGACTCTCCATCCTTGTTCAGGACGTAGGTGTTCTCTTCCTTCCAAGTGGTGAGATTAAAGGTGGATTGATTTCCAGTAATGGCTTCCCTAATCAATTCAACAGGAACAGAGCTAGATGTACGAGGGTTGGATATCTTTGGCGGATTGTAGGTGGCCTTCCACGCATTCTGCGCTTTAGCCTGAGCGTAATACTGATCGATGTCTGCTTTTTGCGTTAATGTATCGGTATGTTTTTTCTTTATCTCCGCGTAGAATTGAGCTTTCTGCTCTTGTGATTTGGCCTCGAACAAGCGCTTGAACCTCGCAAATGCTACGGGATCATAGCCAATGATGGCGCCTTTTTCGACGTGGCAGAGGATGCTGCAATTAAACTTATTCCGAATGTCTGCAACGTCAACCGGAGTGAGGGCTGCAACAATCTCAAATGGATCCAGAAAGACCTTCGAGCCGACGTATGTGGGCCCTGTCAAATCTGAAGTTACCCGGTCTCCATCGAAATCGTAGATCGGGTACTTGTCTTTCCACATACCCTTAACCTTGACCGCACCCGATGGCTTCACTGGTGGAGGAGGCGAGTCTTCTAACTGGGCCTTTAACCGCTCATAATCACGATAGTCGTAACCGATCACTTTGCCATCACGGATGCAAGTCAGGGGCGTGCAAGTTATCACCTTGTTCTGTATCAGGCGTCTTACGTCGTCGTTATTGAAGTCAAGAGGGACGAGCGTTTGCGCGAGATAAACCTTATCCTGCACCGACATGCTAGGGTGGTCGAGGTAGTCTAGAGGGAGATCGTAGATTGGGTGTGATACTCGGCCATGGTACGAACTAGATTGTCGCTCCTCGTGTACTTTATCAATTACCCAAATCCGTTTGGGAGGGGTACTGTTTGCTGGGACAGTTTGCGCTCGTTGTACTTGCTCGTTTTTTTGGTCGGCACCTGGCCCTTGTAGGCCAAGAGCTGATTTGTTAACTGTCGGCCATTGGGCATAGGCCGAAGAGATCGCCAAGTTTAAGCTAAGAGCTATTAAAGAAAGCCAACGTACTGACATAATTAGTCCTTTAGGGCTGATTGTTTTTTCATAGTGCCATTGGGGCATGAAAATATCTCCTTATGCGAGTAGCGATAACGACCGGTTAGTAAGTCCTATCGCTTCGCCATAAGAAATCCAAAAGCGAATCACAATCCAAGTATTCCAAGCGAGGATTGCAATTTTTACTCCTTGTTGGTTATTGAATAATACTGAAGATAATATTACTTGCTTTAAGTAATGTTGTCACAAAGGAATAATACGACTTGATTATATCCTAAACAAGCTATGATTATCCTGATCGGTTGACTCCTAGAGGCATCGGGCGCAGCACAATGCGCACATGCCTACACCCGCAGAAAAAGTCGCATTTTCCAATCGTTTGGAACTGGCCTTGCGCCGCAGCCAAGGTGAAGACCTTGGTGCCACCGCGCTGGCATTGCGCTTCAATCTGCGCTATACCGGCAAGGGCATATCGGCGCAGACTGCCCATAAATGGCTCAGCGGTCGCACGATCCCGGCCAAAGACAAGCTGGCAACGCTGGCCAAATGGCTGAGCGTGGACGAGCATTGGCTGCATTACGGTCCTTCTCCCTCGAAGGATGAGGGAGAAAAAGACAAGAGCAGCAAGGTTGCTACCCCATCGGCAGAGGCCATCAAGCTGGCGCAGAAAATCCAGTCCCTGCCGCCGCATCCCCGCTATCTGGTGGAAGAGTTGGTCAACCAGCTACAGGAAACTCCCATAGCTGGCGACTGATCAGCCAGCGGACTTCTGGTCGATTCTTTCCTGGAGCTTGTCGGTTAGGTTAGCTTTCTGCTGGGCTCCTTCCTTGTCCGATTTCCCCGCCGATTGGCCGGCATCCGCCTGTCCAAGCAAAAACTCCTCGGCAATATCGACCATTTCTTCCGCCGTACTTTCGAAGGCACCATTGGCAAACCCGCTTTCCGCCGCAGCATCGAGCGCGTTCTGATCGACGCCATTGGTAAGGCGAAGCTGATGCTCCTCCTTGGCTTTATTGACGGCATCAACCAAGCTCAAGCCATCGCGGATGGTGATGTCCACGTAATAAATCGGTGAACGATGGCTTTGCGTGGTGCTTTTGCCGCGCAGGCGCAGTTGCAGGGGAAGGCAAGCGAGCAAATTTCCAGAAACTGCCCGGTAGTAATGAAGGCGGGCTGTCAGGTTGCGGATGCTGTTGTAACCCGTGGTGCGAAAGATGAATGTGCCCAAATCGTCGTCATCCCCAATCTTCACGTTCAGGCGGCCATAGGGCTTGCAAAGCCCGTCCGAGAATTCACATTCGTCGGGCGATGGACACGGCAGCGATTGCACCTGCGAACTGGCATAGCGACGGCAACGTTCACCGTTCCCCACACACAGCGGCCGGCCATTCTTGCGGTCGAATAGACAATATTCGGCCCGCAGGTTCAACTCCGGATCGTTGAACAAGACCCGGATCGGGATGGAACGGAGCTTCTCGCCATTGATTTTCTGGCGCAAGTCGCCGTCATATGGATGCGATACCCAGCCATCCCTGGACTGGACCTGAGTCGTGATCGTGAATTGATCATCCTTTTCCGGCAATCGTTTGCCGTTCTTCTCGACGACCTTGCCAATCGAGATGCGCCCGAGAATAGGCGGCGTAATAGATAGTCCTTTGATCATGAGATTTCTTTCTGCATAAAAAGCAAGCATCGCCCTCATCCGACGCGATGCGTAAGCGGACAGACAGGCGATGAATGTGATGTGGGAGAGTAACTAGGGCCGGATCAGAAAGCGGCGTGATCCGGGTTTAGTGGTGGCATACTGTGTTGCCAGTTCGGGGTGCTCGGTGAGCAACTGTTTGAAATCGATGCCGATACTGTCTTTGCTCCGCTTGAAAAAGACTTCACCCGTTTCAAACTGTGCGGCGGACGCATCGCCCATTGCTTGCATCAGCGTTTGCTTGAGCCGTTCGGCCTGTTCTTCCCGTATCTTGATGTCATTCTTGAGCAATACCAGATCAGCGAAGGCAGCCGACAGACTCCGGTCATCGCGGAGATCAACCGTGCTGGCATTGCCGGGATACAGGCAGCGCAAAGCCCGTTCTGCCGATTCAGACCCATCCGCCGGCGGTGGCGTGTCGCCGCTGACGTACTCCCAGAACCGAGCTTCCAGCGGGATTAATCGGGCAATCAGCTCGTCATTCCGATGGATGCGATGAACTTCAAGCTTTTGTCCGCAAATCAGTACCGCCACATCCGCCGCCAGTTTGCCGGTCACGGCAAGCTGGTGTTGCACCTGAAGCTGAACGTATTCCGGCACCCCTTCGCTCCATGATCGCGCACCAAACTCGCCTGCCGTCTTGCATTCAAGGATTTGCACGCCTGGGGCACCAATCACTTCCCGATCCAGGTTGGCCAGCATGAAGGGAATATCCGGATGCTGAAGGACGGCATTGACCTTGCGAACCCGGCTTCCTGTCTGCTTGGTATAGGCCGCTGCTACGATAGGTTCCAGCAGCGTACCCCAATAGACAGGCTCTGCGGTGTCATTCGGATCGGGTTGGGACAGGTCGGCATCCCGGCCTGTTTTCTCCAGCCACAGTTCCAGTTGGCTCTTGTAGGGATTCAGGCCAACAGCAGCAGCGGCATCCGAACCGCCGATGCCAGTCTTGCGTACTTCCAGCCAGTCTGCACGCTCGATTCGGCGCGTATCGACCAGCCGCAATGCCGGACGGGATTTCTCCCTCGGTACATGATCCAGTAACGCCATGTTTAGACCTCCAAAATGAAGAAGCCCGGCTACGCTTGCGCGTGCCGGGCTTATGCTGCGATGAATGAATAATTAGACGGAGGAATGATTCATGAAACCAGCTTCAAGGCTTCATCCCACGCCTTTAGCTTCAATGCAGCGCCTGGACCGAACCAAGCTGCATCCAGGCGGTGATCGGCACTACGGGCGCGCCGATGGTGATCGACAAACTCCGTGACGCTGTTCAGCACCCCCCAAGCCGTGCCAGCGGCAGATGCCATGTCCGCGCCTTTGCCACGCCCGGCGTAAAGCCCCTGCACGCTCTTCAAGGCACGCTCATTGACAGCGGTGGTGCTGCCATCGGTAGCGGGATTTATCGGATAGGTCAGCACGCGCTTGAAGAAGGCTTCGACGGCACCATCCTTCACCTTGCATTCGGTGAGGGCTTTCATCCGTGCCATGAAGCCATCCCAGGATGAAACCGCGATGCCCAATTGACGCTTGACCGCTTGCGGATCGAACTGGCTGCGGTGCGGGACCTTGACCGCGCCCGTGCCGTCGCCCAGGGCAATTGCCAAGGTGTTGTTGCAGACGACACGAACCGAAGTGAATTGTGCTGTTGTGGCGAGCGTACCATCGCAGGCAGTCGCCAGCAGCAGATAGCCGTTGACCCTGTCACGCCCTTTCAGGCAGACGCTTTGCCCGGTACGTGCCAGCGCCCAGAACTTACGGCCTTCCTTCAAGACGCCAGCTGTCTCCAACTCGAAGCCACCGGCTTCTGTCAGGTCGCGGTAGAACTCCAAGATTTCAGAGGGCTGTACCACTTGAAATCGCGGGGATACGACCGACAGGGGCGCCTTGGTGTCCGAGCGGTATAGCACCTTTTGATCAGGGAAAGCGTGGATCGATCCCAACCCCTCGTTGGAAGCAACATAGCGCACATCCGCCGATTCGATGCGCCAGTTCATGCCGGCGCGTTGTGCCCAGACTTCAAGAGGTTGGCCGGGCGTGAGTTGATTGCCAAGGCCATGCCAAGGTGTTTCGTTGACGTAGGCCATGGATTGAACGAGATGCATGATGAACTCCTGAAAAATGAACGCATAAAGCCCGGCCGACGCCGGGCATGAGAGACAAAGAGAAAAAGGCCGTCGAGAAGTGCAACAGGAGAGAAGAGCTAGGAATGCTGCAGGCTAAAGGTGTGGCCGCAGGAATGGCAGAGATAGTTGTTGAGAATTTTTTCGTCGATGACCTCGCCAAGCTTCACGCCCGACGCGCCGCTTGCCGCACTGCTAAGCAGCGCTGGGATGACGGCGCTAGCGATGCCACTGATGGCCATGCTGACAGGGCCGCCTGCCAGACCGACAGTGGCTCTGGCTTTGGCCAGTGCCGCGATCATTGCGCTGGTTGCACCAGACACTGCTCCAATGGCACCACCGAATTTACGCGCACGGTTGCGGGTTTCGACATGCAACGAGTGGCATTTCGGGCAAACCGGTAGTGGAATTTCGCCATGGTTCGAATGAAAACTATGGGGGTGAATGTAACCTTCCTCTTCGTTGTCATAGGGGTGAGCGCGATTAAACGACATCGGCGATTCCTCCTTTTCGAGCTGGATGATGGCGCTTGGACAGAAGCATTGCACATAGTGCGCCAGTCAAAAAGAGGAGAGTAAAGACGGCAAGGTATTCGAAGGGGGAAGGGGTCATGGGAGCTTCCTAAGGCAAGAATCGTCAGTGCGGGATTGCGCTGATGGAGCCAGCTACTCTGCTGCTCCCATGAGTGATATGTGGTTGAAAAAATCTTGCTTGAAGCCGTTTGGGTAACTGATATATCGGACACCTGAGATTATTCTGAACATGCTCTTGTAAGGAGGCGAGCATTTGGTAAGCTATGCGTTTTCCCTCCATTTTTCGAAATAAGAGGTTAACGATGAAAAAATTGTTATTTTGACAAATAAATTGCAGATACCACTTCTGGGATTTGTCAAAAGGAAATTTTTTCAATTGTGTTTTGTCGTCAACTGACCTCGCCCTTTCATTCGCTAAGCCAGACTTGTCACTGGTAAAATGTAAAATGGATCGCCTTTCCGTTGAAGACCGAAGCCGGCAAATGTCCTTGGTACGGTCGAAGAACACCAAGCCCGAACTTGCGGTCCGCAAGCTCGTATTCTCGATGGGTTATCGCTACCGACTTCATAGTGTTGGCTTGCCCGGCAAACCTGACTTGGTTTTTCGTGTGCGGAAAAAAGCGATCTTCGTTCATGGCTGTTTTTGGCACCGGCACGAAGGCTGCAAAAAGGCAACCATTCCATCGAGCCATATTGATTACTGGCTGCCCAAGTTCGCAAAGACCGTCGAGCGCGACCGCGAGCACTTGAACTCGCTGGGTGCGCTGGGCTGGAAGACGCTCGTCGTGTGGGAATGTGAGCTGAAAGACGCTGATGCCCTGGCTAGCAAAATCAGGACGTTTTTAGAGGAATAGAAAGGGGCTTAACGCCTCTCTGAAATGAGATCACATTAGATGAAATATACGCTCGCCGAGTTTTTTTGTGGGTGCGGGGGAACGTCCCGTGGCTTCACCCGCTCCGGTCGGTTTAATGTCGTATTGGGGAATGATGTCAAAGCCGAGGCGCTCAAAACCTTCGCCTTTAACCATCAAAAGGACGACATCCCGCCCGTTACCATTCGCCAGGACATACGCACGCTGAAAGTCGCTGCAATCGAAGACGCCATGCGAGATCGTGGCGTTCAGCCGGGTGACTTGGACTGTATGATCGGCGGCCCGCCTTGCCAAGGTTTTTCCCAGTTGCGCCGCTCTGAACATCGCGAGGAAGGAAAGATTGTCAAATTTCGCGGCTACAGCCAGCTCGCTCATGATCCGAGAAACGACCTTGTTCTTCGCTATTTGGAAGTCGCTGAGGCACTTCGCCCGAAATTCCTCGTCATCGAGAACGTTCCGCAGATGCTCAATCACGGCTTTGACGGCCGTTTGGGTAAGCTCTCCGAGATCGTTATTGAGATCCTGGAAAAGGATTTGGGATATAAGGTCGAGGTTGCGGTGGTCAATGCTGCCGACTACGGTGTTCCACAACTGAGGGAGCGTGCGATTTTTATCGCCAGCTCCATCGGCTCGGCTTCCTTTCCGAAAACTACCCACGCCGATCCTTCAAAAACACATCTGCTTGAAGATGGCCGGTTTCCGTGGGTGACAGTTGGCGATGCAATCGGAGATTTGCCGGAGCCCTCTGACGCAAAGGAGGGGCTGGGGGGCAAGCCCATTGATTTATATAAGGAAGGGTCAAGTGCTTACGCGCTTGCGATGCATACCGCCAGCACATTCCCGTATAACCATATCACTCGCTCTTATAAGCAAGCGGTATTGGACATCATTAAGGAAATGCGCTCAGGTCAGACATGGGACGCAGAAAGCGAGCGCATGCGCGCAAAATATACATGTGCTATCAACAAGCTTGCAAAGGAAAAAAATATTACAGAGAAAGCGGCTCGAAAACAGCTAGAAAAGGCCGGAAAGATCAATCCGGTATTCTACAAAGATTATTATTGGAGTGCTTACACGCGTCTGGCATGGGAATCTCCTGCGCTTACCATTACTGCAAATGCCAATTTTCTCGGATCGGGGCGATTCTCTCACCCTGAGGCTATGCGCGGAATCACGATGCGTGAAGCGGCACGTCTCCAGTCTTTTGACGACGATTTTCGATTCATTACATCTGACAATGACGACATGGATACGGCGAGGATCGGCGTCGGCATGGACATGATCGGCGAGGCGGTTCCGCCTGGCTTGGCGCAGGCCATCGCATCTCACTTGGCCAGTCAGCTCGACGCGAGGAACCCAAAGTCGCTAACGCATAAAAATTCGAAAGAAGCTAAATGCCCCTGACAAACGACGAAGTGACAGAACTGGCGCGGCACGCGGTCCAGAGGATGTTCAACGAGCGCGGCCCTGATTATCGTTTTCCGTTCGATGCGGTTTGGTTATATGTTGAGTCGGGGGTCAATATTCCTGGTACGGCCCGCCCTCACCAAGCGGGACGTCTACTTCGTGAAGGATGGATCGAGACAACAGGCGCGATCGCGAAAGCGGTATCGGAGAAGCGAGCGGGAAGCTCAACGCCCGAGTATCGATTTGGGCATCTTCTAGTAAAACGGCAGGTGCCTGTGGCGGCTTTGCCGGTTGCAGGTTCCAAGAGGGCGAGTGATCTGCTGACACGCCTGCAATTAAAGATGGACTCCGAGGGATACGTTGTTTCGGTGGCTCAGTTGGCGAACTTTTATCTAGCTATGATGACCAGCCCGCTGGTGATTTTGTCTGGCATATCTGGAACAGGTAAGAGCCTGTTGCCGCGCAAATTCGCTCAGCACACGAAGTCTGGTTTTAAACCCGTGCCTGTACAGCCGCAGTGGTCTGATAACAGTGACTTGTTTGGCTACGTGCCAACGCTTTCGCCTGAAAAATTCATCAAGGGGCATTTGATCGATAGCTTGATCGAGGCGCTGGATAATCCAGAAAAGCTTATGATAGCGCTGCTCGACGAAATGAACCTCGCTCCGGTTGAGCACTATTTCAGTGATTTTCTTAGCGTTGCTGAAACTCGTCGACGTAATGGCGGTGTCATTCAGACTGATGCTCTACCGATTGAATTGCCTTACTCGACAGATGGACAAGAAGACAAATACAAGAGGTTGAGAAACATTGGGCTCCCGCACAACTTGCGAGTAATTGGAACGGCCAACATGGACGAATCGACTCACTCGTTTAGTCCAAAAGTTCTAGACCGTGCGTTTGCCATCGAGTTTGACGATCCTGATCTGACCGCGTTCGCGACCGCAGTGAACGGCTCTGACGAAGATTTCAGTGAATTGGCCAAGCTCATTGGCGATCAGCGAAATCCCATTTCGGTTCAGGAGGCTAGGGCAACTAACCAAGAACTGTTTGATCAGGTCGCTCAAATGCTGCAAGAGATCCAGGACATCCTTGCACCGTCCGGAATCAAGTTTGGTTATCGTACGCGCGATGCGATCTTGCTCTATCTGCATTTCTGGCGACAGCTTGGGTTGGAAGACATTGTCAATGCCAGCGCTGCGCTCGACTTCTGCCTGTTGCAAAAAGTGTTGCCCAAGATTTTGGGCAGTGGCGATACCTTGGCAGATGCCCTGACAAAGCTTAAAACTTGGCTGCAAAAGGACAGGTCCGTCGATGTCGATGGGGGCGATGTGACTGAGTTTACGGGGCCTTTCGTGCGTAGCTTGCAAAAAATAGATCGGATGGCTGCTCTTTTGGAAGTAGATGGCTCGACCCATTACTGGGGCACTTGATGCCACTCCTGTTGGAAGCCCAAGGCGCGGGTTGGAAGGTGGAGGTTATCGGCAAACTGCCGGACCTTCCACCCTTTATCACAATTATGCCGCAGTCGTTCATAGTGGCTAGTGGTCAGATTTCTCTGCTAACCCTGGACAAAAAATCCCAGAAGATGATTCGGACAGTTTCTGGGCAATTGATCGAGCCACTGTTCTTCGAAGCGGTCGAATACGACATTCACCTAGGAGGCTGTCGGACTCAGGGTTTTTGATTCATTTTTCGATGTATGCTAAGCAAATCCAGACTTGTTAGCGTTTCAATTCATCGGAATGGGCGCGTGAGAGCCGTGCGGAGCGGATTTTGTGCTTCGCCGGCGCTCTGCGCACGCGTATTTATGCTCTTTTTCCTCGTTACGCCATGTTTAAAGTGCTCATGCGTTTTAAGTTCCAGGCCAAGGCAACCAGATTCCATTCGTGACGTACTTTTTCCACGCCGCGCAACAGAAACTGCCTGAATTTCATCACATGCTTGATGATGCCGAACACCGGTTCTACCGTCTGCTTGCGCAGCGCATAGTCGGCTCGGCCGCTTAGCGTCTTCAAGCGATGCGCCATCTGCGTCACCGCATCGGCATCTTCATTGTCCGGCAGCGGCTCCGGTTCCGTGAAGCGCGCCAATAGCCCGGGATAATGGGCTTCCCGCCCCATTGCAATCATTGGCTCAACCCCCGCTTCGACACACGCGTCCACATTGGCGGCACTGAAGTAGCCAGTATCGGCACACAGCTGTTCCGGCTTGCCCAACTCCGCCTCGTGCGACTTGAGCATGGCCAGCATCGGCTTGATCTGCTGCTTGTCGTTGCACGCCTGCGTCACGCCGGTGGCGACGATCAGCATGCTGCCAGCATCGACCGCGCACTGGCCGTTGTAGCACTGCTCAAAGCCGCCGCCCGACACCTTCATGATGCGCGACTGTTCATCGGTCAGATTGATCTGGTCCTTGTCTTGCGGACCCGTGGTCGGCGGCTCGGGATCTTTGCCGCGCGGCTTCTTTCCCGCCTTGCGCTGCGCGTCCCGGCGGGCGCTCTTGGTATCAAATTCGGCCTGTTGGGCCGCATCGCGTTCCCGCGCCCGCTCTTCCAGCTTGCGCTTGGCCTCGCCCATCACAGCCAGCCGTTCTTCGCGCCGCGCAATTTCCTGCGGCACGTTCATCCCGTCCGGCAGGTTGTTGCGATCTTCGCTTTCCGCCAACGCCAGCAGCTGTTTCACCTCGTCCCGCAGCAGTTTCTCGATCTTCACCAGATGCTCCCACGACAGTGCGCGGTGCTTGCTGGCATTGGCCTTGACCTTGGTGCCATCCACGCTGATCTTGCCGACCTTGAGCATGCCCATTTCACGCGCCAGCACCAGCACCTGGACAAAGAGCTGCTCCAGTTGGGCGCCAAAGCGCCGACGGAAGGTGGCCAGCGTGTCATGATCAGGATGCGTATTGGCGGCAATGTAGCGAAACGCCACCGAGTCATACGTGGCGCGCTCAATCTTGCGGCTCGACGGCACGCCAGTGGCGTAGCCATAGATCAATAGCCCGAGCAGCACGGCCGGGTGGTGCGCCGCCGATCCTCGCCCTCGGTAGGCGCGGGTCAGTTCGGACAGATCCAGTTGTTCGATCACTTCCACGATGAACCGCGCCAGATGATTCTCAGGTAACCATTCGTCTACCGACGGCGGAAAAAGGTACTGGGTCTGGCGATCGACTGGAATGAATCCGCTCATGCTTGGCTCATGGGGCTGGTTATCGGCAAACACGATTTTATCTGACGGATATCCCGGCATCCAGGAAAAAGAGAAAGTCCGACAGTCTCCTAGTAGCACTTTACCCACTGAAAATCATCAAGAGCCAAAATAAATGCCGGGTATCAGTTCAAGCTTGCCGGAATATAAATAATAATTAAGAAACAATGGAGGAAATATGTCGATACGTGAAAATTTTACTTATACGGATATGGATCTGTGGCTCAATGAAAAACGGGTTACGGAAATTGAATGTCTGGTGCCGGATCTGACCGGCGTGGCGCGGGGCAAGATTTTGCCGCGCGGCAAATTTACCCAAGAGCGCGGGATGCGCATTCCGGAAGCGGTATTGGGAATGACGGTGACCGGCAACTATCCGGTCGATGACGGTCCGTACGACCGCGCCATTTCATCGACCGACCGCGACATGATCCTGAAGGCGGACCCGACCACCATCACGATGGTGCCGTGGGCGGTTGATCCGACCGCGCAAGTGATACACGACTGCTTTTTTGCCGATGGCATGCTGGTGGATTTCGCGCCGCGTTCGGTACTGCGCCGGGTTCTGAAATTGTATGAGGAAAAGGGCTGGAAACCGGTGGTCGCGCCGGAGCTGGAATTTTATCTGACAGCAAAGAATACCGATCCCGATTTGCCGCTGAAACCGCCGGTCGGCCGCAGCGGCAGGGCAGAAACCAGCCGCCAGGTCTATAGCATCGACGCCGTCAACGAGTTCGATCCCTTATTCGAAGACATCTACGATTATTGCGAATTGATGAATCTGGACGTCGATACGCTGATCCACGAGATCGGTGCCGGCCAGATGGAAATCAATTTTTTGCATGGCGATCCGATGGGACTGGCCGACAAAGTGTTCTTTTTCAAGCGCACGCTGCGCGAAGCGGCGCTCAAACATGATATGTACGCCACTTTCATGGCCAAGCCGATGACCGACGAGCCTGGCTCGGCGATGCATGTGCATCAGAGCGTGGTGGATGCCAAAACCGGCCTGAATATTTTCAGCAACCAGGACGGTTCCGCGGCAACCATTTTCAAGCATTACATCGGCGGCCTGCAGCGCTACATGCCGTCGGCGATGGCTATCGTCGCCCCGTACGTCAATTCATATCGCCGCATCGTGCGCCATACCGCAGCCCCGATCAATATTCAATGGGGACTGGATAACCGTACCGTCGGATTCCGCGTGCCGGAATCGGGTGCGCAGGATCGCCGTGTCGAAAACCGGATCATCGGCGCCGATGCCAATCCCTATCTGGCGCTGGCAGTGACGCTGGCGTGCGGTTATCTGGGCATGACCGAGCAATTGGAGCCGACCCCGATCACGGTTGGCAGCGCCTATGACCTCAAGTTTGAATTGCCGCAAGGATTACCGGAGGCATTGCACGCATTGCGTGCGGAAGCCAAATTGCGCAGCGTGCTGGGCGAACGCTTCATCGATGTCTACTCGGCCATCAAGGATCTTGAACACGCGGAATTCATGCGGGTAATCAGCCCCTGGGAACGTGAACACCTGTTGCTGCACGTTTAATCGACGTGCATTGCACCCCTTTCCCGCAAGCGGCAGCGGGGAAGGGCGGAGGTTCTATTGTGCCCGCGCGGAAGCTATATCCCTGGGCAGCAACGCGCCCACCAACAAAATTTCAGGTGAATCATGAATACAAACTCACTCGCTCCAACTGCCATCGTCGCGCCTGCGGCAGCCAAGCAGCAGGTCAAATACAACACCAAAGCGATCCAGGAAATGGATTCCGCGCACTATTTGCATCCATTTACCGATTTCAAGGATTTGGCCAGCCACGGCGCACGCGTGATGGTCAAGGGCGAGGGTATTTATCTGTGGGATTCCGAAGGCAAACGCAGCCTGGACGGCATGTCCGGCCTGTGGTGCGTCAATGTCGGTTACGGGCGCAAGCGCATTGCGGACGCAGTCTACGCGCAGATGCAGCAACTGCCCTTTTACAACAGCTTTTTTAATACGACCAATATCCCGGCGGTGGAATTGGCCAAGACACTGGTGGAAATCTCGCCGCCCCAGTTCAATCATGTCTTTTTCACCGGCTCCGGCTCGGAAGGCAACGACACCAACATCCGCATGGTGCGCCGTTACTGGGACTTGCTGGGCTACAAAGACCGGCATGTGATCATCAGCCGCCACAATGCCTATCACGGCAGCACAATGGCCGGCGCATCGCTGGGCGGCATGTCCGGCATGCACGAACAGGGTGGCTTGCCGATTCCCGGCATCGTCCATATCGGCCAGCCGTATTATCTGGAGGGCGGCAAGGGCATGACGCCGGAAGAATTCGGCCTCAAAGCGGCATCCTGGCTGGAAGAGAAAATCCTGGAAGTCGGTCCGGACAAGGTCGCTGCTTTTATCGGCGAGCCGGTACAGGGCGCCGGCGGCGTGATTGTTCCGCCTTCCACGTATTGGCCGGAGATTCAGCGCATCTGCGATAAATACGGCATTTTGCTGATTGCGGATGAAGTCATTTGCGGTTTCGGCCGTCTGGGTTACTGGTTTGGTTCGGAGCTATTCGGCATCAAGCCGGACCTGATGACTTTTGCCAAAGGCGTGACTTCCGGCTATATCCCGCTGGGCGGTGTGCTGGTGGGCGATCGTGTGGCCAATGTACTGATCGAAAAAGGCGGCGATTTCAATCATGGATTCACTTATTCGGGCCATCCGGTCGCCTGTGCGGCCGCACTGGAAAACATCCGCATCATCCGCGAAGAGAAACTGGTCGAGCAGGTTCGGGACGAAACCGGTCCTTACCTGAAGCAGAAATTCGAGACGCTGGCCGATCATCCGCTGGTCGGCATGACCGAGACTTGCGGTTTCGTCGCCGGGCTGGTGCTGGTCAAGGAAAAAGGCGCGACCATATTCGACGCGGTGTCTTTCCCGCAGGAAGTCGGCGTCGGCATGATTTGCCGCGGTCACATGTTCAACAACGGCATGATCATGCGTGCGGTGGGCGACCGGATGATCATAGCGCCGCCGCTGGTGATGACACGCACGCAGATCGACGAGATGATCGGATTGATCAGGTTTTGCCTGGACGAAACTTTAGCTGATTTAAAGGCGCGTGGCGCACTTTGAGATACCGCTTGCTTTGCGAGAAAATATTATTTTACTGGCATGAAAATTGATAACATTCATCGTGCCACATAGGAAATAAGGAAATAAGGAAATAGGAGCTGATTGTCCCGAAAGGGGCTGCGATACGCCAGCATGCACTGAATACATGCATTTTTTATTCACACAGGGGGAGACGTTATGGGAATCACAGAAAAACGACGCTTAGGTACTCGAATCGGACAGGGTTTCATAAAAGCGGCTGGCATGACCGCATTGGCAACCGCAGCACTGGCATCTTTGCCGGTGATGGCGGAAGAAGAGAAAGTTCTCAATATCTATAACTGGTCGGATTACATTGCCGACGACACGATCAAGAACTTCGAAAAAGAAACCGGCATCAAGGTTCGTTACGATAATTACGATAACAATGAAGCATTGCACGCCAAGTTGGTAGCAGGCAAGACTGGCTACGATATTGTCGTACCGTCGTCGAACTGGGCCAAGTTGCAGATTGAGGCCGGGTTATTGCAAAAGCTCGACAAGAGCAAATTGCCCAATCTGGCCAATATCGATCCCGTTTTGCAACAGCAACTCGCCAAGGTCGATCCGAATAACGACCATCTGGCGATCTGGGCCTGGGGTTTTGTGACGCTCGGCATCAATGTCGACAAGGTTAAAAAAGCGCTGGGAGACTTGCCGATGCCGGAAAATGCCTGGGATCTGCTGTATGACACCAAATATGTTTCGAAGCTGAAATCCTGCGGCGTATCGGTCTTCGATTCCGCCTCCGAAGTTATTCCGCCGACCCTGCATTATCTGGGCAAGCCGGCTTACTCGAAAGACAAGGACGATTACGCAGAAGCGGGAAAATTACTGAAAAAAATCCGCCCCTACATCACCTTGTTCAGCTCTTCCGGCTATATCAATGACTTGACCAATGGGTCGATATGCCTGGTCATGGGATATTCGGGCGATATAAATATCGCAAGGCAGCGTGCGATCGAAGCCAAGAAAGGCCAAAAGATCGAGGCCCTGATTCCGAAGACAGGCAGCATTCTGTTCATCGATTCGATGGCGATTCCGAAGGATGCGAAACACGTCGAGAATGCACATAAATTCATGAATTATGCGATGCGGCCGGAAGTTGCGGCTTCATTGACCAACAAGCTGTCATTCGCTAATCCGAATCTGGCCAGCTTGAAGTTCGTCAAAAAGGAAGTGGCCGATAACAAGACGGTCTTCCTGCCTCCGGATGATTTGAAGAAAATGATCGCACCGGATGCATTGAGCAACGATATCCGCCGCATCAGCACGCGCACATTCACGCAATTCAAGGCCGGCCGTTAAGTGTTGATGGTGTTGAGGGTTTAGGCAGCCTTCCTGCAATAGTTCTGCCGCATGGCGGCTGCCTGGTTTCCTGTCATTGACGTATACCCTTCCCTCGTTCCGGGGGAGGCGGTACGGCCGACGGCCTCGATAATGCATTCCTCCATGGTTCTTACTTATGATGATTGAAGCGACAACCAAACCTGCGGCTGCCCCCGCCGCTGACGGACAGCCTTTTTTGCTGATTCAAGACTTGGTCAAGGAATTCGACGGCGCACGCGCAGTCGACAGCGTTTCGGTGACTATCAACAAGGGCGAAATTTTTGCATTGCTGGGCAGTTCCGGCTGCGGCAAATCGACTTTGTTGCGCATGCTGGGCGGCTTCGAGATACCCACTTCAGGCAAGATCGTGCTGGGCGGCGTCGATCTTGCGTCGGTACCGCCGTACCAGCGCCCGATCAACATGATGTTCCAGTCGTATGCATTGTTTCCGCATCTGAGCGTATGGGATAACGTCGCATTCGGCCTGCGCCGCGACAGCATGCCGAAAGACCAGATTGCCGAGCGGGTCGAGAAAATGCTGAATCTGGTGCAGCTGAAGAATTACGCCAGGCGCAAGCCGCACCAGCTGTCCGGCGGCCAGCAGCAGCGGGTGGCGCTGGCGCGCAGCCTCGCCAAGCGGCCGCAATTGCTGCTGCTGGACGAACCGCTGGGCGCACTGGATAAAAAACTGCGTGAGCAAACCCAGCTGGAGTTGGTCAACATCATCGAACAGGTCGGCGTGACTTGCGTGATGGTCACGCACGATCAGGAAGAAGCGATGACGATGGCATCGCGCATCGCCGTCATGAGCGAGGGCAAGATTCTCCAGATCGGCAAACCCGGCGATATCTACGAAACGCCGAATTGCCGCTTCGTCGCGGATTTCATCGGTAGCGTCAATCTGTTCAACGGTAAAGTCACTGTGGATGAGCCGGATCACGTCGTCATCACGTCGCCCGAGTGCCGGCACTATGTCGGCCACGGCATCAGCGGCACCATCGGAATGGCGATCTCGGTGGGGATTCGTCCGGAAAAAATTGCCATTAGCCCGGTCGCACCGCCTGGCGACCCGGCAACGCAAGTCAATTGCGTGTATGGCGAACTGGTCGACTGGGCCTATCTGGGCAGCACCACTGTGTATCACCTGAAGCTGGCCAGCGGCGCCCTGGTCAAGGCTGCGGTTCCCAACCGCCAGCGCCATGCCCAATATCAGCCGCAATTCAAGGATATCGTGTATGCCAGTTGGAGCCAGGACGATATCATCGTGCTGCCTTTTTGAGTGCCAGGGCGAATATGAAAAAATTCCTGATTCACATGCTGACCTTGCGCTGGCTCAGCGGGCGCCACATCGTCATCGGCATTCCTTATGGATGGCTGCTGCTGGTGTTCCTGGTGCCGTTCCTGATCGTCTTTCGCATCAGCGTAGCCGATGTCCAGAGCGCTGCCGACCCGTTCGGTAGCCTGCTGTCGTATGTCGATGGCGTTGCCACGCTGAAAATCAAGCTTGCCAATTATCTGTTCATCGCACAGGACAGCCTGTACGCGCTGACTTACCTGAGTTCCCTCAAATACGCAGTCGTGACTACGCTGCTGTGCCTGCTGATCGGTTATCCGTTTGCCTATTTCATGGCGCGTGCCCGGCCGACGATCAGAACCACTTTGTTGATGCTGGTGATGCTGCCGTTCTGGACTTCGTTTTTGCTGCGTATCTATGCGTGGAAAGGGATATTGGCATCGAACGGACTGCTCAATAATCTGCTGCTCTGGCTGGGCGTAATCGAGACGCCGCTGGCCTTGCTGCATACGCCGTTTTCGCTGGTGATCGGGATGGTGTATGCGTATCTGCCGTTCATGATCCTGCCGCTGTACGCGAATCTGGTAAAGATGGACGTGCGCTTTCTGGAAGCGGCAGCCGATCTCGGTTCGACGCCCTGGAAAACTTTTTGGCTGGTGACGGTACCGCTTTCGAAGTCGGGGATCATCGCCGGCTCGATGCTGGTACTGATTCCGTGCGTCGGCGAATTCGTGATCCCGGAGTTGTTGGGCGGGCCGGAAACATTGATGATCGGTCGCGTGCTGTGGGATGAATTTTTCAGCAATAACGATTGGCCGATGGCTTCTGCGGTGACCGTCATCATGATTTTGCTGATTCTGTTGCCGATGGCGATCTTCAATAAATACCAGAACAAACAGCAGGGAGGCGGCGCATGAAAGGGCGAATAAAGGGACGCATAGACGGATATCGCTGGTTTGGACGAAGCTGGCTGTCGGCCACTTACCTGTTCCTGTATATCCCGATCGTGGTCTTGATCGTATTTTCGTTCAACAGTTCGCGGCAATCGATGGAGTGGAGCGGATTTTCGCTGCAATGGTATGCCAGTTTGATGGACGATGCGGAAATCATTTCCGGTTTCGTGCTGTCGCTGAAGATCGCGGTGCTGACTGCCTTTGCTTCCGTCATTCTCGGCACGTTTGCCGCTTTCGTTCTGAACCGCTATCGCCGGTTCGCCGGCCGTACCTTGTTCAACAGCATGGTCAGCGCGCCGCTGGTGATGCCGGAAGTCATTATCGGATTGTCGCTGTTGCTGCTGATGGTATCGATGCAGCGCTTGCTCGGGTTCCCGGAGCGCGGCCTGTTTACGATCTGGATTGCGCACTCGCTGCTGGGGATGGCGTATGCAACGGTGGTGGTGCAATCGCGCTTGCGTGAAATGGATAAATCGCTGGAAGAAGCGGCGATGGATCTGGGCTGCAAACCGCATCAGATATTCTTTCTGGTGACTTTGCCCAATATTACGCCGGCCCTGTTGTCGGCCTGGCTGCTGACATTCACCTTGTCGCTCGATGATGTGGTGTTGTCGGCATTCTTGTCCGGGCCGGGTTCGTCGACGATGCCGATCGTGATTTTTTCGCGCGCACGGCTGGGACTCGACCCGCGCGTCAATGCGATTGCCACCCTCACTATCCTGGCAGTCAGCATCGGCGTGTTGGCGTCTAGCCTGTATATCGCGCGCGCCGAACGGCAGCGTCAGAAACAGATTGTAGCTGCGACACGCAATGTGTCGCAGTGATTCCCGTATTTTAAAATCAAGGAGCAACATCATGCAAAAACAAAAAACGGATTGGCATGCGCAAGCAGCCGCCCTGCAATTCGATGGCCGCGCTTTCATCGACGGCCAGCGCGTGGCAGCGCAATCGGGCGCTACCTTTGCCTGCCTGTCGCCGCTGGATGGCCGCAAGCTTACCGATGCTGCCCGTTGCGATGTCGCCGATGTCAACGCTGCAGTTGCTGCCGCCCGTGCCGCCTTCGAGGATCGGCGCTGGGCCGGGCTGGCGCCGGGTGCGCGTAAACGCGTACTGGTCAAGTTCGCCGACCTGATCCTGCAGCATCGCGATGAACTCGCACTGCTGGAAACGCTGGACATGGGCAAGCCGATCAAATACAGCCGCAGCGTCGATGTGCCGTCGACCGCCAATTGCATTCGCTGGTACGGCGAAGCGGTAGACAAGATTTATGACGAAATCGCTCCGACCGCCGATACCGCGCTGGCGCTGGTTACGCGGGAGCCGGTCGGGGTCGTCGCGGCGATCGTGCCGTGGAATTACCCGATGATCATGGCCGCATGGAAGATTGCACCGGCGCTGGCCAGCGGCAACAGCATAGTGCTGAAACCTTCCGAAAAATCGCCGCTTTCCGCATTGCGGCTGGCGGAGATTGCACTGGAAGCGGGGATTCCGGCCGGCGTGTTCAATGTCGTCCCGGGTTATGGTCATGAAGCCGGCAGCGCGCTGGCCTTGCACATGGATGTCGATTGCATCGGCTTCACCGGTTCCACCAAGGTCGGCAAGCTGATTGTGCAATATGCGGGGCAATCCAATCTGAAGCGCGCATGGACCGAACTGGGCGGAAAATCGGCCAATATCGTGTGCGCCGATTGTCCCGATCTGGATGCTGCGGTGGCGGCATCGATCGGTTCGATTTACTTCAATCAGGGCGAGAGCTGCAATGCGCCGTCGCGCCTGTTCGTGGAAGAATCGATCAAGACGCAGTTTCTGGAAAAGGCGCTGGCGATGATGCCGGCGTTTCAGCCCGGCGATCCGCTCGATGAAGCCACCGTGATGGGGGCGATCGTCGATAGCATCCAGCTCAAGACCGTGCTCGGCTATATCGAATCTGGTCAGTCGGAAGGTGCGAAATTGCTGTCTGGCGGCCTCCAGCAGCGCACCGGAAGCGGCGGTTATTTCGTCGCGCCGACGCTGTTTGATGGGGTGGATAGTACGATGACGATTGCCCGGGAAGAAATTTTCGGGCCGGTGTTGTCGGTGATCGGCTTCACGGATCTGGATGACGCAATCCGCCAGGCCAATGCCACCACTTATGGCTTGCATGCAGCGATCTGGACGGCTGACCTGAACAAGGCGGTCCAGACTGCACGCGCATTGCGTGCCGGCACCGTGCATGTGAATTCCTATGACGAGGACGACATCACGGTGCCGTTCGGCGGCGTCAAGCAATCCGGCAACGGGCGCGACAAATCTTTGCACGCGTTCGATAAATACACCGAACTGAAAACCACCTGGATTCGCATCGGTTGATCCGTCTCCGATCTGCACGGCGTTTTGGCCCTGCAGGTCGGATTGCTTGTTTGCCAGTATTTACAGCATGCGTAATATTTATATACGGTAAAGCACTTGTTTTATACGATACTCCCTATTTTTTAGTTATCTTCATTCAGCCGGTTTCGGGGTCTTGAACGAATACCACGGCATCGCCTGCGTCAGCGAAAGGATGGTGCCGGCATGACTGGCATCGTAGCCTGGCAAGCCGTCGATGATGTGGCGCCAGCTGCCGCTTTGCAGCAGTGCCAGCAGCTTTTCGATGGCCGGTTCGCGCAGGGTTTCCTTCAGGCACGCCAGATAATATTGTTCCTGCATCAGCGGAACGAAGTCGAGCCCGAATTGCACTGCTGCGGCCCGAATGCCGAAGCCGGCGTCAGCCTGGCCGGACGCGACTGCCGCCGCCACCGCCAGATGCGTTGCTTCGCAACGCTCGAAGCCGTTGATGGTAGCGGGGTCGATCTTGCCGGATGCCAGCAATTGTTCGATTTCAAGCCGGGTGCCGGAATCGGCTTCGCGATTGATGAAGCGCACGTCCGCGCGCTGCAGGTCGCGCACGCCGGTGATGCGTTTCGGATTTGCGGCACGCACCATCAAACCCTGTTGGCGGCTGAGAAAAGTGATCAGCTTGTGCTTGCCAGGTTTCAATAGTTTTTTGAAGGTTTGCTGTGTCAGCGTGCCGCGCGCGCGGTCTTCGCTGATATGAAATCCGGCCAGCAGGCATTCGCCCCGCGATAGCGCACCCAGGCTATCGATGCTGCCGCGAAATTGCAAATCCAGATGCAGATTGGCGTCGGTTGCCATGAAGTCGCGCAAGCGGTTGAGCACCAGATCATGACTGGCAAACAATGAAATCACGTAAGCGTTGCGATCGAACACCAGCGCGAATTCGCGTTCCATGTCGGCGATCAGGTTCTCGATTTGCGGCAGCACGCGGGCCTTGGCGCGCTGCTCGGCAAACAGCAGTTTTTCGCCAAACGGGGTCAGGCGCGCACGTTTGCCGCGTTCCCACAAAATGATTTCAGCCCCCAGGCTCTGCTCCCATTTTTTTAGCGCGCCCCATACGTGGCGATACGATAGATCGAGAGCTTGCGCAGTTTTGGAGATCGAGCCGGTCCGGTGAATGGTGGCGAGAATGTCGAACAGCGGATTGCCAAGATGATTTCTGGCAACCGGGGTCGCACTGAAAGTGTAATCGAGCTTGAGATGCAGCATAGGTAATCTGTTTCATATTGGTGAGTATGATGCCAGTGCGTAATATAAGCGCGAAACACTTTTCAACCTATAGGAGAAGTTCCATGTTGCGCCGTCACATTTTGCGTTTTTCTCTAGCACTTGCCCTTGCTCCGTTGCTCACCGGATTCGGCGGATTGGCCGCTGCACAGGAAGTCATCAAGCTATCGACCACCACCAGTACCGAGAATTCGGGCTTGCTGACTTACCTGTTGCCGCAATTCGAGGCCAGCACCCATACCAAGGTGCATGTAATTTCGGTCGGCACCGGCAAGGCGCTGGAACTGGCAAAAAACGGCGATGTCGATGTGACGCTGGTGCACGCGCGCCCGTCCGAAGACAAGTTCGTGGCCGACGGTCATGGCGTTAACCGGCGCGACGTGATGTATAACGATTTCATCATCGTCGGCCCGGAAAGCGACCCGGCCGGCATCCGCGGCAGCCGTGACGTGATTGGCGCAATGAAAAAAATCGTCGATAGCAAGGTCAAGTTCATCTCGCGCGGCGATAACTCCGGCACCGATCAGATGGAAAAGAATTACTGGAAGGAAGTCGGCGCCAAGCCGCAAGCGCCCTCGTATGTCTCCGCTGGACTGGGCATGGGAGAAGTGCTGACGATGGCGGCCCAGATGCAAGCGTATACGCTGACCGACCGCGCAACCTATGGCGCGTATCGGGCCAAAACCGGCCTGGCAGTAGCGGTGCAGGGCGATCCGAAGATGTTCAATCCATATGGGATCATCGCGGTCAATCCGGCCAAGTACAAGGACATCAACTACAAAGGAGCAATGCAGCTGATCAACTGGCTTACGTCGCCCGAGGGGCAAAAGAAAATTGCCGATTTCAAAGTCGATGGCCAACAACTCTTTTACCCTTCTGCAACTAAATAATCGTATTGATATTTCTTCCCGGGTGCCGTCCGATTGTCATCAAATCGTCATGCGCTGCGGTTACAGTCGATAGTCTGTTCTGATGCGCCGGCTATCACTGTATATTGACGCTTTATGGCATGAAAAAGACCGCCGCAATTCCATTTCATTGATAATACGGCCGCTGTTTTGCGGCCTGTTTTGTCTTGGGTCGGTGTTCGGTACGCGATTGGATACGAGAGGGTTGCATGTTTGCTGCAGTGGATTTGGGTTCAAATAGTTTTCGTTTGCATATCGGCGTGCATGACGGCGAAACGATACGTGTTGTCAAAAGTTCGCGCGAGTCGATTCGCTTTGCTGCCGGGCTGGATCAGAACGGTTTTTTGACCCAGGCGGCAATGCAGGGCGCGCTGGAAACCTTGCGCCGCTTTAACGCCATATTGACCAGTTTTCCGCTGGAGGCGGTCAGGGTGGTGGCGACCAATACGTTTCGCATCGCCAAAAACGCCGCAGATTTTTTGCCGCTGGCGGAACAGGCGGTCGGTTATCCGATTGAGATTATTTCCGGCGAAGAGGAAGGACGGCTCATTTACATGGGTGTGGCCTGCTCGGTCGCGCAGGCGAGCGAACGGCGACTGGTGCTCGATATCGGCGGCGGCTCCACCGAACTGATTCTGGGACGGGGTTCCGACATCGAGCATGTCGAATCGTTCGGCATCGGCACCGTCAAGCAAAGCCTGATATTTTTTCCCGACGGCCGCATTGATGCAGCCACTTTCGATGCCGCAATACTTTCTGCGCGCAGCCATTTCGAGGATGCAGCACCGCCCTATCATCCAGATAACTGGTCGGTTGCCTATGGTTCTTCCGGCACCATGCGGGCGATTTCCGATGCGATTCTGAAGAATAGTCTTGGCGATGGCGCGTTGTCGCATGCCAATTTGGATGCGCTGCGGCTGCGTCTGATTGCCTTTGGCAGCGTCGATAAAATTGATTTGCTGGGTTTGAAGCCGGAACGTGCGGCAGTGCTGGTGGGCGGCTTGTCGATTTTGATCGGCGTGATCCAGGAACTGGGTATTCCCAGCCTACAGCCGATTGCAGCTGGCCTGCGCATGGGCGTGATGTGGGATTTGTATCTGCGCGCCACCCGGCGCGACCGCCGCGAGCAAACGGTGCGCGATTGTCTGCAACGCTTTCATGTGGTGGAGAAGCGTGCCAACAGCGTGGCCGCGATTGCCGTTGCGCTGTACCGGCAACTGAAACCGGCTTCCGATGCGCTTACCAAGCAGCTCTACTGGAGCGCGCTGTTGCACGAGGTCGGGCTGGCAGTGTCGCAGACCGATTATCACAAGCACGGCGCGTACCTGATCGAACATGCCGATTTGCCCGGCTTCACTACCCGCGAGCAAAAGTCGATGAGCCGCCTGATCCTCGCGCACAAGGGCAATCTGCGCAAGGTCAGCGATGTGCTGTCCAATCCGGATGCCGCCAAGGCGGTATTGGCATTGCGACTGGCGGTCATATTCATGCATGCGCGCATCGATCCGGACCTGGGCACCTTGCGTCTGAAAATGAAAAACCGGATCGAGCTGGATCTGCGTGCTGACTGGATTGCGGGTCATCCGACTATCTCGTACTGGATGGAAAAGGAAATCGATTGCTGGGAAGATGTCGATGTCGACTTCGTTGTCAAGCGCACTGCATCGTCGTAGATTTGCCGGCGTTTCGGTGCGGCGTATGGGCAGCGATTGCGCGCTTGCATAATCCGGTTAAATTTTATATATTATTTATACTATTTATTTGGGGAAAAAAATGAACAAGAATCCTATTTCGAAAGCAGCGAATGCAGCTGTTCCCGACACCGCTGTTGCAGCCAATCCGGCACCTGCAGCAACCAAGGCATCCACCAATGCAGCAACCAAAGCAACAAGAACAAGCCGGGTAACCAAGGCAGCAACAGCGGCCGCATCGACGAAATCCGATGCACCGGCCAAGGCAGCGCGCGCCGGCAGGCCGTCAAGCGCCAAAACAGCAATGGCAAAAAAAGCGCCGGCTGCCAGCACCAGCAGGGCCGCCAAAGCTGCAGAGACAAAAGTTGTCGCCGCCGTGCCGACAGCCGCCAAATCGGTAGCTGCAGCCAAAGAAAAGGCCAAGAAAGCCAAGTTGGTCAGGGATAGCTTCACGATGCCGGAAACGGAGTATGCGATTTTGGGAAAAGCCAAAAAGGCCTCGCTCAAAGCCGGCTTCAATGTCAAGAAAAGCGAATTGCTGCGCATCGGCGTGGCGCTGGTCGATCAGCTGAGCATGGCCCAGTTGCAGGCTGCACTGGCCGCCCTGATGCCGGTGAAAGCAGGCCGACCGAAGAAGGACAAGTAATTCCAGCAAGCCGTGCGTGCACGGCTTGCGCACGTAATCCCGAACCGGAGCCGAGCGCTCCGGTTTTTTATTTTGCAGGAGTATGGGGTAAATATTATGGTTATCCGCTTTTTTTTGGATTATTTTAAAAATACCCAGGACTGTATATTTAATCTCTGCTTCGCTTATAGGGCCTTTGCGTGCATGTCATGCAATCGACATGCAACCGTCATGGAGTCGAAACAATAGGCAGTTACGCTCTGCCTGTCTTCCATACAAGGATAGGGGTGAACATGCGATTATTGACAATTTCCGCCGATGCGAAGCCGGATTTTCCGAAGCTGACATTGAGTCTTGCCAGCACGCCGGCGGAGGTGCGCGAAGTGCAGCGTTTGCGCTACAAGATTTTCATCAAGACCATGGGATTAACGGCGTTGGCCAATTCGGAAGGGCTGGATCAGGATGAATTCGATGCGTTCTGCGACCATTTGATCGTGCGCGACAGTAAAACGCTCAAAGTGGTGGGCACGTACCGCGTGCTGAGTGCCGATGCCGCACAGCGCTTCGGGCGCTTCTATTCCGAACAAGAGTTCGACCTCAGCCGGCTCGCGCATTTGCGCGGCCGCATCGCCGAAGCAGGGCGCGCCTGCATCCATCCCGATTACCGCAGCGGCGGTGTCATCATGCTGTTGTGGGCCGGGCTGGCTGCGTATATGCGGCGCGAACGCTGCGATTATCTGATCGGTTGCGCCAGCATCAGCCTCGTCGATGGCGGACATAACGCGGCTGCGCTCTATCATGCGCTGGCCGAACGCAACCTGGCTCCGCCCGAATATCGGGTAACGCCGTATCTGCCGTTTCCGACCGCAGAGCGCGAGGCCGGACATGAGGCGGTGGTGCCGCCGTTATTGAAAGGGTATCTGCGCAGCGGCGCATGGGTGTGCGGAGAACCGGCCTGGGATCCGGATTTTCATTGTGCAGACTTGTTTCTGCTGTTGCCGCTGGATCGGCTCGATGGCCGCTATGCACGCCATTACCTGAAAGAGACGCAGGTGCTGCAGTAGGTTGGGCTGCAAAGCCCAACATTGGGAACATGCAGATATCGCTAACGAATGTTGGGCTTCGCAAGCTCAGCGCCAACCTACTATGCCAACATGGTCGCAGCGATCTGAAAAGTCAAATTTTAATAAATGCAGGAGTATGTAAAATAATCATGCAATATCCGCATATATTTATTGTATTTTTTAAAATACGCATCCTAGTATATTGTTATTTCAGCACCAGTTCCGGCGTCATCACAGCACGCACATAGGTTTGCGAGACGTCGGCCCGGACTCTTTGCGCAATCCACCAGATGCTGCTTTTGCGGATCGGCCAATCCTGTTCGGCGCCAGTAAGCAGCAGGGCGGCCAGTTGGCCCAGACTGGGCTGATGGCCGACGATCAACACCGGTTCGCGGCCTTGCGGCCAGTTTGCGGCGGCCAGGATTCTTTCCGCGGTGGTGCCCAATTCCAGTTCGGCGCAGAGCTTGAATTTACGTCCCAGCGCAGCGGCGGTTTGTTTGGTGCGCACCGCCGGACTGACCAGAATCCTGCAGCCGCTGGGCAGCATGCTGTCGAGCCATTCCGCCATTTTCGCTGCCTGCTTTTGGCCTTTCGCGGTTAATTGTCGCTCCGAATCGGGCTGGCCGGGCTCTGCGGGTTCGGCTTCAGCGTGGCGCCACAGGATCAGTTCCATCGCAAATCACTCCTTATCGGCTGCAGTGTGCGACCCCAGGGTGTTCATCAGAAAGCTTTGGGCGCAAAAGCGGGTCTGCTTGGGTCGCGGTTTTTTGTGGTGGTACGCGCCGCTGGAACTCAGTTCCCATGCATTTACATTATCTTTCAGGTAAGGACGCAAGCCTTCCGACATTACGCGCTGCTTGAGTGCCTTGTCATATATCGGAAACGCGACTTCGATGCGACGCAGCAGGTTGCGGTTCATCCAGTCGGCGCTGGACAGATAGATGTTGTGCGCCAAATCATTACGGAAATAATAAATGCGGCTGTGCTCCAGGAAACGGCCGATGATCGAACGCACCTTGATATTGTCCGACAGACCGCGCACTCCCGGTTTTAGCGCACAGGCGCCGCGCACGATCAAATCGATTTTGACGCCGTCGGCCGAGGCGGCATACAACGCGCGAATCACCGATTCATCGACCAGTGCATTCATCTTGGCGATAATGCGGCCCGGCCGGCCTGCGCGGGCAATTACCGCTTCATTGCGGATCGCCTTGATGATGTTTTTTTGCAGTGAAAACGGCGCCAGCCATAAATGCTGCATGCGTTTTGGCTCGGTTAAGCTAGTCAGGTGCATGAACACTTCGTTGACTTCAGCGCCGATTTCCGGGTGCGCGGTCAATAGGCCGAAATCGGTATAGAGCCGGGTGGTTTTGGAGTGATAATTGCCGGTGCCGAGATGGGCGTAAGGGCGCAGCACGCCCGCTTCGCGCCGTATCACCAGCGCCAGCTTCGCATGGGTTTTCAATCCCACGACGCCGTAGACCACCTGGGCTCCAGCTTGCTCGAGCTGATCGGCCCAATTGATATTGGCTTCTTCATCGAAGCGCGCCATCAGCTCGACGATGACGGTGACTTCCTTGCCTAGCCGGGCAGCGCTCATCAGCGCCTGCATCAGATCGGAATCCATGCCGGTGCGATAAATGGTTTGCTTGATCGCCAGTACATCGGGGTCATGCGCGGCGCTGCGGATAAAGTCGATGACGGTCTGGAATGTTTGAAACGGATGGTGCAGCAGCACATCCTGCTTCTTGAGCAGGGTGAAAATGTCGCCGTTGGGCGGCAGCAGCGTTTGCCCCTGAAAAAAAGGCGGGAAGCGCAACGCAGGCGCCGGAACCAGATCGACCAATTCCGACAGGCGCACCATATTGACCGGCCCATCGACTGCATACAGGCGGCTGTGGTGCAGCGAAAACTGATCCAGCAGGAATTGCGCCAGATGCTCCGGACAGTTTTTTGCCACTTCGAGCCGGACTGCCGCTCCGAACTGGCGGTTCTGCAGTTCGCCTTTCAGCGCCTGGCGCAGGTTTTTAACTTCTTCTTCATCCACCCACAGATCGCTGTCGCGCGTGACGCGAAACTGCGAGTAAGCAAGCACTTCGCGCCCGCTGAACAGGTCTTCGATATGGGCATGAATGATGGAAGATAACAGGCAAAATGTAACCCCGTCGCCGGACAGCGCGGGCGGCAATGCAATTACGCGCGGCAATACGCGCGGTGCTTTGACGATGGCAATCGCCGTGCCGCGGCCAAACGCATCCTTGCCGGACAGGGAGACAATGAAATTCAGACTTTTATTGACGACCTGCGGGAACGGATGGGCCGGGTCGAGACCGATCGGTGTCAGCAATGGCCGCACTTCACGTTCGAAATACGCCTTTATCCAGGCCCGTTGCGCATCGTTGCGTTCGTTGTGGCGCAACAGATGGATGCCGTGCCTGGACAATTCAGGCAATACCGCATCGTTGAGGATCGTGTATTGATGCCGCACCAGTTGGTGGCACTCGGCACTGATGCAATCGAGCGCGGCAAGCAGCGCCGGATGTTCGGTAAGAACGCCGTCAATGCTGTTTTGCGCCAGGATGCTGGCAACCCGGACTTCAAAGAATTCATCCAGATTGTTGCTGACAATGCATAGATAACGCAGCCGCTCGAGCAAAGGCAGGCGATTATCTTCGGCTTGCGCCAGTACGCGCCGGTTGAAGGCAAGCAAAGACAGTTCGCGGTCAAGATAAATGCTGCTGTTGGCGTACGGGGCAATGACGGCAAGATTAGGCTTCATATTTTTCTTATTCATCGTTACATGACAGCAAAAACGGCAAAATGAAGAGCATGGCTCTGATTTTTGCAGTGTATGTATAAAATATGACAAGTTAATGACGCATAGGTTTGATATTAATGCAGTGTGACGCAGGGCGTCCGATTCCGAATAATTACTCCGCGTCATAAAGTTGTCACAAATGTTCAGTACAGTTCGGCTGTCACATCTAACATCTATTTATCCAACGGAGCTGTTATGAATCTGAGTACACTTATTAAATCAGTAGCGCTTACAGCCGTCTCGGCAATGACGTTTTCCAACGCAGTGGCGGCCGATATTACCGGCGCCGGTGCGACTTTCCCGTATCCGATTTATGCAAAATGGGCCGAAGCGTACAAAGCGGCGACCGGCAACGGCCTGAACTACCAATCGATCGGTTCCGGTGGCGGCATCAAGCAAATCAAGGCAAAAACCGTCGATTTCGGCGCTTCCGACATGCCGCTCAAATTTGAAGACATGGAAACCGACGGATTGATGCAGTTTCCGGCGATCATGGGCGGCGTGGTGCCGATCGTCAATTTGGCAGGCGTTGTCCCCGGGCAGTTGAAAATGACTCCCGATGTGCTTGCAAATATCTACCTCGGCAAGATCGTCAAATGGAATGCGCCTGAAATTACAGCGCTCAACCCGGGCGTCAAGTTGGGAGATCAGGACATTACTGTAGTGCATCGTTCTGACGGGTCCGGCACCACTTTTGTATGGACGGATTTCCTGTCGAAGACCAATGCCGAATTCAAGACCGCAGTGGGCGCAGGTACCGCGGTTAAATGGCCGGCCGGTGTCGGCGGCAAGGGCAATGAAGGTGTAGCCGCCAACGTGCAGCGGATCAAAGGTGCGATCGGCTACGTGGAATATGCGTACGCGAAAAAGAACAAAATGTCGCATACCCAGGTTAAGAATCGCGACGGTCAATTCGTGCAGCCTGACGATGAAACATTCAAAGCTGCGGCGGCAGGAGCCGATTGGGTGAAGACGCCAGGCATGGCTGTTCTGTTGACCAACCAACCCGGTAAAACCAGCTGGCCTATCACGAGCGCATCATTCATCATCATGCACAAGGCGCAAGCAGATGCGGGCCGCGCGAAAGAAGTCTTGAAATTTTTCGACTGGTCGTATAAAAACGGCGGTGCGATGGCAACCGAGCTCGATTATGTGCCGATGCCAGCCCCAGTAGTCAAGCTGGTCAATGAAGCCTGGAAAACGCAACTCAAGGATGGTTCCGGCAAGGCTGTCTGGTAAGTAGTACCTTTGCAAGGTTGCCGATTACGCATACGCACAAGCGAGCGCGGTCGGCAACTTTTTCATTTTTCCCGTTTATATTCCCCCACTTTGGGCCATCATATGATTTCTGTCCCTCTTGAGTATTGCCTGCCATGAGCGCAAACATTAACGCCTTTCCGGATCGGGCTGCGGAGCAGAAGGGCGAAATCGACGATGGTCATATATTCAGCAAGGCGCTGAAGGCCACGATGCGCAAGCAGCGGCTTCAGGATTTTTTCTTTCATAAATTGACACTCTTGTTTGCGCTGAGTGTCTTGTTTGTTTTGATGGGCATCATCGCTTCGTTGATGATTGGCGCCTGGCCAGCCCTGAAAGAGTTCGGGCTACCGTTCGTTACCAGTATCGAATGGGACCCGGTAAATGACAAATACGGCGCTCTGATCGCCATTGTCGGCACCCTTGTTACGTCCTTCATCGCGCTCGTGATCGCGTTTCCGATCAGTTTCGGCATTGCATTGTTTTTGACGGAAATCTGTCCGGCGTGGCTAAAGCGTCCATTGGGCACGTCCATCGAATTGCTGGCCGGAGTACCCAGCATCATTTACGGCATGTGGGGCTTGTTCGTATTCGCCCCTTTGTTTGCCGACTATATCCAACCGGCGCTGGCGCACACGCTGGGACAGGTGCCGGTGATCGGTCAATTGTTCAAAGGCCCGATGATGGGCATCGGAATTCTGGCAGCGGGTCTGATTCTGGCGGTCATGATCATTCCCTTCATCGCTTCCGTAATGCGCGATGTATTTGAAACCGTCCCGCCGGTATTGAAAGAGTCGGCCTATGCCCTGGGCTGCACTAAATGGGAAGTGGTGCGCAAGATTGTTTTGCCCTACACCAAGATCGGCGTGGTCGGTGGCGTGATGCTGGGCCTTGGGCGAGCCTTGGGCGAGACGATGGCAATTACCTTCGTGATCGGCAATGCGCACAAATTATCCTGGTCCCTGTTTGCCGCCGGCAATAGCATCGCTTCCACGCTGGCCAATGAGTTCGCGGAAGCGGAGTCTGTCTTGCACGTATCGTCATTGTTCGCGCTCGGCCTGATTTTGTTTGTGATTACTTTTTTCGTGCTGTCCGCCGCTAAATTGATGTTGATGGGAATGTCCCGAAAAGAGGGAATGAAATGAAAAAGCCCGAGATGAATCCGGTTTATCGCCGGCGCTTGTGGAAACACCGGATCGGCATTGCACTGTCGTTTTTTGCAATGGCGGTAGGCTTGTTTTTCCTGATGTGGATCTTGCTGACGCTGGTGGTTAAAGGCGTGGGCGCGATTGATATGGCAATGTTCACGCAGACCACCCCCGCGCCGGGCAGCGAAGGTGGCGGCTTGATGAATGCAATTGTCGGCAGCCTGTTAATGGTGAGCGTAGCTGTTTTCATCAGTACCCCGATCGGCATTCTGGCCGGTATTTATCTGGCTGAATACGGCGAAGTCAGCTGGTTCGCAAAGGTCACTCGCTTCGTGACCGACATCATGTTGTCGGCGCCGTCGATCGTGATCGGTCTGTTCGTGTATGCAATTTATGTTGCCAATGTGCATCATTTTTCCGGCTGGGCCGGGAGCTTTGCGATCTCGCTGATTGCGATTCCGGTAGTTGTGCGTACTACCGACAACATGCTTAATCTGGTGCCTACCAGCCTGCGTGAAGCAGCGTTTGCTCTCGGTGCGCCGCGCTGGCGGGTAGCGACCTTCGTGCGGCTGCGCGCGGTCAAGGCCGGCGTCATAACCGGCGTCTTGCTGGCAATTGCAAGGATTTCCGGTGAAACTGCACCGTTATTGTGCAAATCCAGCGCACAGTTCAGCGCAGTCTGCCCGCCCATGGTCGGCAAAATCGCGTCCGGGCGCTCCTTGTCGATGATGCGCTCCACTACTTGCCAGGTAATCGGCTCGATATAAGTTACATCGGCCATTTCCGGATCAGTCATTATGGTCGCCGGATTACTGTTGACCAGAATGACTTTGTAACCCTCTTCACGCAGGGCTTTGCACGCTTGTGCGCCGGAATAATCAAATTCGCAAGCCTGGCCGATAATGATCGGACCTGCTCCAATAATCAGAATGCTTTTAATGTCATTGCGCTTAGGCATGTTTATTTTTCTCCATCACGCGTGTTTCCATCATTGTCACAAAGCGGTCGAACAGGTAAGCGATGTCATGCGGACCGGCAGACGCTTCAGGGTGTCCCTGAAAGCAAAAAGCTGGCTTGTCGGTTCGCATGAAGCCCTGCAATGAACCATCGAAAAGTGATACATGTGTGACTCTGCATGTGGCGGGCAAAGTTGCCGCATCTACTGCAAAGCCATGGTTTTGCGAAGTGATCAGCACTTGCTTGGTGTCCAGATCCTGGACCGGATGATTTGCGCCATGATGGCCGAACTTCATCTTCAAGGTCTTGGCACCGGAAGCCAGCGCCATGATTTGATGCCCGAGACAGATGCCGAAAGTCGGAATGCCGCTCTCGATCAATTCGGTGACGGCGGCTACAGCATAGTCGCAAGGCTCCGGGTCTCCCGGACCGTTGGACAGAAAGATGCCGTCCGGATTCAGGGCCAATGCCTGCGCGGCACTGGCTTGCGCCGGCAGAACAGTGATTTTGCAACCGCGCTGCGCCAGCATGCGCAAGATATTGCGTTTGATGCCGTAATCGAAAGCGACAACATGATACTTCGGCGCAATTTGCCTGTCATAGCCCTTGCCCAGCCTCCATTCGGTCTCGAGCCAGCCATAAGGCTCGGTGGTGGAAACCACCTTGGCTAGATCCATGCCGCCCAGTCCGGGGAAAGCACGTGCCAGCGCCAATGCTTTTTCGGCATCGTCGCCCACTAGAATGGTGCCGCCTTGCGCACCTTTTTCACGCAGAATACGGGTTAGCTTGCGGGTATCGATACCGGAAATGGCGACGATGTTTTCCGCCTTCAAATAATCCGACAAGGTTTGCGTGGCGCGAAAACTCGATGTAACAATCGGCAAATCCTTGATGATCAATCCGGCTGCATGTATTTTGCCGGATTCGACGTCTTCGGGATTGACGCCGGTATTACCGATATGGGGATACGTAAGTGTGACAATTTGATGGCTATAGCTGGGATCGGTAAGAATTTCCTGGTAACCGGTCATTGAAGTATTGAATACCACCTCACCGGTTGTATGGCCTTCAGCGCCAATTGAGAAACCTTGAAAAATCGACCCATCTGCTAGCGCGAGTATGGCCGGAACGGTGTGGCCAGAAAAAAATGGCAGCAAGGGTAACTCCTGATGTTGTTACCGCCGCTACGCCGCGTCACAACAACCGCAACTTTCCCGGGCTGGTGCGCCAGAGTCGGTAACAATTGATTTGAACGGGATAAAATAGGATATTCGCTACGGCGGGGGTAAGATTAGTTAAACCCTGCAATTATAGTGCAAAACGCCCCTCTTCGCAAAGCCAAAAGCTTGCGAAGAGGGGCGTCACCGGATGAAGAAAAGATTTTTACGCTTACAGCGCCAATGCCGCAATACCCGCCTTGGCAATTTGCGCATCTTCTGCGGATTTCACACCAGAAACGCCGACCGCTCCCAGACACTGGCCGTTAACCATAATCGGCACTCCTCCCTCAAGCATGCCATCGATATACGGTGCCGACATGAAGGAAACCCGACCGTTGTTAATCATTTCCTCATAGATTCGTGATTCACGACAGCCCATTGCAGCCGTTTTAGCCTTGGCAGGGGCAATATGCGCCGATATCGGGGCCACGCCATCAAGGCGTTGCAACCACAGAAGATGACCGCCATCGTCCACAATCGAAATCACGACTGCCCAATTGTTTTTATTGGCTTCCGCCTCTGCGGCTGCGGCTATTTTCTTGACATCATCAAGGGTTAATATTTGCTTGGATTGCATTACGGCTCCTGATATATGAATACGACAAGATTGTACGACAGCCTCAAGGTACTCACCATCAAAACAGTTTTTACTTTCAGCCGGCTCCTCACAGCAAAACCCGTCCGGCAGACAACCTGAAACCCATCAGTAAGCAGAGGAAATATTTCAACTTTCGACTTTGACAGAGCAGCGACATTCCCTTACATTAGAGTGTCCTACTCTGAGAGATGTCAAGATGACAACAAAACCGACGTTTACCCAGATCAAAAAGATTACACATTCGTGTATGTTTGTTGGA
>Ga0366776_1008_pt1 | contig 30336 bp, 25 predicted proteins | sample BONcelN113001D11_FD_207070 | JGI IMG/M metagenome (GOLD analysis project Ga0366776, IMG submission 207070) | Enriched cells from coal bed in the Powder River Basin, Montana, United States - BONCAT cells N11 rep2 HSBNCT.N11.300.1.D11 ...
TCGTGCCGAATATATGCGAGGAGGGGAGGACTTCCGGCAGCATGGAGGCGGGGATGCAGAGCTCCTTCAGCAGATCGCTGTCCCAGCAAAGCTTATGGATATTGTAAAGCATTGTCCTCGATGCGTTTGTGTAATCCGTCGCATGGACTTTTCCGCCGGTAAGGTTCCACAAAAGCCAGGTATCCACCGTTCCGAAAAGAAGGGCGCCGCTTTTGGCTTTTTCCAGAGCGCCGGGGACATTCTCCAGTATCCATTTTACCTTCGTTCCGCTGAAATAGGCGTCTACGACAAGTCCGGTCTTCTCTCGTATAGCATCGCAGAGGCCGCGGGAATGCAGCTCCTCACAGGCCGGGGCCGTGCGCCTGCACTGCCATACGACGGCGTTGTATATGGGCTTTCCGGTGGCTTTATCCCAGACGACCGTTGTCTCCCGCTGGTTGGTAATGCCGATGGCGGCGATCTCAACCGGCGATATTCCCGCTTTTTCAACCGCCTCTTTGGCCGCGGAAAACTGTGTCTCCAGTATTTCCACAGGGTCGTGTTCCACCCATCCTGACTGCGGGTAATACTGCGTAAATTCCTTTTGCACAACGGATACGACAGCCGCGCCGCCATCAAATACAATGGCCCGGGAACTCGTTGTTCCCTGGTCCAGCGCCAAAATGTATTTCTTCATAATGTGGCCTTCTTTCAACTGGTTGTATGCAATAAATAGTATAACATAATCCTCTGTTTTCTGGAAATGTATAGCATAACAAAAACAAGCATATTCTATGTAAAACAGTGTTTGCGGTACCGTATGCATTGTGCTATGATTTCCATATAATCCTTTTTAGAAAGGGTGATAAATCATGCCGGCCGAAACATTTTTTTTGGATACTCAGGACGGAAAAAAACTGCATGTATACAGATGGAGCACAGGAAACCCCAAAGCCGTTTTGCAGATTGCGCACGGCGCAGTGGAGCATGCCGGGAGGTATGCGGATTTTGCGGCTTTTTTAAATGGGCAGGGGTTCAGCGTCTATGCGCACGACCTCCGTGGGCACGGGAAAACGGCGGAGGACCCCAAGATCCCGTATTTTGCCGATGCGGAAGGGGGATGGGACGTACTTTTAGAGGATATGCATGCGCTGACAATGCTTATAAAAGAGCAAAACCCGGATATCCCCGTATTTCTTTTAGGACACAGCATGGGCTCTTTTTTAGCCGTCAGCTATTGCGCCAAATACGGAGCGGAGTTAAAAGGCGGCATTATCAGCGGGACCGGCACGAACAGCCCGATGCTGCTGCGGCTTCTGAAAAGCCTCGCCAACCGCGATATCAAGCGGTATGGGCACCGGCACCCATCGCGCTTTTTACACAATCTTGTTTTCGGCACGCTGAATGCCAGGATCAAAGGGGCAAAGTCTCCGTATGATTTCATATGCACCGACCGGAGCGTCGTCGATGCTTATTTGAAGGACGAATACTGCGGGAATACCGCGACGTCCGAATTCCTGCGCGAGATGGCGAAGGGGATAGAGCGCCTGAATGATAAACGCACCTACGAAGCGACGCCGAAGGATTTGAGCATACTGTTTATATCCGGAGAATTCGACCCGCTTGCAGGAAATAAGTTAAAAGCCATGCGCCGCGTATATAACGGGTACGTCGGCGCGGGCTTAAAAGACGTTTCCGTGATCGTCTACGAAGGGGCCAGGCATGAGATTTTAAACGAACCGGGAAGGTTGAAAACCTATCGGGATATAGCGGAGTTTTTATTCAAGAAAATATAGATCCAGCGAAATTTATAAACGAGCATGTAGGGGCGGGGCTTTTGCCCCCGCCCGCATTTACAACCTATCCGTTCAACCCCGCCTCACTAGTTGTGCGCCAAAGTTTTTTGGCTGTTAATGAATCTTCGAAGCTGCGGAACGGCCAGCACGACGACAAGTATAATCGCGACTTCAATCAATACGACCACGTTGTAGCCTGCAGAATACCAAAGGACGCTGAAAAAGTCCTGCGCCGGCGCGTAGCTCGCGAAAAATATCTGGCCGGAGACAACGTGGAAAACATAGCGCAGTACGCCGCCCAGTACAATGCCGGGAAAAATGCTTTTCCTGAAAAGCCCGGCCGCAGCCAGCGCCATGAAGGCGAGCAAATAATCCATAATCGCCTGCGCCCAGTGCACGATATACATATCCTGAAACATTTGCAGTATCCCGTATACGAGGCCGACGATAAGCCCCTTGGGCGTTCCGTAGATATATGCAAAGACCATGATGGGCAGCATGCTCGCGAGCGTGACGGAACCTGCCTGCGGCATATGCACGATGCGGATATACGAGAGAATGAACGCGAGGGAAATGCAAAGCGCGCCTACGATCAGCGTCCTGGTATCCCAGCCTTTTACCGGTTTTGCCGCGGGTTGTTCCTTTTTGTGCTTTTTGGAATAGGCGATAAGGGCCAGTATGGAAGCCGCCAGCAAAACGACCACCAGTATGATCGCCCAAAGCTGGATTTCCCCGAATTTTTCAAAGATTTGCGTGAACCATTCCATTTTTTTACCTCTCCTACCTTGTATTATTGCACCGCATGAGGTAAAATAATGCCTGCATCGAAGGGAAAATATGCAAGAAATGAAAATGCCTTATATATTCGTAAAGGCTTTCAAAACAAAATCCCGTACTTTGATAGAGTACGGGAAAGTGATACATTTTAAGCGTTTGCTTATATGTACCGCTTCCCTACGTTGAGTTACCGAACAGGTTCAAAGGGTATTGCGTCTAAATGCGCATCTCAGCCTTAAATCAGGCACCCCCAGCGGTGGTTATTCAGTTTTATAGTATTATTATACAGTTATATTTTAGGGTGTCAAGGGAGGAAAACATTGTGAGCCACTTTTTTGCTTATCTTTCCAGGATGAAATATATCAAGCGGTGGGGACTCATGCGGAATACCAAAGAGGAAAACATACAGGAGCATTCGCTTCAGACCGCAATGGTCGCGCACGCGCTGGCTTTGATAAAAAACAAGATGTTTAACGGCAAAGCAAACCCCGAGCGGATACTGGCGTACGCCGTTTACCACGAGGCGGGGGAGGTCATAACGGGAGACCTCGCGACGCCTATCAAATACTACAACCCCGAGATCAACAAGGCCTATAAGAAAATCGAGGCGGTAGCGGTAAAAAAGCTGCTGGGTATGCTTCCGGAGGAGTTAAAAGGCGAGTATACCGGGCTTTTGGAGCTGCAAAGCGCAAACGAGGAAGAACGCGCCATTATAAAGGCAGCGGATAAGATCTGCGCGTATCTGAAATGCGTGGAGGAGCTGAAAGCCGGCAACGGGGAATTCAAAAAGGCCAAGGCCACGATCGAAAAGGAATTAAAGCAAAGCCCGCTGCCGGAGGTAAAATACTTTTTGCAGGAATTCGTGCAGAGCTTCGACCTGACCCTGGACGAATTGAATTAGTTTTGAAACAAGGTAACTACGTTTAGCGTTAATAAAAAGATAGGGCTGATCTTAACCCTATCTTTTTTGTTAAAATTATATTTTTAAAATTACTGTAGCTTCAGCGCATTATCCGCGGACTGTGTATCGATCTCGATCATATGCTGCGGATTCCATGCGTCGTACCAGCCTTTCTGACTCATAAAACTGAATATATTTTCCTGGGCCGTAATCGCCCCGTCCAAATACCTTTTCAGCGTTGTGCGGAGTTCCGGTGTGGAGGCCTCCGTAATGGCTTTTGCCAGGCCCGTTACGCCCGCCTTGGCCGATAGAAGCAATTCGGTCGCGATCACCTGTTCGGGCAAAATGCCGAAAACCGATTGCGTTGCCGATTGGCCGGACAGCCCCATATTCTGATTGACCGCCTGGTTGACGCTCTGGCTGGTAAAATGTCCCTGCGTATTTTGATTCATGCTCATTTTATCACCTCTCTTAATTTTTAAGCGTTGATACCGCTGCCGGTAACGTTGGTATAACCCATCCCGCCGGCCTGTCCGCCCTGCCAGTTCGAAAGCGGGGAATTGCTTATAAATCCTTTCAATTCCTGTATCTGCTGCTTTGATTCGTTCAGGCTTTTTTCGATCATGCCTTTTAGCTGCGGATCCTGTACCATCGACGCCATCATCGCGGCTTTGTTTGCACCAACCGATTTTTGCATTAAAATTTCGTGCACCTGAAAAGTTTCATGTGGTGTTATTTTGTTGCCTTGCATACGTTAACCTCCTTTTTTGTACTTGTTATTAGTTTTTCAAAAAACATAAGATACTATAAGAGAATGAATTGCATAGTTATTAAAATATAGAAAAACAATGATTCTTCAGACCAGAAAAGATTTGTAAAAAAATAGCCATAATTTATTTTCAAGCCGCGCGCATATTTTGTTTCATAAAAAAATTCAATTAAATTTCCATATCTGCTAATGGCGGCATCGGTATGTTACGATATAGTACATTAGAAGCTTTCGTTTAAAAAAAGTTGTCAAAGGTCGCAATATGCAAATACAAAACAGAAGTTTTTTTATCAGCGCGTATCAGACGCGGCTAATGGAACGTCATAAGACAACGGACCTTTTCGGTGCGGCCGCAAAAGAAGGCGCAACGCGGAGATTAAACGCGGCGATTGCGGATCTGAAAGAAAAACGCGGCGAGGATGCCGTTATTGTCACCATGTCCGAGGAAGCGAAGCGGTATCTGCAAAGCGGTGACGCACAGCTGCAAATGCTAAAGGACACGGCGGAAATGTATGTAAACAGCGCCGCAGTAAATGATCCCGATCCGAAAGATGCGTTTTCGGCAAGGGCGAACGACCAGTGGGCGGTTTTCAGCGAATATCTGAACGGCAGCGGGTTTTACGACGGCCTTTCCGACGAGGAAATGGGCCGGATGGAAACGATGCTGATGCGCATCACCGACGGCCTGGACAGCCTTAACCGGGAAGGCGCGGGCTGGTATTCTGGAATTGAGATGCAGCTTGACAGCAACGAGGCCAATCTGGAACTGGAATCTTCAACGGCGGCGCTTGCGTATTTTAGCGCAAAGTATGTAGCTTCCGACAAGCGGGAAGGATTCAACGCGCTGGTCGCCGCTTATTACAAGCATAACAAAGAAATCGTAAAAGGCTATCAATCCATAGAGGAGCGCTTCAACGCTGCAAGGGCGAAACTCCCGGAAAGCACCAAAAGGCGGATGGACAGGGAACGGGAAAGCTTTCTTGGAGGCGCCCGGGCCGCACGAGCCGCGAAGGATTTGGCCGTCAGGAATTTCTTGGGCGGTATTTCCCGTACGGACGACACGTTCAGCAAAAACAACGCATTGTATGCGCAATTGTTTGATGAAATCAAGGATGTGAACGGATTTCAAAGCACACTGGAGCAGGTAAGAGGCCAATACCTTGCGTTTGCTTCAAACGGCAGCGGGGAGCGGGATATCAGGGATTATATAGATATAAATTCTGCAGTTACTTTTTCACGCATACAGGGCTATTGGACAGAGCTGCTTGTGAATTAAGACATCATTTCTTGGAAAAACGGCTCCGGTTTTGACGTAAAATACAAGAGGCAAGGAATTTTCCTGGCTTTTTTATGCAGCGTAAATCCAGGCACAGACTCCCTTTGAATATGGCTATGCCGCGTGAAGAAGGAGCGAAAGCTATGCCCGCGCTGCGGGCAAAAACTTACAAAATAGAGCAGGCAATGCCCCTCTGCCCGGGGGATGCCGCTTTTTAGTTTTTCGACAAAATATGGTAGAAAAAAATTTTATTGGTGATATAATAATAGCATATATCGATTCCATAAATCATTTGATAAATGCATGCTTGGATGAATGCGCTTTATAATATTCCCGCATCTTTTAGTTTGTGCTTTACATCTATCGAAAACGGATTATATTGGAGCAGGGAAATGAAGGATTTTGTGTTGCAGCCTTTAAATCTGGGCGGTTGGCTTATCATCACGGGCATCAGGCTTTTTGCCGGTATCGCAAATGCGCTTTTGGCCATGGGTTTAATCGTGCAAGCCGGACTGCAAAGCGCGAATACTGCTGCAATGACCGCTCTGCTCGGCATAGGACTGATATATTTGATCGTTGCGCTGTTCTTTTATTTTAAAAGGTATAAATACTTTAAGACCGCATATATCGGTTTGGAGATTTTTTTTATTCTGTTTAATTATATCGTTTTTCCCGCAATAGGCTTTGCTTTTTTGGTATGGAGTTTTGTCTGGATACTTTATATGCTCCTGTCCAAAAGGGTCGGACAGACATTTGTCTATGACTGGGACGGTATCGTAGACCGGTCCCGCATGGAAAAGGCATACCCTGCAAAAGAAAACAACGCAGGCATATTGAACATCCGGCCGGAAACAGGCGATGCGGCTCTGCCCGGCGGCCTGCCGGAGAAAGGCGGAAGCCCGCATGCAGGCTTGGAAACGGAGCGGAAGGCGGCAAAGAAGCCTTTAGCCTGGTTTTATTCCGTTGCGGCCATTGTATTGGCGGCAGCCGTTATTTTATACGTATCGCAGGGAAAAAGCCCTGAGGCGGCAGCCGCTGTCGCGCCGGTGCAAAACACATATGAAACGGCGGAACCGGAAGAGGTTGCGGAACCGGTGACCATACCGGCCGAAACCATGGAGCAAATTGCTGCGGAAGTGCCTTCCGGGGAAAGTCTGATAGAAACAGATAACGGGATGCTCAATTATGATCAACTGAAAAAAAATTTCAACGCAATGCCCTACGCGAAGAAAAATTACATCACGATGGGGGAGTACTATTTAAATTTTAACCCGGATACCATAGAGTCGTTCAAAAGTGTACTGGATAGAGACGGGGATTTTTTCTACAGCTACTTAACGGGCATAAAAGATTGTTATGTGGCCGGATTCGCAAATGCCGATAAAACCATTAACGCCATGGTTTTCTTTTGCTATGAGGAATCTCAAAATGGTGAAATAGAAGGATTGCCGCTTTCGCTGGATTTTATTATGGCTACAAATCCTGAAATTACGAAAGAAGATCTGGATAATTTGGAAATGGAAACTGAATACTTTTTGGAATTATATGGAGCGCAGTATGGTATGAAACGCATTACCTCGGACGGCGAGGCGCCGTATTATATAACGGCGGTTATTTTTGGCACTGAACAATAAACATGGACAGCACAAAAGAAAGAGGAGTATTGTGCGCTGAACCGGACCCGGGCACAAGCCGGATATTTATATTAATAAGCTGTTTGTTTTAAACTGCCATTCTATTAAAAGGAGACAAAACATGAAAAAACTTGGGATGCCGCCGCTGCATATCGACGGTTGGCTTGTACTGGTAGCTATTCGGCTGATTTTAGGCGGGTTCAACAGCCTTGGTGCGCTCGGCCAATTGTTAAACACCCGAACCGATCCCGATATCAGGCCCCTGCATATTATAGGCGTAGTTTTTATCATCCTGGTGATCGTATACTTTTTCAAAAGGTGGAGGCATTTCAAAAAAGCTTATATCGTATTGGAACTGTATGTCATACTGTATAATCTTTTTATCGCGGTTACATTTGATTCTTATCCTGCGTTTTTCGTCTATCTTATTGCAGGCGCCCTATGGATTCTTTACATGATTCTTTCACGCAGGGTTAAAATGACTTTTGTTTATAACTGGGATAAAACCCTCAATGAGGAATCCATGTCTATTGCGACGGGCCTCAATACCGCGGGAGAAATAGATGCCGCCGCCGGGCAGGAGGGTGAAAGCAGCGCAACTGCGTCGGAGACTGCGCCGCTGGGAGAAAATACTTCCGGTGCGGTTGAAAACGCTGCGGCCGTACAAAAAAAGCCGTTTTATAAAAAGGCGTGGTTTTGGATCGTCATTGGATGTTTTGCATTAGTCGTAGCGGGTATCTTAATCATGTATACAAGCTGGATCACTGCATTGAACTTGCTGACATACAGCAAAACAGAAGCCGTTAATTCTGCGGTAAGCTCTATTGCTGAAACGGATCCGCCCGATGTGCCGATCACCGCAGAGGAGTTTAAAGATAGCTTTAACAGCTTGGATTATCCGAAGGAAAAGGGTCATACCATAAATAAAATCACACTCCTTGATGATTCGGAATTCCGCAAATTGTTGATCGGCAATGGTTTAACCGACAATGGCGGCAAGGTTTTTGACGCTTATATCTCAAAGGACTGTGAGATAGCCGGATTTTTATACGGGGATTCAAATATTCACAGCATGGTATTCAACGGTGTTTGCGATTATACAAAAGAAGACGATCCCGGATTAATGCTGGCCATATGTTTTCTTGAAGCATCAAATCCCGGTATTCAGGATGAAGATATAGCTACCTTATTTACCCAGGAAAAAGTTGAACCGGTCGAATTAAAAGGCGTCGTATACACGGCAACCTATATGACATTTGAAGACGGTACAAACCAATATAAAATAATAGCCAGGTATTCCGATTAAATGCGTAAAACAGTCAACCAAATAAAAAGGCGCCTTTAGTGTAGCTGTCACAGAGAACAAAACTCCTGCATCATGAAAAGTGCAGGAGTTTTGCTATGGGGGTTCGGCGCTGCCCGGCAAGTGGCATTTGTCACACAAATGCTATGCTTGCGCGGGTACACGGTGACAATTTGAAATTTGGTAAGTTCCTCATTATTGTGGACTTATTGTATTTTACGTTTGAATATTGAGATGATCCACCTTGTGCTACCATAGCTTTGAGCGGCAGCAACAGTGTTTACCAACTCCCATCCCTGTAATCCTAATTCATTCAATTCATTTTGAAATGCGCTTTGATCAACTTTTCCACCTAATGCTCCTTTGGCGTCTGTAAACAGTGTTTTGTATTCAAATTTCTCCATATTGAAGCCTCCTATAAAATTATCCGCTTTTACTTAGTGAGAGTTATATAAAATCTGTACTTCGGCAAGCCAAACAAATTTCTATTTGTCTCTTTCAAGCATATCAAAAAGAAGGGTATGCTACAACAGTTCCCTGTGACAGCACACCCTTAACGGCGGCATTTTTCAAAGTTGTTCTACCGGTCGCCTACGATGCTCTCGTAGTCGAACAGCTCATCCATGGGCTTTAGCTCGTTTACCATGAACGCGCGGATGTAATCCTTGTTGCGCGTGATAGAATGGATATAGTACCCGTGCTTCAGATAAAATGAGACTGTGGAACGCATCTTGCTCGCGGTGTAGAGCGTGATGGCGCTCATACCCAGGGCCAGGCATTCGATGCGCACCTTTTCCAGTATGAGCCCGCCGATGCCAAGAGACTGTATTTCCGGGTCCACGGCGAAGCGCGAGAGATACGCGACGCCCTTATCCAGCACTTCAAACCGCACGGAACCCACCGTCTCGCCGTCGAGCTGGCAGATATAGACGTGCTTGCTGTGAATATCCCGGATCACGTCTTCCTCCGTCTCTTTGAGCGCGGCGATCTTGCCTTCCTCCTTGTGGATAGCCTCCGCGTACTGCGTAAAGGACTTCCGGATCACATTCAGTATATCTTGGGCATCCGTAGCCGCGGCTTTTTTCAAAACGATCGTTTCCATGTCATTTGCCTTTCATGAGGAGGACCATCAGCGCCTTTTGGGCGTGCAGGCGGTTTTCCGCCTCGTCGAATACGGCGCTCTGGGGGCCGTCTATAACGTCTTCCGTTACTTCCTCTCCGCGGTGTGCGGGCAGGCAGTGCAGGAATATGGCGTCGCTTTTGGCATGCCGCATGAGATCGCCGTTCACCTGGAAACCCTCGAAGGCCTTGTGTTTTTCCGCAGCGCCTGCTTCCTGGCCCATGCTCGCCCATACGTCCGTATAGACGGCATCCGCGTCTTCCACCGCTTTATAAGGGTCGTGGGTCAAAAATACATTTGAACCCGATTCCTTCGCGTCTTCAAAGGCCCCGGCCATGATCGCCGGAACAGGTGTGTAGCCTTTGGGGCAGGCGACGGAAATATTCACACCCAGTTTGGCGCAAATAGCGAGCAATGAGTTTGCCACGTTGTTGCCGTCGCCGATATAGGCCAGCTTTTTACCGGCAAAACCGCCTTTGTATTCGTAGAATGTCATGATATCCGCCAGCGCCTGGCAGGGATGGGCCTCGTCCGTAAGCCCGTTGATTACGGGGACGGAGCCGTATTTTGCGAGATCTTCCGGGTCCGACTGCGCGAAGGTGCGGATCATGATGCCGTCCACCATGCGGGACAGCGTTTTGGCCGTATCGGAAATGGTTTCGCCACGCTTTAGCTGTATGTCGTCTGCGCTTAAAAACAGCGCCGATCCGCCCAGCTGATACATGCCGGCCTCAAAGGAAACCCTGGTCCGCGTAGAGCTTTTGGTGAATATCATCGCAAGCGTTTTTCCCTGGAGATGGGGATGCGGGATGCCCTTTTTCTTCTCCTCTTTGAGTTTCAGCGCGAGGCCGAGGACGGTTAAAAGCTCATCCGCGGAATAGTCCTGTATGCGCAGCATGTGCTTTTGTTCGAAGTTCTTAACCGGCTGATAGTTGTACAAGTCCATATTTTCCTCCTGTTTCTTCTTGAAGATATGCATGAAGCGGTATGCAGGTTTCCTCCGCACCCGCGTCCATTAGCACGCTTAACATGGCGCCCGCCGTATCGATAGAGGTAATGCAGGGCACGTTGAATTCCATAGCTGTGCGCCGGAGTACAAATCCCTGCCTGTCAAGCTGCTTGCCGCGCGTGGGCGTATTGACCACCAGCCCGATATCGCCTTCCTTCAGGGCGGCAAGCATGCTTTCCTTCTTCACAAGCTCACAGTGCAGGCTGTTTTCCGTAAAATAGGCGCAGGTCCCGTCCGTCGCGAATATACGGTAGCCCATAGCCGCCATTTGACGGGCAAGGCTTAAGGCTTCGTCCTTATCCCGGTCGGCGATGCAAAAGAGGATTTCCGCGCCTTTTTCCGGCATGACGATCCCCGATGCCTCGAAGGCCTTTTTTAAAGCCGCGGCATACGTATAGTCCGTTCCCATGACTTCTCCTGTGGATTTCATCTCCGGCCCCAGGAATATGTCGACCGTGGTCATTTTAGAGAAAGAGAACACCGGCGCTTTTACGGTCACCAGCGGGGACTCCTTATATACGCCCGTTTCGTATCCGTAGTCCTTTAATGCATGCCCAAGCATGATGCCTGTCGCCACAGAGACCATGGGCACGCCCGTAACCTTGGAGAGTACGGGCACGGTGCGGCTGGCCCTCGGGTTTACCTCCAGCACATATACGTTTTCATTTTTATCCAGCACAAACTGTATGTTGAAAAGCCCCTTTATGTTCAATGCCCTTCCGATGCGTATGCCGTAATCGGCGATCGTCGCTTTAACTTTGGGGGAAAGCGTACGCGAGGGGTATACGGCGAAGCTGTCGCCGGAATGAACGCCGGCGCGCTCTATATGCTCCATGATGCCCACGATGAGCACGTCTTTTCCGTCCGAGACGCCGTCAAGCTCGACTTCCTTTCCCAAAATGTATTTATCCACCAACACCGGATGCACGGGGGAAACCTCCACCGCATACCGCATGTATTCTTTCAGTTCCTTGTCGCTGTATACGATCTCCATGGCGCGTCCACCGAGTACGTACGAAGGCCGCACGAGCGCCGGATAGCCGATTTTTTGCGCGATGGTTTCGGCTTCCTTCAGGGAAAACGCCGTTCCGCCCGGAGGCAGCGGTATATCCAGATCTTTCAGCACGGTGATAAACCTATCGCGGTCTTCCGCGCGGTCGATATCCTCCACCGATGTGCCGAGGATCTTTACGCCCGCTTCGGCCAACGGCCCCGCGAGGTTGATGGCCGTCTGCCCGCCGAACTGCACGATCACGCCTTCGGGCTGCTCTTTTTCTATTACGTCGAGCACGCATTCCTTGGTCAGGGGCTCGAAGTAGAGCTTGTCGGAGGTGTCGAAATCCGTGGAGACCGTCTCGGGATTGGAGTTGATGATGATGCTCTCAAATCCCGCATTTTTCAGGGCTTTTACGGAATGCACCGAGCAGTAGTCGAATTCTATGCCCTGGCCGATGCGTATGGGCCCGGAGCCCAGGACCACGACTTTTTCCCTGTCGCTTTGCTTGACCTCGTCTACCGTATCGTAGCAGGAGTAGTAATAGGGCGTCTTCGCTTCAAACTCGCCTGCACAGGTGTCCACCATCTTGTAGGTAGGCTTTAAGTTGGCGGCGTTACGGCGGATCTTGATGTAGCGCTCCGAAGTGCCCGTGAGGTTTGCAATGTAGCTGTCCCCGAAGCCGTAGCGCTTGCCTTCCTTCAGGAGCTCGTCTGTGAGGCCCTTTTCGCCCGCTTTTCTCAAAGCACCCGCAATGACCCCTATGTTTTTTAATTTGCTGATGAAGAAACGGTCGATCTTGGTGATCGCCTGTATCTGGTCGATGGTATACCCGCGTATCAGCGCCTCGGAAACCACGAATATACGCTCGTCGTCCGCATTTTTCAGGGAATTTAAAATCGCCTCGTCCGTCCAGGTCGATATGGACTTCATACCGAGGTAGTAATCGAGCTTTACGTCGAGGCTGTCTATCGCCTTTAGAAGCGATTCCTCGAAATTTCGGCCAATGGCCATGACCTCGCCCGTAGCCTTCATCTGCGTACCCAGCAGGCGGTTGGCCGTAACGAATTTGTCGAATGGCCAGCGCGGCACCTTTGTGACCACGTAGTCGAGCGAGGGCTCAAAACAGGCGTATGTTTCCCCGGTCACGCTGTTTTTGATCTCGTCCAAAGCATAGCCCACTGCGATCTTGGTGGCCACGCGTGCGATGGGGTAGCCTGTCGCCTTGGAAGCCAAAGCGGAGGAACGGCTGACGCGCGGGTTTACCTCTATCACCACATACTCGTAGCTTTCCGGGTTCAATGCGAACTGTATATTGCAGCCGCCTTTTATCTCCAGCGCGCGTATGATTTTGATGGAGGCCGAGCGCAGCATCTGGTATTCCTTGTCCGAAAGCGTCTGGGAAGGGGCGACGACGATGCTGTCCCCCGTGTGTATGCCTACCGGGTCGAAGTTTTCCATATTGCAGACCACGATGCAGTTGTCCTTTGCATCGCGTATCACTTCGTATTCTATCTCTTTCCAACCGGCCAGGCTCTGCTCCAGCAGTACCTGGTGAATGATGCTCATTTTGAGGCCCTTGGCCGTGATCTCACGAAGCTCCTCCATGTTGTTCGCGATACCGCCGCCTGTGCCGCCCAGCGTATAGGCCGGGCGCACGATAATGGGAAATCCTTCTTCGGCGGCAAACTCCACGGCTTCGGACATTTTATTTGCAATGCGGTTGGCCGCGACTTTTTCACCGATGCCGTACATGAGGTCGCGGAACTGCTCCCTGTCCTCTGCAGCGCTGATGGACTTTAAGGAGGTCCCCAGAAGCTCGATTTGGAGCTCGTCCAGTATGCCGCTTTTATGCAGGGAAAGCGCCATATTGAGGCCCGTCTGTCCGCCGAGCGTGGCGATAAGCCCCTGCGGGCGTTCTTTCCTAAGGATGCGCGATACGCTTTCGAGCGTGATCGGCTCTATATAGACGTTGTCCGCCATCTCCCTGTCCGTCATGATCGTGGCCGGATTGGAATTGATGAGCACGACGGAGAATCCCTCCTCGCGCAGGGCTTTGCAGGCCTGCGTACCGGAATAGTCGAACTCAGCCGCCTGGCCGATGACAATGGGGCCGGAGCCTATGACGAGTATTTTCTTTAAGTCCGTGCGTTTAGGCATACAGCCACTCCTTTATAGCGCATAAAACAGCTTTTCTAATTTTTCCATAAGGAAATCCATGTGGGTTTTTTCAATGATATACGGCGGCAAAAACCGGAGCGTATTGCTCCCGGCCGTGCAGACCAGGCACCCCGCGTGCAGCAGCTTTTTCTGCATGGACTTGGCCGGTACATTTTCATGTAGCTCCAGGCCCAGTAAAAGCCCTTTTCCGCGCACTTCCTTTACGAACGGGAAGGTATCCTTTAAATCGTTCAGCCGCGCCTTTAAGTATTCTCCGAGCGTCGCGTTCGATTCCATCATGTTTTTCTTAAGGATGGCGTTCATTACGTACAGCCCGGCCGCGCAGGCGAGAAAGTTGCCCGCAAACGTAGAGCCGTGGTCTCCCGGCTTGAATGCGGAAGCGACTTTGTCCGTTGCGAGTATCGCCCCAATGGGCACGCCGTTGCCCAGCGCCTTCGCGAGCGTCACGATATCCGCCTTTATATTCAGATAGGAGGAGGCGAGGAACTTGCCGGTACGGCCCATCCCCGTCTGTACTTCGTCGAAAATAAGGAGCGCGCCCGTTTGGTCGCAGAGCTTGCGCGCGGCCTCGGCAAATGCAGGCGTTATCTCGATGATGCCGCCTTCGCCCAAAATCGGCTCCATGAATACGGCGCAGGTACTGCCGCTCACGGCTTCCTTAAGCGCGTCGATGTCGTTGGCCGGTACGTACGTAAAAGCCTCCGGCAGGGGATAATAGGGCTCGTGGAACTTCTCCTGCCCCGTGGCGGTAAGCGTAGCCAGCGAGCGGCCGTGGAAGCTTCCCTTTATCGTTATGAATTCGTTTCTATTCTCGCCCGAATCGTAAAAATATTTGCGCGCCAGCTTCATGGCGCCTTCGTTGCTTTCCGTGCCGCTGTTGGTGAAGAACACCTTATCGTAGCCCGCGGTCTCGCAAAGAAGTTTGGCCAGCAGCGCCTGATTTTCGTTGTAGAAATAGTTCGAAAGATGTATCACCTTTTCTATCTGGGCCGTAAGCGCCGCACTAAATCCGGGGTCTGCATAACCGAGACAGTTGACCGCGATGCCTGCCAGGAAATCCGTGTACTTCTTGCCTTTGGAATCGTACAGGTGAACGCCCTGGCCATGCGTAAAGAGCACGTCAAAGCGCTTGCCGAAAACGCCCATATAGAATTGTTCGTCGAGTTTCATGACTTCCTGTAAATCCATAATGCGCTCCTAAAAATTTATTTTGTGACCATCGTGCCGATGCCGGAATCCGTGAATATCTCCAGTATCAGCGGATGGGGGATGGTGCCGTTTAATATATGCACGCGCTCTACGCCCTGCTGAATGCTTTTGACGCAGCCGGTTACCTTGGGCAGCATACCGCCGGTAATGGTTCCGTCCTCTATATACTTCTTTATCTGGGCTACCGATATTTCGTAGATGAGCGTATCCGGATCGTCTTCTTTTTTGCGCACGCCGTCCGTATCGGTTAAAAACATCAGTTTTTCCGCCTTCATGGCAATGGCGATCTCACCCGCGACGGTATCCGCGTTGATGTTGTAGCTTTCGCCTTTTTCACCCACGCCGATGGGGGCGATGACCGGGATATACTCGTCTTTGGAAAGAAGCGTGAGAAGGGTGGTGTTGATCGATTTGATCTTGCCTACGCTCCCGAGGTCCACGCCGCCCGACGGCGGCATTTTTTCCGCCTGTATGAGGTTCGCGTCCAGTCCGCAAAGGCCGATCGCCTTGGCTCCGAGGGCATTCAGCTTTGCGACGATGTCCTTGTTGATCTTGCCGGTCAGCGTCATCTGCACGATCTCCATGGTCTGTTCGTCCGTTATCCGAAGGCCGTTATGGAACTTCGGCTCGATTTTGAGCGCGGTCAAAAACCTGTTGATCTCCGGCCCCCCGCCGTGCACCACGATGGGATTTACGCCTACGTATTTTAAAAGCGTGACATCCTGCAGTATTTTTTCCGTAAGGTCCTCGTCCTGCATGGCCGCGCCGCCGTATTTGATGATGATCGTCTTGCCCGAGAGACGCTGTATATAGGGGAGCGCTTCGATCAGTATATTTGCTTTTTCTATATATTTATTCATAATTACCCGCCTAAAATTTTATCTGTTTTAATTAAGGAAACACTGATTAATACGCCATCATGTCATTCTTAAGGGAGCGCAGCGACTGAAGAATCTTTGTAATAAGGCCATTTTTTAAGATTCTTCGCTTCGCTGGAGAATGACGAAAAGAGAGTTTTTCAGTGCTTCCCTAAATGAAAAAACCGATGATGTACGTTTTCAAAAATGCTGCTAAAACCCCGCACTGAAAGAATAAATTTTTTGTAACCGTTTTTGTAAACGGTTTTATAATACTCTATTCCCGGCTGCAATTCAATTCGTTCGGGAAAAAGCCAATGAAACTCCACACCTGTCCCAAATATTTTACACACCTTTAGTTTTCACTTTTTAAAACCGCAATCATACTGCACAATTGAAACTTAAAAAACTGGACAGATAACGGCCTTAAAAAACCTTATAATGTACGTATCCGACATATAGCATAAATTTTTAAGGGCGGTTCGATTATGAAATACGGATACGTTATTGGCCTTGATATCGGCACAACCGGCTGCAAGGCCGCTCTCATGGATGCGGGCGGGCGGTTTTACGCGCAAGCCTACCGGGAATATCCTGTGGTTACAGGCGCCGACACACGGGCGGAGCAGGATGCGGAAAACGTATTTTCGCTTTGCAAAGCCGTCATCCGGGAAGCCGTGGAAAAAAGCCGGATCGACACCATAGACGCCATTTGCGCATCCGTCCAGGGCGACGCGATAATTCCCCTCGATGAGAACTTCAGGCCTGTCCATGCGGCCATACTGGGAATGGATTACCGCCCCGCCGTGCTCTGCAAAGAAGTGGAGGACATCTTTCCCGCCGGATTTATCTACCAAAAAACAGGCATGCCCATACATCCCATCAACTCCGCCTTAAAAATACTCTGGCTTATGAAAAATACGGACATGACTGGGACGGCGCATTATACCACCTATTCGGATTTTATAAACGCCCGTCTCACAGGCCGTCTCATCATCGACGAGACCATGGCCTCCCGCACGATGCTGTACGGCCTTGAAACGCGCTGCTGGGCGGAGGCCATAGCAGACAAGCTGACGATACCGGTCGAAAAGCTTTCCGACGTTGCGCCCTCGGGCACGCCTGCGGGGCCGCTTTTACCCGGACTGTGCGCTGAGCTTGGCATTGCCAATCGGCCGCTGGTGATAGCGGGCGCACATGACCAGCCTGCCTGCGCGCTTGGCGCGGGGCTGCACCGCGAAGGCATGGCGGTTGACAGCATGGGCACGGCCGAAGTGCTCTCCACCGTATTTTTCACGCCCCGCCTGTCCCAAGAAATGGAATCGGGCAGTTTCCCCTGTTACCGGCATGCGTGGCCAGATGCCTATTTCACATTCGCCTTAAACCATACAAGCGGCATCATACTGCGCTGGTTCAGGGATACGCTGTGCGGCAAAGAAACCGGAGAGGCGAGAGCCGCAGGAACGGATTTCTACGCGTATATGCAAAAAGGCATGCAGTCAAAGCCCTCTCCCATATTGATGCTGCCCCATTTCAACGGGCGCGGAACGCCGTACGCGGACAGCAGCGCCAAAGGCGCATTTGCCGGCATTACGCTTAATACGGACAAAAAAGACATCCTGAAGGGGATCATGGATTCTCTTACATATGAGCTGCGCTTGAACATAGAATATCTGGAGCGCTCAGGCATCCGAATGGATACGCTCCGCTGCGTGGGCGGCGGCTCGCGTTCTCCCATTTGGCTGCAATCCAAGGCCGATATATTAAACCGCCGTGTGGAAACGCTCGAAACAAGCGAATGCGGCTGCCTCGGCGCCGGCATGCTCGCAGCTTACGGCGCGGGTCTCCACGCTTCCATACCGGAGGCCGTTTCGCTTATGAGCCGCGTCGCCGGGGTTTTTGATCCGGATGAGAAATTCAAAGCGCAGTATGAGCAAAAATACCGCGCGTTTTGCAAGCTGTACGACGCCATGTCGGAAATAGACCTGATGCTGTAACTAAAAAATGCTATAGCTTGTTTGTTTTCAATGCCTCGTTGGAGTTTTCGAGGACCTTTAAATAGCCCTTATCCATGCGGTTGATGAGGTTGATATACAGGCTTTCCGCAAGGCAGAGCGCTGGAATGCGTTTGGCGACCACTTCGCCGACGGTATCCGGCATGAAAGCCGCCGCCTGAAGCACCACATCCGATTGCTTGGAAATCGGCGATATAGGGTGGTCCGTTACGGTTATAACTTTAGCGCCCTGTGATCTTGCGCACTTTACCACTTCGTTCAAAGTATGCGTCCTGCCCGAATGCGATACGATGAAAACCACATCGTTTTCCTTAAGCTGGGAAGCCTCTATGAGCTGCAGGTCGAAATCCTGCGGACAGCGTACGTCTTTTCCGATACGTAAAAACTTAAGATATGCGGAATAAACGGCCGTATAGGCGTCGCCCACGCCGAGGAAAAGAAAGCGCCCTGCATCCCGGAGGAGCTGCAAGGCTTTTTTATAGGCTGCGGGATCTATCAGGTCGAGCGTATCGCTCAAGGCCTGTATGGATGTGCGGAATACTTTCCTCGCCGTCTCCATCTCGTCGTCCGTTTCGGATATGTCCCCGTATGCATCCGAAGCGTCATCCGCCGCCGTGATCGCCGCACGAAGCTCGGAATACCCGGTATAGCCCAGTTTCCTCGCAATGCGCGTCAGCGTGGCTTCGCTGCAGCCTGCAAGAGACGCCGTTACGCCGACGGAATCCTCCGCTACCCGATGCGGTTTGGCAAACATATAGTCCGCCGCTTTTTTTTCGGCGGATTTCAATGTATGATAGACAGATTGAAGGCGAATAAGAAAATTTCGTGACACGTTTCCACCTGCTTGTTTTTAACAATACTTTACCATAAAAACCGTTTTTCGCAAAGTGCCGGGGAGCTTATACGGCTGCCCCGGCATTTTTGCTAGATATTTTAAAATAAATGGTTTTCCGTTTTGCTTTTCTGCGCTTCGTCATAAAAATCCGCATGGACACCGGGCAGATACGTAAGCGCCTCGTAAATCACCGGGAGTATATTGCCGTGAATACCTACGGCATGGTGCACATACGGGCCTTTTACGATCATCGATTCCACTTTCGGCCAGTTGGGCACCTTTACCCAAAGGTATGTCCCCTTTGTTTTGGGGCCTTCGATGCCCTCCGCCGTACCCAGCAATATGCCGTAATCGCCGTGGTCGCCGTCAAACCGCAAAAGCGAGATCTCTCCGCCTTTGATCTCCCCGATGACCGAGCCGGGGCATTGGCTGGGGAAGGCAAACGGAACGCCAAGCGTGGCTTTCTCTTTTGCCAGGGAGATGGGCCATGGGCCGCAGTGCTGCAGAAGCTCTCCGTTTTCGTCCTCCGGATGCCGCACCGACCAGTCTACAAAGAAACTCGGCGTTTTGCCCATTCCGGCAGCCTGTGTGATGATGGAGGTAATGGCGCCATGTATGTCCGTTTCACAGGCAACGGGGATGCCCTCTTCCGTCAAAAGCGCGTTGGCGCAGCAAGGCATGACATGCAGGGCTTCCTGCAGCGCATCCCAGCACTGTATGGCGACCGCATTGCATCCCGCTTCCTGCGCGAAAAACTTCATGGCCGTCTTTAGGGAAGCGACCCGGCGCACGGCCTCTGCCGATACGCAGACGTTCATATTCGCGTTGATATGGGCGACCGTAGCAGCCACTTCCGGATCATCCGACGCCTCCAGTTTTTTTACCCGCTCCGCGAACTCCACCATAGATACCGGAACCAACTGTATGCCGAATTTTTCCAATAGCTCGCCTTCGTTGCACATCATCGTCCAGAAGTCCCCGGGGCGCGTGTCTATCTGCAGTATGCGCGCGCGGCGGAATTCCTTTACCACGTTGGCGGCGGCAATAAATGTGGAAAGGCCGCGTTCAAATGCATCGTCTTCTACGCGGCAGTTGGGTACATAGGTAAAGGGCACGTTCATACGCCTTAAAACCTTGCCTGTCGCAAAGAGTCCGCATTGCGAGTCCCTCAAGCGGCTGCCGTCTTCAAGCGGCGCTTCGTCCCGCGGGCCCCATAGCAGCACGGGAACCCCCAGGGCTTTAGCCACCTTGGCACAGCTATGCTCCGAGCCAAAATTGCAATGCGGTATAAAGAGGGCGTCCACTTTCTCCGCACGGAATTTCGCTACCACCGCATCGACATCCTCCGCGCAGCGCAGCAGGCCTTCCTCGTTTACGTCCTCCAAATGGACATAGTCGATATGCATTTCATCCATCTTTTTCATGACCATATACTTGTACTTCACCGCGTCCTCGGCGGAAAATATCCGCCTCCTGGTAGGCGCGAAGCCCAGCTTAACCTTGTGATCCATATAAAGAACTTCCTTTCCGAATTATAATAGTTGATCCTGCATGCGCCGCATCTGCAGCAGCACGGAGTTTTCATCCAGTTTCACATTTTCGTATGTGATGACGTCGTCTTTTTTTACATCACACATCATGACCGCGCCCTTTGCGAGGCCTACCGGCAGCATGTTGCCTTTTTTGGCGGTTTCGTAATGCTCGATGCTCGCGCGGTAGCAGTACTCCCCGATTGCGTCCAGCGTCTCGCCCTTTTTCAGATCCCGCTTTGCTATGGTGATGCATTCGGAGATCAGATGATCCATAGGATGCGCCGTGGATTCCCCGTACAATACGCCCTGCGCTACGGTGATGGGCGTTTCGATCGAACAGAGGTGGTAGGGACGGTACAGCAGGTAATTGGGGCCGTTGCCCATATCGCGCTGTACAAGGCCCTCGATGATGCGCCCGCTGTCCGTCGTAACGATCACAAATACGCCCGGATTGATGTTGCCGATTCCGTAATCGACAACGCCATTGCGCCCTAATATCCCGCCCTGCTCTTTTAAGGAAAAGACCTTTGTCAGATCCTCCACGTTGCATTTCGGGCCGTGCATGCCGCGGATATCGGGCACAAGCCCCGTCGCATTGGATACGGCCGCCATTTCGATCATCGTCTTGGAGCCGTCGACAAATTCGATCAGCATGCGCGGGCTCATGCGGCGCGCGGCCGCCTTGTCCGCCCATTCCTTCATGCCCGGATGCGCGTAGATATCGAGCGGATTGTTCTTCCCTTTTCCGGCGGCGACGACTTCAAAGCCCAGCGACTTTGCAAAGCGGTATACCTCCACGATGGAGCCCGGCTCATCGCCGGCCGTGAGCGAATACACGATGCCCGCTTGATTGCATAGTTTGCGTAAGATCGGGCCTATCGTGATGTCGCACTCCACGTTCATCATCACGATATGCTTTTTATTGAATATGCAGTCCATGGTCACGCGCGCTCCCATTTCCGGGGAGCCGGTTGCGTCGATCACGGATTGTATCCCCGGCGTTTCGATCGCTACACGGTAATTCGTGGAGACCACCTTTTTCCCGGCTTCCAGTGCCAAAGCCGCTTCCTCCACGGTTTTGGCCGCCACGATCTCCTCTTTGCAGCCGGCCTCTTGATATGCCTCCGCTGCGGTTTCCTCCGTTAAATCCACCACGACATCGCAGGTGATGCCTTTCATTTTGCCGATCTGCGCCACAATGTCCTTGCCCATCTGCCCGGCGCCGATAAGTCCGGTCTTTATGGGCTTATTTTCCTTTTCCAGTTGTTCAAGCTTCGTGTCTATTTCATACATTGTTGAATCCCCTTTATTAATCCTTAAAACTGCCCGCAGTACGGTACATGGTCAGAATGTTTTCTATTGAAGTATCGATCTGGAAACCGTGCGCCGGAGCGACGATATAATTGCCGTATGCCCCGAGCGTTTCCATGCAAAGCTTCACTTCGGAGGCGACTTCCCCGGGCGTTCCGTAGGGCAGCGTATGCTGTTCGTCAATGCCGCCGTAAAAAACGATATCGCGCCCGAATTCCTTTGCGAGGGACTCTGGCTCCATTCCGGCCGCACGCGGCTGTATCGGGTTTAATACGTCAAAGCCGATCTCGATCAGATCGGGTATGATCTCCCGTATCGAGCCGCAGGAGTGGTGGAAGTATTTCAATCCGTAGCCGTGCACTTTTTCCACCAGCTTTTTATACCGCGGTTTGATGTATTTTCTAAATATTGCCGGGCTCATAATGAGTCCGTTTTGCGTTCCGAAGTCGTCCCCGCAGTATACGCCGTCTATCATCCCCGCGCCGGCCGCCATGCACCGGTCAAGGTACGCGATGGCAAAGTCGTTTACCTTGTCCATGAGTATCTCCGCCTTGACCGGATCCAGCATCAGGTCCATGAGGAAATCCTCCGTTCCGCGTATATAGCGCGAAAAGTCGAAGCAGCCGTTCATATTGAGTATTACGTAAAAGCCCTCATGCAGCGGCAATACTTCTTTTAACAGGCCATAGTCGAAAAGGTCCAGCTCCGGCACCGGCCAGTTTTCAAACACCTTCGTGTCCTCTTCCCCGGCCAGTGGATACCCGGCAAACTCGATATACTTACCGCCGCCGTATTCCTTCTCTATAAACTGCATCTCCCATGCGCCGATCATAATACCGTCTTCCCGCCGGTATTTGATGGGCATACCAAACCAGTTGCCTATGGTTTTCTTCGGGTTGATCGGGCAAGCCACCTTAGATAAGTCTATGCCCAGGCGCTTTTGCAGCGCGACCTCGTGAGCGATGCCTATCCCGCCCCGCTCGCCTACCGGCGAATGGAACGAGCTGATGCCGGATGCGCTTAGGTTTTTATTATTCTGCAAATCAAAATGCTCCACAAGCGCTGTCGTCACCTCCCATTCCGCCTCGTAGGCCACGGGCAGACGGCCGTTTTTTTCAAAACGCAGCGCGGATTGAATTCTCTCTTTTCCGTTCATGATTTCCCCTCTTTCCTGTTAACTTTTAGCCCAAGGATCTACCATTACCTTTAACGCCTCTCCTTTTTGCACCATCTCCATGCCGGCTACGATCTCATGCAAACCCACACGCTTTTCGATATACATCTCCGCGTGTATCTTTCCGGTATGGATGGCGCTAAGCGCATCGGCAAGACCGGTAGCCGGATAGGAAAACGCGCCGGTTACCGTGATTTCCTTATAGTGAATGGTATTGGAATTTAAAAGCGTCATTTCGTTGGATTTGGGCACGCCGCCGTACAATACGACAACGCCCCGCTTGCGCGCCATATCCACCGCCTGCTGCTGCGGGCGTACGGATGGCACGGCGCATATGACCGCATCGGCCCCGATCCCGTCCGTCATTTCCAATACTTTTTGAACGACTGCCTCGGGATCGTCGTTTTTTAAGAGCGCATCCGGATGGAAATTCTCCGCAAGAGCAAGCTTATCCATGCCGATCATGATGATAAGGCCAGCGCCCATGGCCCTCGCCACTTCCGTATGCAGGCAGCCCACCGGCCCGTCTCCGATGATGGCAAGCCTTGTCCCGAGCGTTACGCCGATGCGTTTTTGACACGCGACCACGGCGGAAGCCGTCTCGCCAAACGCCGCATGCAGGTAGCTCATATCCTGCGGGATGGGCTCTACAAAACCGCGGGACAGCACTTCGCCCGGCAGCGCCGTATACTGCGCAAACCCGCCGGGATAATGCGTGCCCAGCATTTTATGGCTTACGCATAGGTTTACAAGGCCGCGTTTGCAGTAGTAGCATACGCCGCAGCTTACGTCCGGTGCCAGCGCCACCCTGTCGCCTATTTTAAAGCGGATAACCCCTTCGCCGGTTTCTATAATTTCTCCGGCAATCTCATGCCCCATGATCTGATTATTAACGCCGTCCTTCAATCCGTTTTGAAAATTTCGGACGTCTCCGCCGCATATGCCGCAGGCATGCACGCGTATGAGCAATCCATCTTCCGGGCATTTCGGTATAGGGCGTTCTTCCACAGCCATCACGCCGATATCCTTGAATACCGCCGCTTTCATCGTACCTTCCAAGTTATTTCACCTTTCCGAGCAGTCTGTCCCCTACCGCGCCGCCGGGGTGTATGACGGCAAACTGCTCCCGTGTATAATTTGTGTACTGCATCAGCGCGATGCAGATCGCGTCAAAAGCGGATATTACCGCCAAAGTGCTGGCGGTAGCCAGCATATTGAAGCGGCAGGGCTCCGCATCCACCTTTATCTTCAGGCAAATATCGCTTTCCTTTCCCAAAACGGAATCGGGGTTTTCCGTTACGGCAACAGTCCGTACCCGTTTCGTCTTTCCCGCTGAGAGCAGCGGCAAAAGTTCTGACGTATTCCCCCCTTTGCTGATGAGTATCAGTAGATCCCCCTCCCGCAGCACGCCCAGCGCTCCGTGAACCGCATCAGAAGGCGTAAGGAAAAGCGCAGGCCGTTCAATACAGTTTAGCGTATGCGCGATCTTGCGGGCGGCCATGGCGGATGTACCGCAGCCCGTTAATACAATGCGCCCTTTACAGTCTCCGATCAGCCGTACGATATTAACCGCCGTATCCATATCAAGCCCGTTTTTCAGCTTGCCGATGGCGGCCGCCTCAATGTCTATGCATCTTTTGATTTCATTTTCAATCTCGCTGTTGTTCATGTCCACCTTCATATTTACCATATTATTTTGATTGCTTATTGGGCTATCTTCGTTTTCCGTTTCGATAAACATCGCCTTTATATCGAATATTATACTATAACCGCATGCATTATGGCAATATGTTTTCTATATAATAGTTTCATTTTCAAATTATGATTATGAAATCTTCAACGTCTAAAGACCCAATAAAAAACCATATCTCTTTTATATCAGGATATGGATTGTTTGAATATTCATTTTCTTTTGATTCGCCTGTTTGATTATATTAGAATTGCAATACCATTTTCAGGGTAAACGGCGGCTTATGATTTTTTCGCTTTATGCCTGCCATACGATTCCGATATGTCTTCCGCCTCGATGCCCGGCAACTTCTATGAGAAATCTTTCATCACCTGCTGCGCTTAAGTTTTTACTTGACACACGTATCAAGGCGCTTTAGAATTATCGATAAATTAGACCATGCTGCAATAGTCATAGGATAAACAAAAAAATCTGTTTCTTTTAAAAAAACAACAAGCCTCGGGGGACAATGCATATGCCATATGAGTTTTATGTCTACCATTCGATATCAGAAAATCCTGTTATGCGGTCGCTTGCAGAAAAAAAAGAAAAAGAGGCCGTTGCGCGTATGATCGTATTTGCCGAGGAAAACGGAATCCGCGGAAATATATGGTTTTACTATCTCTATCATATGCTTGCAAATGACGACAATATATTTTCAAGAACGGTGGAGCTCAGCGGCGCATGCAGCAGCTCCCTTTGTTTTTATGTAAAACAGGATATCGCTGTCTTTTTAGAACTCATGGATCGGTATAAAAACCTTTTGCCGGATTATTCCCCCTCCAACCCCGCAGCGGCCGGCGCCTATATCGCCAGTTTGTCGGCCATGATACAGGGATCCTCTCAAGGGGTTGAAAGCGTTTTTACAGCCCTGTTGAGCCATTATGAAAGCCTGGGCAGGAATATCGCCTCGCAGTTCATCGCATTGAGATGGGAAAACGGCCTTACAGGAGTGGCAAACTTCGACGGCATACAGCTTAACGACCTGATCGGCATCGATATGCAAAAAGAAACGCTTATACGGAATACGGAGCGTTTGCTGCATCACAAAACGTCAAACAGCATTCTGCTTTTCGGGGACAGCGGCACAGGCAAGTCCTCCTGTGTGAAAGCGCTCGTCAACAAATACCATACCGAGGGTTTAAGGCTTTTGGAGCTTAGAAAACATCAGCTTGCCGAACTTGACTGTATTTTGGAGGCATTGGAACGCAGCCGGTTTAAATACATCATTTTTTTGGATGACCTGTCATTTGAAGAAGGAGAGCTTGGATATAAATCCTTAAAGGCCGTACTGGAAGGAAAAGCCGCCAAGATTCCTGAAAACGTGCTGTTTTATGCGACATCCAACCGGATGCATCTGATCCGGGAGACCTGGGCGGACCGGGTGGCCGAAAACGAGGAAGTGCATATTTCGGATACCATGCAGGAAAAGCTGTCGCTTTCGGAGAGGTTTGGGCTTCGGATCAGTTTCATGATGCCAACGCAGGATCAGTACCTCGATATCGTAGCTGAACTGTGCCGGAAAAAAGGCGTCCGGTATCATGAGGAGATCAGAGCCAAAGCAATAAAATGGGCAATGCGTTACAACGGTTTTTCCGGAAGGACCGCAAAGCAGTTTGTAAGCTCATTGGATTAAAAAGCAATTGCCTTACCGGCCGGTAATTTAAAATACACTTTTTCCGCATGTTAATTGTATAACATTTTTGCTACACTTTGCATGCGAGCGAATAGGCCGCGCGGACGGCTTCCAGCACCCTGCCTGCGCTGAAGCTGTCTCCGATGTTGTAAAGTTCGGCCGCCGCATGGATTTTGGTGCGCCTCAAAAAACGGCAAATAGTCCTTGCAAGAAAGGCGGTCAGGGAACTACACAAAAACCGCCTTTAGCAGGCGGTCCTTTTCAGGCTATATAATATTATTGCGGATCGGGTATGAACAGCGCCTTGATACCTCTTTCGGCCTCCAGTTCATGAAATACATGTTCCCAGTCGTCGATCGGCGTCTTGTGCGTAATCAGAGCGGACAGGTCCTTGTCCGTATTCGCCATTAAGGAAAGCGCCTTGTCGCAGGCCGTATATCCGGAGCTCATACAGCAGATGATGTCCAGAGATTTTAAAACCGCCTGGTTCCATGGAATATTGGGTGTTTCGTTGGCGCCAAGCCCTATGGCGCACAGTTTCCCGCATTTTTTAAGCATGGCAATGGACTGCGATATCGCCCGCTGCGCGCCGCTCGTCTCGATCACCACATCCGCGCCGCGTCCTTTTGTCAGCTCCATCACCTTCTTAAGCGGGTCTTCCTTTTCCACATTGACGATCACATCCGCGCCCAGCGCTTTCGCGGCGTCAAACCGCACATATTCGCAGGCGCTCATACCGGTGATGACCACCTTGCCCGCGCCGGCTGCTTTGGCCACGAATGCCGCGAGTATCCCGATCGGCCCTGCGCCCGTCACCACCACAAAATCCTGGCAGGCGATGCCGCAGCGTTCCGTTACGTGATGCACCGTAATGGCCATTGGCTCAGCCAGAGCGGCAATCTCCCAGGACATCCCCTCCGGTATCCGGTGAAGCAGCGTCTCCGGCATGGCCACGTACTTTGCAAAACCGCCGTCAATACCCCATCCGGGCGAACGTTTGTCCGGGCAAAGCTGCACTCTCCCCTGGCGGCATAGTTCACACATCCCGCAGGCCAGCGAATGCGGCTCCGCCACCACCCTGTCCCCTATTTGAAAGTTCTTTACCCTGCTTCCCGCTTCCACCACCTTGCCGGAGAACTCATGCCCCAGCACCACCGGCGGCCAATAGGGAAACTGGTCGTGCCAGATATGCAGGTCTGTACCGCAGATTCCCGCCGCCTTTACTTCTATCAAAACCCAGTCCTCCGACGGTATCGCAGGCTTCGCTACCTCTCTTACCTCAATATTTCCCGGCCCTTTGGCCGTCTTTACAAGCGCTTTCAAATTAAAACCTCCATTTTTCCTCTGTATTTCTGAATATTCAAGCCTATCTGAAACGGTACGCCTCATCTTTCCCGACGGCGATGATCCCCGTGTCCACGACAGGCGGAAGCGGATTGATACCGTTCATATCCGAAGCCATTTTTACATTCTGATGGTTTAAATCATAGAGGAACTTCAAACCGTAATAGGACATTGTAAAGGTCCGCTGCACCATGGTCGCTTCGATTATGTCCTGCTCCACAAGCTCCAATACCGAGGAATCCTTATCGAAGGCGACTATTTTGATCTTGCCGAGCTTGCCGTACTGCCTGAGTGCGATAGCCGCCCCCACCCCGCTTGCGGCGTCTATCCCGAAAATGCCGTCCAATATCGGCTTTTCATTTAGCATTTGGGCCGTGACGTTCGCCGCTGTGGAAGGATCCGCTTTATCGTTCATAACGGATACGATCTGAATATTCGGGCAGTTCTGCTTTATATAATCTTCAAAACCCTTTTGGCGCTGGTCCAGGCAGTATATCTTCGGACTGGTCAGTATGCCTACTTCTCCCGAATAGCCTATGGCTCTTGAGAGTATTTCGGCGCCTTTATAGCCGGCTGTATAGTTATCCGTTCCGAAATAGGACAGCCTTTTGCTGTTCGGAGAATCCGTATCCACACAGATCACCGGGATCCCCTGGTCAATTGCGTCGTTGATCGGCTTTACCATCATTTCCGGGTCTATCGGGCTTACTAGTATCCCGGACGGTTTTTTTAGAACCACCTGGTTGAATATATTCACCTGTCTCGCCGCATCGTTGCCGCTTTCTCCGGTAAAAACATATTTTACGCCGAGTTCGGCGGCAGCCACCTCCAAACCTTTTTTATGGTCCTGCCAGTAGGGGAGTATAATATGCATTCCGACCAAATAATAGATTTCATCTTCATTGGCGAAACTGGCCTTTGCATTGGCGGTAGCATTCAAATCCTTTTTATTTTTCGTCTGAACGTAATTCAAATAGCTCCCCAAATCCACAACAGGTACGCTGCTGTTCCCGCACGCGGAGCAAATAAAGATCATACAGACCAAAAGTGCGATTGCCGTTACAGCCCTTTTCATAGCGGATGCCTCCTTTCATTATATTAGGATACGTTGTTCATACGCGTCTTATGGAGCCCTTGCCAGCTTTAAATGACTGTATTGCACGGAATGTTGATTTCAACATTTGTCCCCACGCCTTCCAAGCTGTATAGCTTCAGCCCGTAATTGACATTGTAGATCAGCTTTATCCTTTCGTTAATGTTGATGAGCGCGAGCCCTACCCGGATTTTCTCTACTTCCTGTGTATTGATACCGCTGGCCAGGTACTTATTGATATAAACCAGCATTTCCTTTGGAATCCCTTTACCGTCGTCTTCAACATTGATAATCAGCCTCTCTTCTGCGATCTGCGCCCGTATGGAAATGGTACCTTTCCCTTTCTTCGTTTCCAGCCCGTGCTTGATAGCATTTTCCACCAGGGGCTGCACGATCAGTTTGGGTATCTTGCACTTTGTTGCTTCCGGTTGAATTTCCTTGATGATTTTGAACTTGTTATTGAATCTGTATTGCTGAATATTTAAATAGTTCTCCACATTCTTTAATTCGTTTTCCAGTGTAACGAGCGTATTTTTATTGGAGATATTGTACCTGAAAAGATCTTCCAGCGCCTTGACCATCATTGCGATCCTGGTAACGCCTTCTTCTAAGGCCTGTCCCCTGATGGACTCCAGCGTATTGTATAAGAAATGCGGATTGATCTGGCTCTGCAGTGCGTCGATCTCGGCATGCTGCTTCATGATTTTCAATGTGTATTCGCTGTTGATCAGATTTTTTAATTTGACGGTAAGCGAATTTAAATCGTTATAAAGCGGTGAGAGCTCGGTGTTTTCCTTTACGCCCTTTATCTTCAATTCGATATTGCCTTCCACGATCTCCCTTAACGCCACTTCGGCATTGATTATCGGCGCATACACATTTTTGTTGAACAATATAATCACCAGCGCGTTTACCGCGATGAGTACAATGCTGGATATGAAAATGAAGTTGATCGTCGAGGATTTATATCCGCTTAAATACTCGCTGTCCACGATATACAGGAGATTACATCCGGAATAGACCGATTTATTATAGAACACATATTTTTCCGCCTCGTTCTGCTTCACTTTAAAAAGCCCTGAAAGATTGTTAAACATGCTCCTTAGCTTACTGCTTTGCAGCATGTTTTCGATTTCGGATTTCGTATCGTTTTCATTGAATAAAAAAAGCACATTGCCCAAATCCGTGATAAGCGCGATAGAGCCTTTTTCCAACAGTCCCAGGTCTTTAAAATACTGCTCCATTTTACGCCAGTTCTTTTCAATGACAATGATGGCATGGTTATTCGGATCGGTATGGCTTTGGAAAAACTTGACCGACAGAAGATTTTCCGTATTATCGTCGTATTCCCTTCGCAAAAGCATGCTCGTCGATTTGTTTTTGATGTTGTTGAGCAAATCGGAATACATGGACGTCGAGCCGCTTAAAAAGCTGTAGGCACTATACGGGTTGCAGTAAGAAAACATGCCGCCGTATTGCGTATAAATGGTGACGCCCGGTATATCCTTATTGGTCTTGAATACCAAATCGAATATCGTATTGAGTTCCCGGGCCCCGCTGTCAGTAGTGGAGATCAGTTTGTTTTCCTCCAGATAGGAATAGGATTCGTCGTTCAACAAAGACGCTATTTCCTCTACGCGGTCTATATCCATTTTTAAATTCAGCGCTGCTTGTTTTAAATATAACTCGATGTTGTCCATTTCGCTTTTCCGGTTTGATTCCAAAATGTCATTGAAATTAAGCAGGCCGTACATGATCTGCGTAAAAAGCACAATTATAAAATATATGCTCAAAATCGTTATAATCTTTGTCTTTAACCTAAAGGAAGACAGGTGCGACATCATACTTTTAAAGCCCGATGT
>Ga0366776_1009_pt1 | contig 30244 bp, 30 predicted proteins | sample BONcelN113001D11_FD_207070 | JGI IMG/M metagenome (GOLD analysis project Ga0366776, IMG submission 207070) | Enriched cells from coal bed in the Powder River Basin, Montana, United States - BONCAT cells N11 rep2 HSBNCT.N11.300.1.D11 ...
AACTCAGAGAACCTCACTCTCATGCCGGGACGCGCGTGGGCGATCTTGTCGATGGTTCCCTCAGGCCTGCAGGAGTACTTGAGCGCGGATGTCCGCCGACGCACGTCGGGAACCCTCGGCCCCCATCGCCGAGTCATTGGCGCGCGTCGGGGTCGGCGACCGGATCGAGACCTACAACTAGGAGCTTGTTGCTTCTGTGCGCTCCGTCTGCTTCATCGAGGAGATCTTGCCTCGAAATGAGAAGCGTGTGGAGCGCCGACAGAGCGATGTTTGTTGCCCGATCACTCTGCACCGCATCGTCGGGCCCGATCTCGGCCGAACCATGGACGACAGCACTTCTCAGGTCATACAGTTTTCTGAGCTCCTTGAGGAGAGCCCGTCGATCCTCTGCGTTGGTGCCGAGGAGTACCGCGAGGGAACCTGTCACACGGAAGACGGTGTCACTTCGCGCTCCGAAGAGGTTCTCCCAAGCCATCACGGAGTCAATGAGGATGTCGTGGAACTCGCTGCGTTCTCCGAGTGCCTGCAAAGTCCGGCTCACTGCAATGCGGATGTGGGACAGATCGGCTGCCACGACTCGCTCGACTAGAAGCTGCCATTCTTCTACCTCGTTGCCGAGCAGGGTCCGCGGACGAATCCGGAGGTTGTACTCGCGGCTACGCCAGTTCGAATTGGGAGCAATCGAGGTCGGTTCAAACACCGCTCGCCAGCTCTGCTGACTCAGAACTGGATCATGATGCTTCGAAGGGATCAAGGCGAGCGCAAGCCGAATGTCATCAACCGCCTGCGAGAGCCTCTCTTGTCCCTCAAGAAGGTGCCGTGGCCAGCCTTTCTCAAAGTCCCAGGAGCCAAGATAGGCCAGCCATTCGACGCTCAGCTCTACGATCAAGTCGCCCGAGTAGCGCACAGCTTGCTGTACGCCATTATCCGCAATCCCAGCGACGGTGTCTCGATCCTTGTCGAACCTCCAAGCGAGCCAGTCGTCACGAGGCTCACTTGGTCGCACCGTGACTCCCTTCACGGAGAAGCCAGGGTGCCCGCTGGGCAACTTAACCCCGCTGAGACCAACCCGAACCGGAATCTCTACGGTCTCGTGCCGGCCCAGTCCACGAAGATCGGAGAGCGTGCCCTCGAGGGCTCTCGCGACGTCATCCGGAGTGGGAGTGAGACGATCAAGCCTGGCTCGGAACCATGCGTGCCCCAGGGCTATGCATGGAAACGCCCAGTCCTGAATGGCATTGCCACCGAATGCCGTGACGTACGGGGCGCTTAAGCTGGCCCCGTTTGCCTCGGTAAATAGCGCTCTGAGATCTGGATCGTCCAGCATCGCTGCTTTCGCCAGAGGCGAATTCGGGTGGTTGAACGAAGGTGCGAGCAGCTCGCTGCCACCGCTCATGTTCATCCCGACTCTCGGAAGAAGCATGAGGGGGTACGCAGCAGGCAGCAACTTGAGAATCGCTGCGGCTACCGCATCGCCTGACGTGGGACGGGGGATGGCCCCACCGGACATCGAGCGAAGGAGAATAGCGAGTGTGTCGTCGCCTGCCGGCTGACAAAGCCAAGATGCAAGCATGGAGTCGTGCATTGAGTCCCGCACCCAGGCATCCACGGCGGGGACAGCAGCGGGAGCATCGTCCCGAAGGATGCTGACGGTGGCGACTTGACCGTCCGTCAGCGACCCACTCACCTGGTCCGCAACTGACCGGTCGGGCTCGAGATTCAAGAGGTAGGCGAGCGCCTGCAAGCCGAACCTCTGGAGCAGAGAATCCAGCTCGCCGTCTTCCATGTCCGCAACATAGCGCGGCACTCTCGCAGACCTTCGATTCCACGCGCCGGAGATGGAGGTCCTGAACGCACGACTTTGCCGCCGGTCGTGTCGATGACCTGGTGCACCCGTGGAGAGGTCTAGCGCAGCCCGTAGATCTCGATCGCCGCGTCGCCCATCGAGCTTCCGAATCGGCCCGCTTCGGCGTCCAGCCAGAGGCTGCCGCAGCTGCAGCCGGCAGACTTGGCGGGATCAAGGGTCAGCATTTCGCTGCATCGCGGGCATTTGGCGTAGAGGTCCGCGCGCATGCGCCATCCATACTCGGAGCCAGTTGCAGCGGGGCCGTAACCGAGGAGTTCGAAGCTATCGCCTGGCATGGTTCAAACACTAGCGACGAGCGCACATGGCACGTCCTGCGCGAGCAACGTCCAACACTCGCCTCCTCGGCTGGTTAGCCGCCCAAACGCTTCAGCGCTCGATCGAACCCGTCCAGAGCGTTCTGAGCCTGGCGGGCGCCCCCACTTTCGTCCTCAAGAGCGATGCTGTGTCCCCGACTGCACCTTACGGTGCGTTGCCTTGCCACGTCCTGAAGCGTTGCCTTAACGGCAGCGCCGCACTCGGGGCACTCAAGTCCAAGATCAAGGTCCATCGTCAGTCCTTTCTGTTCGCCGGCTCCTGGTTCTTCTTCGCCAGCCGGATGGCGAAAACGTAGCGCTCGGTGCTGACAGTTCTTGAGTGCCGACCACTACACCGGGCGCCGTTCGTGCGTCCGCTCATGCCGCCGAGCGGGGGTTCGGTTCTACCTACTCGGACCCAAGAGTCGCCTCCAGAAGCCGGTCTCAACCTGTGGCTCGATGACATTCACGGGCTCGGCAGGAGGCACGGGTTGGCCGTCCTCAGGTTCCTCGACGAGCAAGTCGATGTGAACCGAAAGAAGGCGGCCGGTCGCGTCGTAAGCGCCAAGTACCGGGTAAAACCCGTCGCCCCACCCAGAGTGCGACAAGACCACGTTCTCGCCAGCAGTCGCACCGGGCAGCACGATGTTGGCGCAGCCTTCAACAAAGTGCGTCGGCGAGTCCATGAGCGCGAACCACGAATCGTCGCGACCGGTATCGAACACATCTTGGTACCAGTCGCCTGCCGGCATACACCGCGCGACCGCATCGGCATCAGCAAACGCCACCGTGCCAGCGTCAACCGCAACCCCGTAAAAGGCATCCGGATCGGACGGCGGCTCGGCCCCGTCCGGCGCCAAGTACTCGACACGGGCGGGGACACCCTCGGCAATGACGATGCTGAGGTAGCACTCGCGCAGATGGCTCCCGTCCTGCCCATCGCTGACATCGGCAACCGTCACCCACGCCGCATACAAACCGGCGGGAACAGTAACTTCCAGCCCCATGCCGAGATTGACGAACGGGTCACTCGCCTCGAGCCGGCCGCTGGCAACCTGGAGTCGCCCGAGTTCACGCACCAGATGGTCGTACTTCCATCCGTCAGTCCGACCAGAGTGCAGCGCCAGCAGGCTCGAAACGTTCATGACCGAACGCTATTCGTCGACGAGACTCGAAGACCTGAGATCCGGCAAAGTCGCACTCTCATGCCGCAGTGAGGACTGTCGATCCTCCCGACGAGCGACACGGTGCCACCGCACTCGCCATAATGGGCCCATGGGGCGGGAAGCCAAAAAGTGGCTGGAGCGAGTGGACCGGCACTTTGGATTCCTGACTGGCATGGGGTTCGACGATCCTGAGGTCGATGACCGTTCGTTCTGGGAAACTTGGGTTCAGTACCGGTCGGAGACTGCCGCAGTGCACGTTAGCAAGAGCATCGAGTTCGTGCGGTCTGAAGTCAGCTTGATCCGACTCGTTAACGGCCAGGTGCCGCCCTACCCGATCTGGATCACCGATGATCGAATCGACTGGATGCTTCTCGACAACATGGTCGAACTCAAGGCGCCCGACCTGATGGGCGAGGCCAATAAACTGACCGGGTTGAAGCCCGCCCAGCTCGACGAGCAGCTGCACTTTTGGTCTCTTGCCCTGCGACAACTGGCTGGTGACTTTCTCGCCGGCGACTTCGGCTCACTGGATGAGGCCGCCTCGATTATTCGACATCGCGTGGCCAATCATCCTCAAGAGGTCACCGTGTGGCTGCCAGCAGACGCATCCCAAGAGGCCGAGGACCAAGGAACGGCCGAGGTCGCAGCGACCCTCCCCCCGAACGTTGCCCTGTCCGCGAAGCGCTACCGAGGGACGTCTTCCCGCTGATCCCAGCGCAAGAGCAAACGTCCGCTTCTGCCGCCGATCGGGCGCGGTCGGTCTTGCCGGATGCAGGAACCGCCCCGGCGTGTCGGGCGACGCTTAGCTCTAGGGGCACAGGGCGCGCGCGGCGTTCGTACACCATTCCGTAGCTCGTACGGTTACCTCCCTGCATCCCGCCTGTTCTCACGGCATGATCGATCACGACCGCAGAGGAAAGAGGAGCCCTTGACTTATCCAAAGCCCGACCGCACCGCTGCCGGGATCGTGTGCGGCCTCATCGGGTCCGCTGTTGGGCCGGTCCTCATGCTCGCCCGCGGTCCCATGATTGCGGTCGGCGGCTTTATCACGGTCGTTTCGACCATCGTCTTCCTGATCGGCCTCGGAAACCTGATCGGGGCCGTCGACCATGCCCTCCAGGACCGCTGGGCACAGGCGAGAGAACGAGACAGGCGGGAAGCCTTGGAGGAGTTCGTTGCAAGCGAAGATCCAACCGAACCGGAGCCCAATGCGGCTTCCAAGGACGTGTCGCCAACCGCGTAGGAGTGCGCAGAAACGACCCCCGGGGGCAGACGCGACTCCGCCGCGACGTCTTCTCCAAAGGCGCTGTCAGCGGAATCACGATGCATCCAGCCAAAAGTTGTAGAACCCAACAGCTTCGAGGCCCCAACGCCCGCTCATGCCGCCGTGCGCGCGGTCGACCTTGCCGACGAGCTGGGAAGGCGGGCATGACTTGAGCGAGCCTGAGCGCCGCGTGGCCCGCGGCTCGACCCGAGTCGAACCAGGATCCGCTCATGGACGTTCTGGACGACTTGCCGCCAACTTCCGACAGGAGCTGATCGCGGACCTGCGGGAGCCCCTCGGAGTGCCCACGGATGCAGCAAAGGCGATCCTTCGTGCGTCTGAGCCGTTCTGGAATGCGTTGGAGGAGGCCGGCGGCTTGGTCGACTCGTGGGGTGGCAGCGAGTTCTGTGACCCTTTTCCCGAAGATGTGCGCAGCCATCCGGTCCTAGCCTGATGCCTTTCGAGGCTCCGAATGTGCCGCGGTCCGCGCGATCAATCTTGCCGATGTGCGAGCGTTCGCCGCACACCTTGACGAACTCCAATACGCGGATGCGCCTACTGCGTCGCTTGGTAGCGAACCCCCGCGCTGAGCGGTGTGCACCAAGGCGGGCGCAGGCGGCGTGATGGCAAGGCAGTTCACTACGAGAGGAGTCGCGTTGCGGCTCGGATTGCTGGAGACATTGCGCGAGCTCAGTAGCGCACGAATATCGATCATCTGGGGAGAAATCAGCGGCTGGGGTCTCATCGCCATCCCGCTCGGGATCTGTTTGGGTTCTACGACTCGGGTCGTTCCGTCGTCCTGGGTCGGAGTGGTGGGCTACGCAGCGGCAGCTGTGTGCCTGGTGTTCTTCGTCGATCTGATCGTCACCACCTCGCTCGAATCGCGCAAGGGACGGCCAGAGCGGCTTCGACAACGAGCGGAGCGTGTCCGCCGACGGCAGAGCGAGTCAATAACAGTGACGCGCCCTGGTACCGGTGATCAACGGCCAATCACAGGGAGCTTCCACAACCGGCCGCCGGCGGGTCGCACCTGGGTGAACGTTTGAGGCCAACATCCGCACATGCCGCACTCCGCGCCGATTAAGGGTGACTTCCAGCCCCTCAAGACTCAGGGTCGGCGCGGCGGAGAACACCTATCTCGTCGTGAATCTTCCCGAGAAGGGCCGTCACTTGAGATCGGTCACCGCCGATAACCGTGTGGAACTCCCATTCCTGGAGGTCGGCAGGAATCGCTGTAACGGCATTGGGTACGAAACTGACAAGCTCACGAAGGTGCCCGGGCGTCAGCGGGGGCCAGGTGTGCCGGTTGATCAACCAGCCGGCACACCGACCTTCAGCCCAGCCATCCACTGCGCGTGCCTTCCCGACGTCGCTGCCCCCGGGCCGGCCATCCTGGCCGGGCGGACGAGGAGGCGGGACGCCCGAAAATCCGAAGCACGCCGAACGCGGGCGTCTGACCGGTGGCTCTGTAGACCGCCTAGGAGCGGTCCAGCATTTGTCCGTGTTCACCAACGCGTGCGGCGATCATGACCTGACGTCGCGTGAGACTTCCGAGTGATTGGGACCGAAACGACTGATCTATGAAGTCCAGCAAGAGACGCCTTCCGCCAAGGCGCCACCAGCTCTCCGACGGGGGCAGATGACAAGACCCACGCGCTTGAACGGTCGTGGACTCGCCAGCCGGACGTCCCAACCGCGGGCTCCGGCAAGCTGAGCGCGCCCAGCGGGTGATTGCCCGTGAACATTGCCAAAGCCTGACCAGCTTTAGCTGGCCAGAGTCTCGGGTTCGGTGAGGGAGCGACGGACTTGCTCGAGGGAGCGCCGGATGATCCGGCACACCTGCATCTGGGAGATGCCTAGGCGCTGTCCGATTTCGCCCTGCGTGCAGCCCTCCTCGAAACGCCACCCCAACACGAGCTGGTCTCGGGTGCTGATTCCCGACAGCGCCCGCTGAAGGGCAAGCCGATCAGTGAGCCGATCGATGGCTTCGTCGTCGTCTGCAAGGGTCGAGGCCAGCGAACCACCTCCGTCGACGTTGGAAGGGGCATCGAGAGACCAGGGACGGAAGCTCCCGTCAGCAACCAATGTTTCCCGCACCAAGGCCTCGTCCACGTCAAGTTCTGCCACGAGTTCGGCGTTGGTGGCTACACGACCAAGGCTCTGTTCGAGGTCGCGACCTGCCAGGCTAACCCGGGAGCGCAGCTCCTGAATGCTGCGGGGCGGGCGGACCGCCCAGCAGTGGTCACGAAAGTAGCGCTTGAGTTCGCCGGTGATGGTGGGAACGGCGAAGGCAGCGAACGAGCGGCCGGCCTCGGGACGGAAGCGTCCAACGGCCATGAACAGCGCCATCCGGGCTACCTGGACGAGGTCGTCGCGGTCTGCGCCGCGATTGACGTAACGGTGGGCAAGTGCGTCGGCCAGGCCGAGGTTCAACTCGACGAGTTCGGTGGTGATGGCCTCACGCTCGGATTGCGTAGCGGTTTCTGCCAAAAGGGCGAGAAGCGCGTCCGTGCGCTGTTCGCGGGTGGTGACGTCGGTGACGGGGGAGTTCCCACGTGCCATCGTCTTTCTCCTTCGAGGAGCCAGATCTCTGAGTCGGCACGTGGTTTGACCGCTCTGAAGTGCAGACCCTTGCAGTCAGATGCCTACGATGTCAACGGCTAGATGGCATGTTCCGTGATCCGGCCCCTGCCCGCGGAGGCCATGCGGTGCGTCTTTGTCGACCGTCGAGCTCGGCTCCCTGTGCGCGGCTTTGCGTGCACGCCCGAATCTAGAAACCTAACTTCCAACAGTGGTTGAAGGCCGAGCGCCACCAACCGGTGGCCTGGATTCGCCGAGGGCAATGTCCGAATCAACGCGTGGCTCCAACCCGCGCATATGCCGCTGATGCCGCTCGTACCTGACCTATGGAGGTGTCGCCGGATCATTGGCCGCGGGCCGGGACTGCTGGTGGATTCAGTGGTGTGTGCGCCAGTACTCCAGTAGTTGCGGGCCGAGGGTGGCGCGTTCTTGCATGGGCAGGGAGTGGGTGGCGTGGTCCCAGACGGTGACCTCGGCGTGCGGTAGAACTCTGTTCAGTCGGGACGCTGCTTCTTGTCCGCCGGCGAGTGACCTCGTGCCGGCCAGGTCGACGCGGACCGGCATGGACAGCCCCTGCCATTCCTGGTCGGTGAGGGTGCGGGGTAGGGGCAGGGCAGTGGAATAGTACGAGCTGGCGGCATCGATCATGACGGACATGGGGCTGCGTTCGCGGACCTCCTCGACTGTAACGCCTCCGATTTCGGCGATGGCGTGATCTTTCAGCGATTGCGGTACCGGTAGTTGGGTGAGCGTTGCCCAGAACAGTGCGGACGCTGGCAGCGGTTCGAGCACGATAATTGGTTCCAGCAGCGTCAGTGTCGCCGTCTGTTCAGGGTGCCGCACGGCAAGGATGGCCGCATTCGATCCACCGAAGCTGTGTCCGACGATGTGTGCGCGTTCCACACCTAGCCCTTCGAGTGTCTGGCTGATCCACTCGGCCTGGTCCTCGAAGCTCGTCAGGGGCACCCGTTGGCTGGACATGCCCGCATCGCCCAGGGGGTCTAGCGCGAACACCGTCCGTTTGCCGATCCAGTCGGGGAGGTTCTCGGCCCACATCGGTGCGCCAGAACTGTGGCCTGCCAACAGCACCACCGGTGGGCCGGGGTCGCTGCCGTCCCAGCGCACGGCTCGGATGGTGCCGTAAGCCGTCGTCACATCGAGCACGCCGTCCGCCACCGGCAGGGCATCCATCACGTCGTCGTAGGCCTGGGCGTAGGCGCGCTCCCCGTCTTGGGTTCGCCAGAAGCCGACCTCCGGAGCGGGAGCGACCACACCGGCGACCTTGTCGACGATCAGCCATGCCACCAACAACGCCGCCAAGGCCCGGCCGGCCACACCCCACCGGCTCTTGCCGTTCGTGCGCTGTGTGTTCATCACCACTCCAATACGATCGTATTCGTTTCCTTCACGATACGGTCGTATTGATAGTCTGTCCAGATGGAGAGCCGGGCGGATCGCGAGGGCAAGCGCACCACCATCTTGCTTGCCGTGTTGCACGTGATCGCGGCCCGCGGCATCGGCGAAGTGAGCATCAGGTCGGTCGCGGCCGACGCTGGCGTCTCCGTAGGACGCGTCCAGCACTACTTCAGCTCCAAACGGGAACTGATCCGCGCGACCACGGCTTTCATGATCTCGGCCGCAGAAGCGCATCACTTCAAAACCGAGACGCCGCGGCCACCGGCTGACGAGTTGTGGGAGATCCTGACCCACGCCATCCCTCTTGCCGCCGAATCCCCCGCAGGAACCAGCGTGTTCTACAGCCTTGTCGCTGCCAGCGTCGCAGATCCAGAGCTTGCCGCCATCCTCTCCGAGGCCGAGGCAAGCGTCGAAGACCTGATCGCACGCCACCTCGCCGAGCTCGTGCCCGGCTCCTGGGACCCGCAAGCAGGAGCACGCCACCTCCTTGCCCTGTCCGACGGGCTCACCCTTCAGGTCCTGATCGGCCACCTGACCGCAGATCAAGCTCACACCACCCTGCGTGCCGCTCTCGACATCTACACGAAGTCCTGAACGCTGCGTCGCGACACCTGGTCGTTCCACCTTGACCACCGGCAGCCCTCGAACCCGGTTCCGAACATGCGACTTTGCCGGGTCCGCGGTCGATATGGCCGAAGGTCGCGTGTCGTCGGTCGAGCCGAAACGCCAGCCAGATCCGCCTCTGACGGTGCAGCCGAGTGTTCTTGTGGTGAAGGAGAGGGTCAGTCGGGCTTTGCAGTAAGCCATGGGTGGTGAGGCTGCCTTACCCTTGGGTTACGTCAACGCTTTTCGGCCTACCCCTCCGAGGTGTTCCCATGGATAGTCCCGAACCTTTCCTAACTGACTTCTGGAAGAGTCGCGGACTCTCCGCAGAGGAATCTGGTGCTGTCAACGGGTTGATGCCGGAGTGGCTGCCCAGGGTTGCGATGGCTGAGTTCTGCTCAACTGCCGTGCTGGTGACGGCTGCTGGCAGCGCTGGTGTTGGGCTGTCGCGGGGAGATGCTGCCACCCTTCTGGAGATGATGGACGCGGCTTGCCTGTTTCTCGGAGCCGGTGTAGAACACCTGAGCGGCGTTCGTTTGCTGCGTCCCGAAGTTCTGCACGCGATGCGGGCCGAGCTCGAGCGCAGTGATCCCGGCGTTGTGCAGGTTCGGCGCGAGCTGTTGGCTGCAGGCCTGGATGATCCGAGTGGCGAACTGGGACCACAATTGGCGAGGTGGGCGCATGACGCTGGCGACTGGGCGAGTCTGGAAGCCGTCTGGATGGCGCATTCCACGGGTGAATTGATTATCGATCCGGCAACCAGGGCCGCCTTCAGGGGGGTGCCACCGGTGTTGCGTGCAAGATTCCCCGGATTGAGCTTTGCGCAGGCTGTGGCTACGGCCTACGAGCCGAAGGAGGACCTGCTGGTCCTCGACAAAATGATGGCGGCCCTGATTCGCGACGGAAACAACTTGCACTCCGGCTGGGCACGTCACCCAACCGCGGAGGCGCAGGTCATCGGCGGGGCGATCCGGATGCTGGCCCAGGCAACTAGCCCGGGACCCAACGGCCCCCTGCCCGAAGGATCAGTAACCACCTACGACGAGCTGAATCGGTTGGTCCGGGAGGCGTCCCTGTCGGGTGGCTTGGTGAGCGGGACGGCTTTGACCTTCTTTCACGCCTCAGCGTCGTTTGTTTCGATCCTGGGCGGCGATTGGGCCCGGGCGCGTCGGCAGGGCGAGTTCGCCATGATCCTGAGTAGCCAGTGCACCTTCCCTGGCTTCATGGCCGCACTGGTGGTGGCATCGGCGAGCGCCGTATCCGGTAACACCCAGCACGCTGCGATCGCAGAGAAGTTCCTGGCACACCACGCCGCGCACGCCTGCCGCACTGGAGCATGGATCGAGCCGGCGTTCTACCTCGTCCGCGCAGATGCTGCCATCCGGGTGCTCGACCACGAAATGGCCGACTACAACCTGCGGCGCCATGCCGAGCAGCTGACGGCCAACCGCTGGTTCAACGTCCGCCCGATGCACGCCACAGTGATGGCCAACGCCGCGCGATTGTGGGCCGGCCCGGAACGCGGGCTTGCCCAGTTCGACTCGATCGTGGCTGACTCGGGTCGCGAGCCGGAGAACGGGAAGCCCTGGGGGCCGGTCCTGCTCAGGTCTCGCGCCGAACTACTGCTCAGCGAGGGAGCCGTGAACCGGGCCAAGCCGATCATCATGGACCTGCTGGCCAACGCCGAGGACTCCGTCTCCGCGGTGCCCGCCGCCTGGTACTACCTGTATTCCGGTGACTTCGCTCAAGCCGTGGCAAAGGCCGACGAGGGCATCTATGAGCTCGACGTGTCGCTCTCGGATCGGGGTTATCTCTACGGGGTGAAGAGCGCGGCACTCCACCAAGCTGGCGCAGCCGAGGATCTGGTGGCCGCAGCTGCAGTCGGTGCCTGTGCTGTCTGTGAGGAGGCTGGCACGCTCGTACCCTTCGCGGCGCTACCGGCCCAGGCGCGCACCTACCTGCTCGCCGGACACGAGCGGCACCACCATGGCGGCAACGCCCACTATCAGGAGAACGATTGCTACATCACCAGGGCGGTGGAGCGGGGCGCGTTCAACGGTTTGCGGGAGAGTTCCATCGCCTCGTCAACGGTGGTGCGACTCACCCGCCGTGAAGAGGTGCTGCTGCCGCTGCTCGCCACCTCCGCCACGGTGCAGGAGATCGCCAACCAGGAGTTCGTTTCGGTGAACACCGTGCGCAAGCAGGTGATAGCCCTGCGCGAAAAGCTCGGGGCAGCGACGCGGTCAGACATGATCCGGCGCGCCTACCAGCTCGGACTGATCGAGGAGCGAAGGACGCCCGACCCCTTCCGGTTGGTCAAGGATCCGGGCAAGCAGGACAACGATCGGTAAAGGCGCCGTCGACCACGCCGTGGCGAGAAGACCAGTTCTGCATTCGTCAGGAGTGCTCGACCCCTTTGAAGCCAGTAGGTCGATACCGATGACGTCCTGGCATCGCCCAGGCAGGACGGGACCTCGGACTCGCCGGCATGCTCAGGTCGCCGACTGGCTCAGTGCTCGCGTCCCGGGAGGTCGTGGAGCACTGAGTGGACCCGCCTCAAGTTGGCGTCAACGACTGCCGCGCGGACGCTGCAGCACCTACTAGCGCCTGATACTTCTCCGACGTGTCTGCCCCGGCCTGGCTCAGAGCCAACCGCAGCAGGTTCGCGCTGCCGCACAGCCCGGAGGCGCCCACCATATGACTGGACGTTTCCAAAGTGAGGAGGAGCGTGATCCCCGGTTCGATCCGCCCCTGCTCGATCGACTGACCGATCCCGGTAATCCGGGAGTCAAGAAGGGCGAGGTAGTGGGCGACGAACTGTGTCGCGGCATCATCACCAACGTCTGCGCGCAGGTTGTCCAGCGCTGCGTTCGGCGGTTGCTCGACCTGCTCAACCGATGAACTGTGGAGTTGCTTGCCGGCTCCCCCCGAAGCCAGCAAGCAACTCATGACGCACAGCCGGCAGGCGCCGGAGCGTCGCAGAGGTGTTTGCCAGCGGCCCCCAAGCCACCGGGTCGAGCGAAGCACACCTTCATGGCGGCCCCCCTCTCCAACACCTCGCGTCCCTGCTCCAACATGCCTTCCGTCCCCCCGTGCAGTGCCCATCTTGCGGCACGAACCTGCAGCCGGAGCGTAGAGAACCTCAAGATCAGCACAAGACAGCTCAAGGAGAGGCTGCAGGACTGCGGCACGGCTCATTAGGGTTTGGCCGGAGCGGACAGGTGTGTGCCATAGACGCGGCGAGACGAGCGCCCACAGCCAACGTTCTCGTCGTTTGAGTTCCGAGAAGTGCGCTTGGCAGGCGTCGCCGGAGGGGCACGAGATGACCATCACTCGGCCACAGGCCCACCGAAAGCGGCTTAGTTGTAGGAACCAAACCAGAGCTGAGTTGCTCACCCCACCGGCCCTCGCCGCTTCAGAACGTCCGACTCGCAAATGCGGGATGGTCCCGGACGCAGGGCTGCTGGGTCAGAGTCGCAGGCTCAGAAGGTGACACGAGCGCCGGCCAGCGGCGCACGGAACTCATCCGGAACCTGCTCGAACAGCTGTGGGTCCGAGACACGCCCAGATAGGTGACGCAGGAATTCCGTGGCATCCAGTTCGGCCACGGATCCTGGTGCGCCAGTTCCTCTTTGCGCTCCCAACCGCCAAGCGCCGCCACTGGGACCGACCAGTCGCAGGGTCAGTCCTTGGGTGGTCCATCGCCGCCCCAGGTCGCGAACAACTTGCGTGATCACCTCGGCGTCGGAGGGGTCGGGTTCAATCGTTTGCCCGGTGGCGCGCGCGATGTCGTGACGATGCATGAAGCAGTCACGGGGAAGCACGACGTCAGTCAGGTAACCGAATGTCGCATACCGGGGAAGGGCGGCCACCCCTGCCAGCGGAATCGGGGGCGCCCACGGCGGCGGGATCGCTCTGAGCGAGTCGCGACGAAGCGCGTCCAGCAACTGCGTGGTTGTCCAATGCCGGCGAGCCTGGACAGCGGCCTCATTGGTGCCATCGAGGAAGCTGAGTCCCCGGTAACGCCTTAACCAGGTGACGCCAAGCCCCACATACGCGAACGGGTTGCGCGTGTAGACCAGCTCCCCTGCGACGTGCGCGGCGACATCGTGCACAGTCCACGGGTGACACTCTGTGACGGTGAGCCACTGGTCTGGCTCCAGCCTCTCCAATTGCCCGATGAGGGCTCGTCGCTGCGCAAGGGACACCTCGCGTGCTCGGCTAGGTGCCGTGACCGGTAAATCGTCCGCGTTGACGGGGGTGTCCATCTGCGCACTCCTCCCGCACGAACCCCGCCCTAGGGACAAGGGTGCAACCACGTCCACATTGCCGCCCGGCACGCCTACGTCGCAACAAGATGAAGCAAACTGCTCGAGCCGGACACCGGCACCGCGACCCGCGCCGCAGTGGGACGAGTATCCGCTACGGGGACCCTGGTTTCCAGGTCGGGACGATCGCTTGTGGCATATCTTCCGAGTCGGCGACTCTCGCCATAGCCTTACCGTGACGGCGCTGTCACCCTGCGGTGCCGATGGAGGTGCGCAAGATGGCGACCGTTCGCATAGCAGGATTGAATGTGGAGAACCTCTTCGAACGGCCGAAGGCGATGGCCGGTCAGATGAAGGTGACTGGCAATCGGGTCCTCAATGCTCACGCGCGGCTCAACAGCCTCATCGGGGAAGAGGAGTACACCGAGACCATCAAAGCCGAGATGCTGGATTGCCTGGCAACTCTCGGCCTGCTGCGCTCGGACGCGGCTCGGTTCGCGGTGCTACGCAGAATCCGTGGACTCTTCCTGAAACGGACCAAGACCCCAGCCCGCACCGAGGTGGTCGCGGCTGGCCGGGCGGAGTGGATCGGGTGGGTCGATCTGGTGAAGGAACGGGTCGATGAACTCGCGATGACCCACACGGGGCGGGTGATCCAGGACGTCAACGCCGACATCATTGCCGTCATCGAGGCCGAGAGCCGGATAGCTCTGAAGCACTTCGCCGACGCTGCGCTCCTCACCGTAAGCGGCAGACCGGCCTACCAACATGTAATGGTCATCGACGGCAACGACGACCGCGGCATCGATGTGGGGCTGATGACCAAGAGGCCACACCCCATCCTCGGTATCCGGTCCCATGTCGACGACGTCGACAGCACCGGCCGGCAGATCTTCGGACGCGATTGCCCCGAGTACGTGGTGCAAGCATCAAGCGGGACGCGGATCGTGCTGCTGGTCAATCACTTCAAGTCCAAGGGCTACGGCGAGCAAGCCGACAACGACAACCTCCGCCGTCGCCAAGCCGTCCGAGTCGCGAACCTCTACCGTGATCTGGTCGCCGCCGGCGAGACGAGCATCGTGATCCTCGGCGACCTTAACGACACCCCCGACAGCACTCCGCTACGCCCGCTGTTGGCCGGCACCGACCTCAAGGACATCACAACCCACCCAAAGTTCGTCTCCGACGGCCGCCTAGGAACCTACGCGAACGGCACACCGAGTCAAAAAATCGACTACCTGCTGCTCTCCCCCGCCCTCTACGCCAGGGTGGCCAACGGCGCCATCTTCCGCAAAGGCGTCTGGGGCGGCAAGAACGGGACCCTGTTCCCGCATTACGACACCATGACCAGCGCAGCCCACGCCGGCTCCGACCACGCCGCCATCTACGCCGACATCAACCTCGACTGATCTGATCTGCCTTGCCGACATGCGAGGTTCGCTGAGACTGACGGGCAGCGGACACCCAACCACCGTCACGCGGGTGATCACTAGCGGCCACGTTGGGCGAGGCCATACCTGCGTGGGTGGCAGCCGAACTGATCCACGTGGCGATTTCTGACGAGCAGCCCGAGCCCGATAGACTTCCTGGGCCAAGAAGATTCTTGCTGGTGTGGTTATTCCAGCCCTCAGATCCTTGAGATGCAGTCGCTCTGACAGTGCGAACCCATGGCGCCCAACTCCCTCAACAAGGGGTGGCGGCGCCGCTGTCACCAGCGATGAGTCGTCGTCCCGGACAAGGAACAGACAATGACCAAGAACGCCTTGCTTTCGCAGGTGATCATGAGCTTCATCATGGCTTTGACGATGTCGGGCACCATGAGCCTCATCTTCACCGGCCCCTCGCTGCAGTGGCTGGCCCGCTTGCCCGGACAGTTCATCATCGCGTGGCCCATCGCCTTCATCTTCACGATGATCGCCTGGCCTGCGGCAACGGCACTTACCGGTGCGATCCTTCGGCCTCGCGAGCACACATCTATGGACTAGGTGTAGCCGGGGCCATCCGGTTTTATAGGCCGGATGGTCCGCCGCGGGTACCTCGGAGTGCGCCGACGACGCGGCGATCGCCACGGGCGTGGTGCCTTCGCAAACAGCGCAGCAAGTGCCGAGTTGCAGGACGTAGCCTCCCACTTACCCCGGGATGTTCCGCGGATCGTTCCCGGGCGCGATTGTGTCCTTGCTTCGGATCTGACCATCCTCGCCGTGGATGTTGAGTTCGCCGCCGCCCTGGTTCACGAGGTAGCCACGGGCTGCCTGGATGGCCTGAGCTTGGGTGTCGTGCACTGAGGACGCCCGTGTGGCGCCTTCCTTCTCGGCGGCCCACCCGGCATCACGGGGGGTGACGTGGTAGTCAGGCATGTTCCTCCTATGACGCTGCGGATCTCTCTCGTTCAAGATCTACCCTCTGCTGGCCCACCCAACCATCGCTCACCGACCTCGACGACACCGCGCATGACATCCCGCATAGGAGCGTTGCCGCCCAGTCATACCCAAAGGCTTCAGCTTCGAGCTGATCAAGCTCCGCTCGCATCACGGTGCCTGGTGAAGCGGGGACAGGCATCGGCCGCGCGCCCGCAGCCAACACACGGGGGCTCAGGCCTCGACGAAGACATTGAAGCGGGCTGAATTGCTCGTTGTAGAGCCCGCCTACTACCCCTATCGTCGGGGATGGTCACTCCTGGGGTACCAGCTAGTCCCCAAGAGCGCGGATCACGCTCGTCGGGGTTGGGGGCATCCCTGGGTGTGGGCCGTGGGCTGGGGAGAGTGTCGAGACAAAGCCTTATCTCGCCGCCCCCAGCGGCCGAGCGCCAACAAATCGAGCTTGCATCACAGCGACGCCCTTGTGCCTCACTCCATCAAACATCAGCGACACGACCCCGGGTCCGAGCCGCTGGCGCTCACCTTTCCGAAGCTGGGAACGCAGCGGCAGAAGGTCTAGAGCGAATCCAACGTGCTCACGAGAGCGATTCAAGCGTGGACTCGGTCCGAGCGCTGGCGACCTGCGCCGTCACACCCGACCTCCCGTTGTTGCATTCCCACAGTGCCTACTCGGGCCTCGCAGGAGAGGCGCCAATCGCACCATAACCGAAAGTGCGCCCTCCGGAAACGGCCGACGTGTGGAATCGAACAAAGCTGAACGATGAACCGACCACTACGGCAGCGCGCGAACCTCCGATTCTGGCCGCCGATGGGGAGCTCGCAGTTCCGAACGCCGCGGCCGGATGAGTTGAGTCGGCTCAATGTTCTCGGGTGATCGGAGGAAGAGGCGGGGGGATCGGTGGGCTGGCCCTTCAGTCGAGGCGGGCGAGTTGTCGCGCCGCCTGGTAAGCGGGCTGTCGGAGCGCCCGGACCCAGGTCGGAGCAGTGAGTCCCGCCGGGGGCGAGGCGGCCGGCCGGAACCGGAGCGGCTGGTCCTCGGTGGGCGGGCTGTCCAGGACGAGTCGACCGATCACCGTCCACAGGGTTGAGTGGTCCTCCAGGTGTCCGCGGGTTGACACCGACACCTGATATTCGGTGACCGAGCGGGCGTGCAGACGCAGCACTAATGAGCCGCCCCGCCACGCCAGCGGCAACAATGTGGTGTAGTCCCCCACGCCCCACGTCCGCCGCGGCAGCAGGACGTAACGCGTCCATGGCCCGGCACCGGTCGTGGCGAAAAGCAGGTCGGCATCGCGACCGTCGGCGGCTGCCCCGGGCGCACGGAGGGCGAGTCCCATGATGTCCCAGCCGGAGTGCGTTAGGGAGGCCGCGCGCGACAGCCGAACCAGTACGCGCCTCGGCTGGCCGGCATCCAACAGAGGCACCCCGAGACCGGCAGGGCGCACCACGTGCCAGGTCGCGTTAACCACCGCGCCGATCGGATGAAGCGGCTTGTCCCGGCGGAGCGCTGCGGTGACGCCGAAGGCAGCGCCCAGCAGAATGCCGCCGGCACGCACGGCCAGAAGGCACAGGGCGCCCCCCGCCGCGGCGGTCCTGGATCCAGTCACGCGTCCCTCCCCTGGCCGCTCCGACATCGCGTACCCGGCGGGGACGGACCCGAACCGACCGACGACGACCCAAGACCACCCGAAGATGGCGGGATGAGGTCGCCAGGAACAGGCAGAAGAAGGCCGACCCGAATCCAGAGGTAGTCGTCCCGAGGCAGCGCGTCCACCCTCACCAACCGGTTCGCACACCGCAACGGCGAGCCGCCGGCAGCGCCCGGCCCACCTCGTCGAGATCGAGTTCCAGCTGAGAACAAGCAGTCCAGTTCGCCGAGGAGCAGGACGGTAAGCCCATCGGCAGTACTCGCCAGATTCGCTCCCGACACCACGATGATGCTGTTCTCCCAAGCGTCATCGACGCTTATATGCGCTGTGCCGGTCGCACCGGCCACCCGATGAGGCGCTCGGTCTTGATGCCTTCGGCGCCCAGCAGGTCGGAGAGTTCCGCACCCAAGGTGTCGACTCTCATACTGCCGAAGAACTGGTGCAAGGACGATTATTGGCGCTCGGCCGCTGGGGGCGACGAGAGAGGCTTTGTCTCGACACTCTCCCCAGCTCACGGCCCACACCCAGGGATGTCCCCAAGCACCGACAAGCGCGATCCGCGCCCTTGGGGACTAGCTGGTACCCCAAGAGTGACCACCGCAGCTACCCGCAGTGGGGCAGTTCAACAACGAGCAATCTGACCTCTTACATTGCGTTGTCGACGCCCGTGCGCCCCTACTGTTGGGCCGGGCGCCTTGCCGGTGCCTGCCCCCCAGTACCGGCGGGCGGTGCGAGACGCACGTCCCTGCTCGCCGAAGGGTGAGCAGGGAACCCCAGGCGCACTTCCCCCTGGCGCTGCCCCGCTCGGCAACGCGCTGCACCTCTCTGACGACTGTCGGCGACATCTGGCAGCGACGCTATCTCGAAAGCAAGCCTTCGAGCGTGTCGGATATTGCCGGGTAACCTCCACTCGAGCAACGCCACCGAACCCCACGCTTGACCTACCATCCCGGTACGCGCGGGCAAAACCAAGTAGGGCCTCAGATTCTGCTGCTCATCCAGGCATGAGTCATCCAATGTCTGTACCGCGGAACCGAGGGACCAGATCGTCCGCCAACTGACCGACGCCTGGTCAACATTGAGGGCGAGAACATGCGCCCACTGACACGGTGCATCGTTCAAGAGGTCCGCAGTGACAGCTGAGCAATCGCCGGCAACCACTCACTACCGCAGACGTCGAAGCACTCGTTTCTAGAGCCGGGTGCAACTGACACACCACCCTCACCACACTGGCCGCAGGGGACAGGCCTGCCAGGCCAGAGGGACTTCACGGGTGGGCCCTCGGAAAGTAGCGGCAGGACAAGGGCGGTGGCGCGCGGCACGTTCCCGTGCCGCTCAACCCCAGTCAGTCCACATGCCCATGACAGCACGGACCCGCGTCCAGCAACAGGGGGCACCGACGATGCGTCAAACCTTTCGTGCTGAACAGAATGGCCCGGCTTGCGGGGCGATGAATTCCGGGAGCATGCCGCAGGCGTCCACTCATGTCAACATTCATTCAAGATGCAGCCTCGATGTGCCGGCTGGACATTGAAGCGACAAGCGCGGCCGGCTACCAGGGCGGCAAATTCCCGCCGACTGATGCGCCGAGACCCGCCTGAAAGAATTCCATCCCACACTCCGATTCGCCCTTGCAGCCATCACCGGGTAGGTACGCCTACCCGTTGACGCGTACGCATCACACTGCGAGTGTCTGCATGTCTAAGCGGTCCAACCACGTGCCGACTTCGATGATCTTGCTCCTCGAAGGAGAAGACGATGGCACGTGGGAACTCCCCCGTCGACGTCACCGCTCGAAAACAGCGCACCGACGCGCTCCTCACCCAGTTGGCCGAAACCCCTACGGAATCCGAGCGTGAAGCCATCACCGCCGAACTCGTGGAGTTGAACCTTGGCCTGGCGGACGCACTTGCCCGCCGTTACGTCAATCACGGCGCAGACCACGAAGACCTCGTCCAAGTGGCCCGGATGGCTTTGTTCATGGCCGTCGGACGCTTCCGTCCCGAAGTCGGCCGCTCGTTCGCAGCCTTCGCCGTCCCCACCATCACCGGGGAGCTCAAGCGCTACTTCCGTGACCACTGCTGGGCGGTCCGCCCACCTCGCCGCATCCAAGAGCTGCGGTCCAGGGTGAGCCGCGAGCGCCAGACTCTCGAACAAATCCTCGGCCATGCAGCCACCAACGCAGAACTTAGTGCAAGACTTGAAATCGGTGAGGCGTTGTTGCGTGAATCACTGATCGCTGACGGCAGCTTCCGTCCCTGGTCGCTGGATGCCGCTTTCAGCGTCGACGGAGATGACTCGCTGGTTTCAACGTTGGCAGACGACGACCAAGCCATCGAGCGGTTGACCGACCGGCTGACCCTGCAGCGTGCCCTGTCGGGGATCAGCACCCGGGACCAGCTCGTGGTGCGGTGGCGCTTCGAGGAGGGCTGCACGCAGGGCGAGATCGGACGGCGTCTTGGCATCTCCCAGATGCAGGTGTCGCGAATCATCCGGCGCATCCTCGACCAGGCCCGCCTCAGCCTGTCCGACTTGACGCCGCTCGCCTCTTGAAGACCCGGAATCCAAGGCAGTCGGGGCCCACTCCCCACTGCCGACCGAGCTAGCAGCAGACATACGCCTGAAAGTGGCGGTCCTGCGTCCAGTCGTAGGTCGAGAGCCGGGTCGACGGAGTGAGTGTCCGGTCTAATCGAGTCCAGAGCCGTGCAGTGTCGGACTCCTGGCGCAGCGTCCAGGAGCCGGTCCCGGGGCCAATGACATGGAGGTCTGGTCAGGGGAGCGGTTTTGATCCCTCCGGTCACGCTCGCCGACTACCCGAGCGCCCAGAGGGGGCTTTGCGTCAGGGTCATGCCGCATGACCCGGCTTTTCGGCCCGGATCCGTACGGAAGCGAGCGACCTCGGGGATCGAGACGTCTCTCTCAGGTCTGTTCGGGGTCGGAACCGGTCTCGATGACGTCGATAGCGACCTCGCGGAGCTTGATGTTCCGGGTCTGGCTGGCCTGTCGGAGCCGGTCAAAAGCGCGTGATGGAAGAATCTTGTGCCGTTCCACAAGGATGCCGACGGCCTGACCGATCAGCCGGTGACTCTCGATCGCATCTGTCAGGTGAGTTTGTCGGTCCGCGGCCCGCCGCACGTTGACCATCCCGTCGGCGGCAAGTCCGAATGCTTGGGCGAGCAGATCGGCGACGATCAGTTCGTCGGGTCGGATTTGGCGCGGCTGCCGAAACTGGATCCACGCACGGCAGGCCGTCGTGCTCGTTTGGGGGACTAGCAGGACTCCGACCCGCAGGTTGACAATGTCGGCGCTGGGCACCCCACCCAGCCCTACCCGTATCTCCTCGCCCAGTTCTTCGGCGCTAATACTGTGGCCGCCACTGAACAGGTACCGATCTCCAATGTCGAGCTGGATGGTACTCGCGCCGTCGAACAGCAACTCCAGACCGTGTTGGGCTACTCCCAGAAGGCTCTCCAGGTCTTCGGCGCGGGCAAGGTCGCCGCTCACAAGCGCGGCGGACGCGCGGCGAGACTGCGCATCCTTTTCCAATGTGATGTCTCGGAAGCTGCAGACAGTAGCCGCCTGCCCCGCCGTGGTGCCAGGAATGCTCGCAAAGGATACGGAAAGCCAGATCGGGCAACGCTGCCGGTCGTAGAACTGGAGCTCTGCAACACCGCTGAAATTAGCCGCGCGATATTCGCGCCAATGCTTGATTCTCGCAAGCCCAGCAGGGTCTTCCTCGGCTGTGGGCCACCAAGGGTAATCCGGCTGGAACGGCCCGTCGCCTTGGCTGTATCCCAACAGGTCAGTGAAGGCCTGGTTGATTTCGAGAAGCTGCCCGCTGCTGTCGAGAATCATCAGCGGGTCATGCATGGCGGTGACCACCGCGCGGCTCCACGGCGCGCCCGTAGTCTCGATGAAGGTCGTCATGACCCCGGCGACCTCTCCCGAATCATCGATCAGCGGCGTATAACTGAACGTAAACCAGCAGTCTTCCCGGAGTCCGCGCCGGGTGAGCAGCACCTTCTGGTTGACAGACATAAGGGCGTGACCCTCACTCAGCACGTCACGCACATCCTGACTCACCTGCGGGTCGGCTTCGGGCCACACTTGCGCTGAGGGCCTGCCGAGGGCTGAGGCGAACCGCTCCAACCCGTAGATCTCGCGACACGCATCGTTGTAGAACTCAACCAACTCCTGACCCCACCGCACCGACATCGGAAACAGCGAGGCCAGACACAGCGAAACCGCCTGACGCAACGCTTTCGGCCATGATTCGATTTCGCCTAGGGAACTCGCCGACCAGTCCAGCGCCGCTACCCTCAAACCCATCTCTCCGTGCATGGTGAGCCAAATCACAGGCGGCACCAAGTCCTGCGAACCGTCGCGGGGGCGTGCGGCAGCCGCCTCCGAACTGGCGTCCATCGTCATGGAGATCCCATCTGAGGCCTCAGCGAGGTGGCATCTGATCCCCTACAGGCCATCCTACGAAGCTTGTCTCTAGCCGGGGCCGATCCGGGCTACCACCGGGACCCCTCAACATTGGCGCTGCCCGCTGCCGCCCCGTCCTGTCCCGCGTGCTTGCTTCCACCGAGGTCCAGGCGCGCACCGAATCTCGATAATCGACTTGCCCTTGCCGCGGCACAACACGCACCACTCCGTTTGCTCACCAGATGCCGGAACTCGCCTCGCTTCGCCTTGGGAAACAATAGCTTTTCAAGACAGCGCCGGTGACTCCAAAATTCGGGTTGACCGCACGAAACTCAAGGCAAGCCAGCGGCTTGGAAACACATCTCGCCGTGAAACGTCTCGGGATATCGGCGACGGTGGATTTATGAGGCAGAAATGAGGGCATGAGGCAACTCGGTCGCACACTCGTGAGTACGTCGAGCCAGGATGCGCAGCTCCAACTCGACGGGCTCATGGCCGCAGGCGTACAGGAGAGGGACGCATTCGCTGACGTGACGTCCGACAGCAGGACCGCGATCTCGATCGGCCCGGGATGAAGAAGTCTTCGAATATGCAGAGCCGGGTGCGGCATTGTCGCCCGCGGCGGTCGCATGGCTATCGCGGTCCATCCTCCGACGGTCCGGACTTGATTGGACACTTTGAGCAGGCCCAGTCAACCGCGGGAGACTGAGGATCTAAGTCCCCCGCGACGAACGGGGTCTCCAACCAACCCGCAAGCCAGTCATGCAAGAGTCACGCAACAGACAGTTGCGAACCCATGAATCGGCTCTGACAACGGTAAACATCTTCTATCGGGCTGACTGGACTTTTAACTGCGCGCCTTATGATGGGCGATCGATCACAAGATTTGAAGGAGGCCAACAGCCGTCCGGGTGACCGACGTTTGACTAGTGTTTTCTGCCGTTTGACTAGGTAGAATGGTGCTCCGCAAGTCGGCGCTTGGTAGGACTCCCGGGTACCGAAATGGGCCTGTTTTGACCAAGCTAGGCATGCAATAGGCATGCGGCCTTCCGGCTGACAGGAGGAAGCACTGTGAGCCCCCCACACGCTCCCAAGCCCTCTGACCTCAGCCTACCGGTGACGCCCGGCCTCGCTACCCCGGACGAACCCACAGCCAAAGCCAGCCGTCGGCCGTTCGGCACGGTGCAGCGTCAGCGGTCGGGGCGGTATCAGGCTGTCTACAAAGTCAACGGCGAGCGCTACATCGCACCGGTCACTTTCTTCACCAAGGGTGACGCCAGCGCGTGGCTTTCACTGCGCCAGGCAGAAATCCTTGAGTATCGCTGGAAGCCCGCTCCCCCATCGGAGCCCGAACACGTCACCTTCGCCGACTACTCGACCACGTGGCTGGCGGGACGCGAACTCAGCCCGAAATCGCTGGCCGAGTACCGCAGAATGCTCGACGGGAGACTCGCAATCTTCAACCACTTCACCCTCGACCAGATCACCCCGAGCCTGATCAAGATCTGGTGGCAGGACCAGGGCGACCGGTACCCCGTCGCCCGGCGACGCGCCTACGAACTACTGCGCGCGATCCTCGCCACAGCGGCACGCCCCGATGAGGACACCGAGGCCCCTGCCCGGATCGCAGTGAACCCTGCGCGGCTCACAGCCAAGACCTTGAACCGCGTCTCAATTGGCTCCTCGGGTCGAGGATTGAAACCGCGAACCAGGCTGCAGCCGGCGACCCTTCCGGAGCTTGCCGCGATCATGGATGCGATGCCGGAGCGCTACCGGGCGATGGTGCTCCTGGCCGCCTGGTGTGCGCCCAGGTTCGGTGAACTGACCGAGCTGCGCCGCAAGGACCTCACCATCACCAAGGACAAGGACGGAACTCCCTCGACCGGAGTCCTTCACATCGTCCGAGCCGTGACCTGGCCCGACCCCGACACCCCGATAGTCAAGGAACCGAAGACCGTTGCCGGCGTGCGCGACGTCGCCATCCCGCCCCACCTGCTGCCGATGCTGATCGAGCACTTGGACAAGTGGGCACAGCCCGGTCCTAACGGGCTGTTGTTCCCGGCGGTTGAGTCCGCTGGGCACATGAAGCACGGAGCGCTCTACAAGGTTTACCGGCGAGCCCGAAAGATCGCTGGACGGGAAGACCTTCGTTGGCACGACCTGCGCCATACAGGCGCCACCATGGCCGCCCAAGCCGGCGCCACCCTCGCTGAACTGATGAACCGGCTCGGACACTCCGATGTGACGGCGGCATTGATCTACCAACACGCCGCAGCAGGCCGCGACGCCGAAATCGCGCGCCGCCTCTCCGCCATGGCTGAAGCGCCCAACGCGGGCGTTTAGGCATCCAGCTTGACCGAATGTCCCCAACCTGGAACGTCGATTACACCTCAGCCGTTCCGCGGGTGTAGCGGCACCCCCGGACTGGAATCGCGCGGAGGGGGGGTGGATGACTACCGCGGGTCGAGGGCTACCCATCGGGCGCCCTCGCAGACCCGCTCGTCGACAACGGGACAACGAACGAGCTCACATCCCGCTAAGGATCTCCTGTTGCTTCGCGGCGTGCTGCTCAGGCGTGATGAGGCCCTGCTCAACCATCGCCTTCAGTCGACCCAACATGGCGACCGGATCGCTCGGAACAGGTGCGGCCGCCGCCGGAGTCACCGGCTGGGACAGTCTCTCCACGGTGCCACCGAGGGCACCAGCGCCCAATGCGATCCCTATCAACCCGGCATTCCCATCCGCACCGTTGGCGGCGGCCAGGAGAGAGCCAGCGATCGTCGTCTGGGTGTAGGAGTTGCCAACAGCGCCGCCCAGCAGCAAGCCCTGGTTGTACTTGTCGATGAGGTGACGAGACGCCTCGTCGTACTCGACCGCGCCCACCGCGGCGCCGACCACGACGAGTCCGAACCGTTCCAGCCAGGAGCCGTTGGAGCCCCCCTCGCTTGTCAGTGCCGCCGCAAGTTCCGTGCCATGCGCAGCGATGGACGCGATGTCAGTTGTACGGGACAGTGTTTGCAGGGCAGCCTGGAACCCGGTGATGAACTCCTGGTCCAGTTGGATCCTCGCAGCGTTGTTCGCGAACGAGTACGACTGGGCGTTGGCGGGCAGGAAGTTCCGGAAGAACCGGATTGGGTCGACGACTTGAACCGAGTATTGGCCGCGAGCTCTGAGGCGCAGCACCGGTGCCCTAGTGGAACCCGTTGGCACTAGCGAGAAGTCCTTGTAGGGCAGCGGGCTCGGGGTTCCGAAATGCAAGTTGCGAATCTCGCGCAGGTTCACGTAGTGGACGAGTTGTTGCTGTCCGGGCTGGCCACCGAACTTGAACCGCTCCCACGACTGCTCGATGACTGACCTGCGCAGCCCCGAACCGGTGAAGAGCGAGGGCTGTCCGTCATTTCGGAACACGAAGTAGCCAGGCTCGGTTGCCACGCTCACGATCGCGCCGCCGTCGGTGATGATCACTGCGGTGTTCTCGGGCACGGCGATGCGCGAACCGTCGGAAATGATGTTCGCCGAGGCCTTCCGGTTCGAGCCGCGGTCCCTGTTGCTGCGCTGAAAGACCCCCGGGGCGATCAACATCTGCTCATCGAACGTGGGGGCCGTGAAGAAGTCGACCCATTGGTCGGCGAGGGTCCCTCCGATAGCCCCGCGGGCTGCGTTTACCAATCCCATGGAATCCTGGCCTTAGTCGTAGGTTGAGAAGGTTGAGCCGAATGTCGTCGTGGGAGACGGGCTAGCGCCTCTCCAGCACCAGAGGCTCCCCACAGTAGGTGCACGGCCTTGTAATGCCCACGATGATCTCGGTATTGCCGCCGCAGCCGGAGCACGTGATAACTGTCTTGTGCGAGGTCTTCGGCACGTATTTCTTGCTTACGACTTGCTCGATGCTGTGGTCGAGATAAAAATCGCTAATCATGCCCGAGCCAATCATGGCCTCGATGTCTCCATAAACCTTGCGAGCACTCGAATTGGTGATATCGGCCAGCTTCTGAACCGGTATGGACTCGATCCCTGTGAGGATCGCCGAATACTTCTTCAGACTTCCCTGCAGGGTGATCAACCTAATTGCGACGGCCACACAGATTACAGCCACGGCGAATAACCCGACCCCTGTGACCAGATACGGCAGTCTTTCGCTAAGAGGGATTTCCGTCGTCTCCTGCCACCATAGCCAGCCCGAGGTCTCCGTGGACTTCGAGAATCCCATTACATTCAGCGCGCCGAAATCGGCCGCGAAGAACGCCGCGACGAGTAGACCTTTGGCGACCGGCTTCTGAAGCCTGACTGGGATTCGAGACAGGACCCCCCGCATGTCCTCGCCTCCTGCTCTTGCTCACACCGATGGTTGAGACCAGTTGGCGCCAGCATAGGGGTCATGAGACCTAGCTCGTGGGGAAAGCTTCGTTACAGCCGCGCCCCCCGACTCGCGCACCAGCGGTATCGGGGCCTGACCGCCGCCACCCGCTGCCGTTCTCGGCCACTCTGGCGGATTTCTCGTTCTAGACTCGTTCTCGAGCCCGCCGGTGATGAGGTTGATCCGGTCGCCGCCAACGCTGTGCTCCAAGGTCCTCCAAGCGAACGCCGACCAGCGCGACCTCAGCGTCGAAAACCTTCACCAGCGGGTTGACATTCAGGACATCCATGAGCTGCTTCGGAGCCGCAACGCTTGGGGTCGCCTTCAAAAGACGGGCGCGATCTTCTCCGGCCTGCGTGTGCTGATCCCGGTTCCGATCCTCGTTACCAAGAAGGGTGAGCTCCAGGTCGTGTCGGACGCCTCTTGGGGCCTACCTGCTGCGCAGCATCACACGCCAGATCTACGCTGAGGATGTGAAGCGCCTACTCACCACCAGCCCCGGCAGCGCGACGCCGGACCTGGTGGTCGCCTATGACCCCAACACTGGCAATAGCGAACTCGTGCTAATCACGCACGTCGTACCAACCATGGAAGTCGAGCCGGTCGTTGATTACGGCTACCGACGGTCCGGCGCAGCGTGCACCGACGAAGCGCGTCCTTTCAGCGACGAATAGCGCCATGCTTGGCAGCGAGGCGCTATAGCTTGGGCTTCTACGGCGCGGACGCCACGAACATGTTGGCGCCGACCACATGACACGAGGAGACCATGGACGATCTGCTGCGCGGCTTCGGCGCCTCTACCTTCAGCGAGTTCGAGCGCCCGCAAGGATTCAACCTTGTCGCGGGAGCAGCACTCGGACGGCTCAAGGGGCTCTGGGACGACATTGACGAGCGGGCGCGCGTATTGGAAAACTCCATTGCATCCGGTCTGGAGTCAGCTGAGGGCGTTGAGCACCTTCGGAGGGCACTGACCGAGTTCGAGCTCGCTGCTGCCGGCACTTGGAAATACTCCGGTCACGTCTCGGAAGATGAGTTCAGCCAAGGGTTGCGGGATTTCGCACTGCAGTCCTGGCTGGAGACGCGCCGCCATGTTGACTCGGGCCAACTTGTCTGGGCTGCGGGCAATGCCGTCGAGGAGTTCGTCCACCGAGCCTCGGACTACCTCAGCGAGAAAGAAGTGGCTGACGATCTGCGCGCCCAGGACCTATTGATAGCGGCAGCCCGAGCGTTCGTCCCCTTCGGCGATCCCGAAAGCGCGGACATCGCACTCAACTGGCTCGGAGTGGAACTGCGGACGCGCATGGTCCGGGATCTTGTCTACTTCGCCCACGAACTCTCTCTTGCAGGACGAGAAGACTTGGCCGCCAGCCTTCATGAGCCGGGCGAGGCAACGCCGAGATTCGGTTCGATCCCCGAGAACTTCGGAGACATTGTGCAGGCCGGGCTTGACCTGAACCTGAGCATGGCGCGGCGTGCCAAGCAGGTCTGGGACGGGCTTGAGCAAATCATGCTCACTCAGTCCGTGGGGATCAGCAGGGCGGTGGCCGCGTCGCCGGAGCTGGTGTGGCGAGCCATCATTGGCGAAGGCGACTCGCGGAACCTGCCCCAAATGACCGGCGACGGCGAGGTCGAGTTGGGCGGGGTTAACGAGGGCGCCGAGGTGGTCAGACACGGGCCCATTCGACTGTCCGGAAACGTGGTGGAAGCAAGACCAAACTCGCTGCTCGTTTGGGATTGGGCGCCCGCGAAAAGTCATGCGTACTCCTCGGTGGAGTTGCGACTCGAGCGAGTTGTTGCAGGCACTCGAGTTGTGATCGACGAATCTGGATGCCCGAGCGAAAGATTCTTCGATACGTCCATCCTCGATGTCGGCGTGAGCGACCCGCGTCGAAGGCCGTGGGGATCTGAGTACGGCCGACCGGACGACCGCAAAGTGTTCTGGCAAGCATGGCTATCGAACCTCGCCCAGCGCGCCGAGGCATCCACCTGAATGGCACCTGTGCCAGAGCTGCTTCTTCGGCAGCCGTGCGACGCAGCGCATTCCCGTCTCGGAGAGATCTACGCCCATCCCCTCTCGCGTCTTCAGGCTGGGAAGCCGAGATTGCCCGCAGGCTATCCGCGGTAGCGGAGGCTAACCCGTGAACCGTGGGTCATGAATGGACAGGGCCGTCACACCACCCTGACACTCCTAGCCGGTGATCACTCGGCGATCAAGAGAATGCATCGACTTCGGTGGGATGGGATCTGAATCCAACGGATTGCGCCCCTGATTCAGTCGTGGTTGACCACCGTCAGCTCTGCATCTCCTTCACGCGTGAGGCCATCGTCCCTAAACAGAGGTGGGGCCCGGCGCAAAGGAGCGCACCTCGTCGAGTGCCTCCCTAACGGCCGCTGCGACTGTCTCGATACGGATCGCAGCGCGATCGCCCGCCAGCGAAAGGGACACAGTGCGCGAGCCCTGGGCAGTGGCTACGCCGAGGTAGACGGTCCCGGCGCGCTGGCCAGTTTGTGGGTCGGGGTCAGGCCCCGCGACACCGGTCGTCGCGAGTCCAAGGTCGGCTGGTCGACCATCGTCTGCGCAGGCGTGACGCACGCCCTCGGCCATCTGCTGGGCAACGCCGGGGTCCACCGGGCCAGTCGCAGCGAGCAGGTCGGAATCCACGTGAAGCAGCGTGCGCTTGAGCGCGGTGTGGTACGACACGATGCCGCCGTTGAACACCAGTGATGCCCCAGGAACACTAACGAGTTCGCCGGCGAGAAGGCCACCGGTTAGGGATTCCGCCGTTGCGACCGTGAGCCCGCGATACTTCAACGCTTCGATGAGTTCGCTCGTCGGATCCTGGCTGGTGCTGTCCGATCGGTCGACCTCTCTAGGGGACTCCTCGGAGGGCCCACTGGCTTCTTCAGGTTTCGGCTCCTTGAGCACGTCTTCCACCCAAGCGGGGACGATTGTGGCCGCATGACCCAGCCGCACCTCGTCGAAGCCACCGCCTTGGGGTTGGTCTTCAACGTCGATGAGGAGCGTCCGTGCGCCATGCGCCTTTGCCCGCGCTGCCAGGCTAGTCGCGGGATGGCCCGTGCTGGACGTCCCGATAGCGACAAACACCTCGCAGCTGTCTACCGCTGCATATATCTCGGCCAAGTGATATTCATCTTCGCCGGACCAGACGATGTCAGGACGCATTCCGGTTTGGTGGCAGCCCGGGCATGGCGGGTTGCCTCCGAGGTCGATCTTCCAGATCCACCGCATGCCGCACGCTGTGCACAGTGCACTCTCCAGTTTGCCGTGCGTGTGGACGATCTCGAGGTTTCCGGCACGCTCATGGAGGTCGTCGACGTTCTGGGTCACGACCAGCACGTCGTCACCCAACTGCCACGCGATTTCGGCGAGCGCGTAGTGCGCAGCGTTGGGCTCGGAGGCCCGGGCGGCCCGGCGGCGCATGTCGTAGAACTCGTGAACGAGAGCCGGGCTGCTTGCAAAAGCCTCGGATGAGGCGACATCGTCCATGTTGTGGATCTTCCACTTTTCGTCGCGAGGTTGAAGAAAGGCCACCCCCGACCCAGTGGACATTCCGGGTCCGGTCAGGATCACGATGCGTGGGTCCATGTCTGGAGCCTTCCACCCGGCCGCGTCGCGCTCGGGTTGAGTGAGGAGCGTACGGGCAGAGGGTTGTGTCGTGCTCCGGTCAGGCTTCACGGCATGAACAGTCTCCACCGGCCCACGGCGCAGGAGCGCAGCGAGCGAGGGCAGGCTCCCTCTGACCTTCAGCAAGGCCTCCAGCACGTCGAGATGCCACGGATCGTGGATGCCGCCCATGTCTGCTGCGGCAGCCATCATCGAGAGCGCCTCGCCCAACGAGTCCGGGCGCATATGCACGTGACCAGCTTCATCGAGCACGAGACGTGGCTCGCCATCCATAGCGAGCAGCCAAAGAGGCTCATGCCAGATCGCCGGATTGCCCGGCCCGGAGGCTC
>Ga0366776_1011_pt1 | contig 29822 bp, 25 predicted proteins | sample BONcelN113001D11_FD_207070 | JGI IMG/M metagenome (GOLD analysis project Ga0366776, IMG submission 207070) | Enriched cells from coal bed in the Powder River Basin, Montana, United States - BONCAT cells N11 rep2 HSBNCT.N11.300.1.D11 ...
CTGACCGATGGTTTGACCAATCAACAGATCGCAAAAAAACTCACCCAAAAAAACAACCTTACCGTATTGACCAACGACTTAAAAATCGCTTTGGAATTTTCAAATTCACCCGCCAATAACCTGATATTGCTGGGCGGAGACTTGAGCGAGCACGCCGTTTACGGACAGCTCGCGATCAATAATATGCAGAACTTTTCTTTGAACCATCTGATCGTGGAAGTTGACGGCATATGCAAAAAGACCGGCGTCACGGTATCGAGCATCAGCAAAGCCTCTCTCATACAACAGGCGTGCAATATGGCGCAGATGATCTCAATCGTGTGCCTGGCCGACCGCTTTGGAGCCAAATCCTTTTACCGTGTCGGCGGGCCGGATATCGCGGACAAGGTCATTACAAATTCGACGCTGGATAATTCTTATAAAGATTATTTGTTTGATTTGGGCATACAATTATATACGTCTGTAGACATCTATGAGGAATAGCAGGTATAAACTGTAAAGGAGCGTAAAAGGATGGATTCCCAACTGTTAAGGCTTGAGAATATCAATCTGACATTGGAAAACTTTCATCTTAACAATATAAACATCGACCTCTATGAAAATGAAATCCACGTAGTGATGGGTGAAAACGGCGCGGGGAAAAGCCTTCTGATGCAGGTTATCGGCGGCCTTGTCGCGCCGGATTCGGGCAGCATGTATATACTCGGCAAAGCGGTAAAGGCAAAAGCTTTTTCAGCAGATCTTTTTGACGACGTCATTTACATCCGCCAGGACGCGACGATGTTAACGCAGCTTTCTATCGCCGAGAATCTGTTCGTCAACAATATGCCGTATAAGAATAAGCTCCTAAAAAATATCGATTTCGACAAGCTCAACTACATGTGCCAAAAACTGATCGACGAATTGAATCTGCCCGTTTCGGTATTCGATAAAGTAGCTTCATTGGGATTTGCCCAGCGTCAGATAATCGAATTTTGCAGGGCGTATATATCGGACGCAAAGATCGTTATACTGGACGAGCCTTCTTCCGCGCTGACACAAAGCGAACGCGAGCTGTTGTATCGGATCGTCAATAAGATCAAAGAAAAAGGCGCGGGAATTTTCTACATAACGCACTGCCTTGAAGATGTCTCATTGCTCGGGGACAGGGTGACCATTATTAAGAACGGCGGTATTATCGGCACCAAGAAAGTCGCGGAATGCCCGCCTGATGAAATCATAAAAATGCTCAGCGGCCATTATATAAAAAACAGATACCCGAAAATTGTGATCCGGAAAGGAAGCAATATCCTTTCGGTACGGGATCTGGGATTTGCGGACAAGCTGTATAATATAAATTTTGATCTTTTCGAAGGGGATATACTGGGTATTACAGGGCTTGCGGGTTCAGGAAGAACGCTGCTGGCCAATTGCCTCTTTGGCGCTGTCGGAGATGTCCGCGGGGAGATTTTGCTGAACGGTGCCAAGATAAAGATAGACAGCCCGTACAAAGCGATATGCAACGGCATTGCGCTCATACCGGAAAACAGGCTGACGGATTCGATATTCGGCCATCTTGATGTCAATAACAACGTTGCCGTATCGTCGCTAAAAAGGTTTGCGAATTATAGCTTGATCAATACGACATTTTTAGAGCAGGCAGTCGCCGATTATGTCGTAAAACTGAATATACCGCAAAACACATATAACAATATACTGGAATACAGCGGGGGCAACCAGCAGAAGGCCGTTTTTGCCAAGTGGATCATGAGCCGCGCAAAAATATTCATATTGGACGAGCCGACACGGGGGCTCGATATAGCGAGCAAAATAGATATCTATAACTCGATCAACGACCTGATCAAGAAAAAAGCGGGCATCATACTCATCTCGTCGGACGTTGAAGAGATATTGGGGATCTGCGACAGGGTGGCCGTACTGGCCGACCGTACGTTTGTGTGCAACGTACCGACCAAGGATATATCCGTAGAGAAGGTAATGGAGCTGTCCACAAGCAAGGAAATGTAGCTTTTGCAAAAACGTTTGCTTTAAAAAGTACTCGGGCGCGCATGAAAAAAGCCCCTACCCCCGCCGCGGGCAAAAATACAAAGCAATCACGGCGCCGCTCAAAAGGAAACAGGTGAAACTATGCAGGCAATCATCCGCAAAGACAAGCAAACAGGAGAAATGTACGTCGAATATTACAAAGTCGCCGACAAGGCAGCCTTTCGGTATGATTTGCTGAAAAAAATCATCGGCGGCGAATCCGACATTACGGTCATTATCGACACCAATCAGCATGTTTCCAAAAAACCCGGCGAGGAAATTGAAAACTTCTTAAAACAGTCAGATATACCATATTTAATCAAGCCGACCGCCCTGAACGAATTGACTGTTTTGGGGTTGTATATAAAGAAAAAAAAGAAAAAATACGAAAAAATGATTGTTCTGCAGATCACCTCCGGTCAGTTTACACGGGAGCTGTTTCACGCATGCCTGGAGAATTATGATATTGCAATGGGGATAGGCAAGAAAAAACCCTTTGATGAGATCTATGATGACCTGATATTAAATCCTGACGAAGTATTGTTCGATCGTTTATATTTCAGGGAAAGCATATACGATTCGTTCATGGGAAACATCCAGGGAAGCTTAAGCCGCTTGCGGCAATGCGAAAAAAATACTGATTTGAAGAAATTCAAATTGCTTTGTTCAAAGCAATAAATTATATAATATAAGGAGAGAAAGTATGAAAAAGGTACTAATGTGCATCTTGGTTCTCGCTATGGTTTTTGCACTGGTTGCTTGTGGCGGTACCACAGCGCCCACACCCTCGAAGAGCGCTGAAGCGCAGCCTTCTCCATCGGAAGCGCCCGCTTCCCAGGCGCCGGCCACATCGGCAGCGGCTTCTCCGGTTGCAGCAGGCGGCTATATTGGCATCTCCATGCCGAATAAGTCCAGCGAACGCTGGATCAAAGACGGCGAGACAATGGAAAAGATACTTGAGGAAAAAGGATATACCGTCGATTTACAGTTCGCCGAGGACGATATCCCGACACAGAAGTCCCAGATCGAAAATATGATCACAAAGGGCGCAAAAGTTTTGGTTATCGCCGCTATCGACGGCTCCACGCTGTCGGCCACGTTAGAGCAGGCCGGAAAAGACGGCGTAAAGATCATTTCGTATGACCGTTTGTTAGTGGATACGGCAGCGGTTTCCTACTATGCGACTTTTGACAACAAAAAAGTCGGCCAACTGCAGGCCGAGTCTTTGGTCGACGGGTTAAAGAAGCTTAAAGGTGACGGCCCCTATAACGTAGAGCTTTTTGCGGGCTCCCCGGACGATACGAACTCCTTCTACTTCTATTCGGGCGCAATGGATGTTCTCCAGCCGCTTATTGACGCAGGCACGATCGTGATCCCGTCGGGACAGGTCAAACAGGGCGATATCGGCACGCTTCGCTGGCAGGGGGAAGTTGCACAGTCCCGCATGGACGCCATTCTCGCCGCCAACTATACGAGCGGCAAAGTGCTGCACGGCGTATTGTCCCCCTATGACGGCATATCAAGAGGCGTATTGTCGTCTTTGATTTCATTCGGATATGTACCTGGCAAAGACCTGCCGGTCGTAACGGGCCAGGATGCGGAAGCCGCTTCCATCAAACTCATCATCGCCGGCCAGCAGTATTCCACAATATTAAAAGACACGCGCGAACTGGCGGCTGTCGCGGCCAAGATGGTCGACGCGGTGCTCGGAGGAGCGGAACCCGAGATCAACGACACAACGACATACAACAACAATGTAAAAGTCGTTCCCTCCTACCTGCTGGTACCCTATACAGTCACGATAGACAACTATCAGAAACTGGTTATGGATTCCGGTTATCTGAAACCGGAGGATATTAAATAAGCTTAATTGCAAAACGCAGCTCTAAATTTAATCGGCTGGCGGTATGCCATCATACCGCTGGCCGATTAAGACTATGAGGGCATATAATATCTATGTTATTGATTGTGGATAGATTTAAAAGGAGTTAGACTATGGGAAAGTATATTTTAGAAATGAGAAATATCACAAAGACATTTCCGGGAGTCAAAGCTCTTGATAATGTTAACTTGCAGGTCAAACCCAAACACATACATGCATTGGTCGGTGAAAACGGCGCAGGCAAGTCGACGTTGATGAATATATTAAGCGGCGTGTATCCGCATGGTACATATGAAGGCGATATTATCGTCGAAGGCGAAGTATGCGTATTCAAATTCATCAACGACAGCGAAGCCAAAGGCATTGCAATTATTCATCAGGAGCTTGCCTTGATACCCAGCCTTTCCATTGCCGAAAACGTCTTTTTGGGAAACGAGCAGGCCGACAAGGGAATTATCATCAACTGGGATAAAACACGGGCCAGAACCACCGAAATGCTTAAAAAAGTAGGTCTCAATGAACATACCGACACAAAAGTCATGGATATCGGCCTGGGGAAGCAGCAGCTGGTCGAGATTGTAAAGGCGCTCTCAAAGAATGTAAAGATTTTAATACTCGATGAACCGACGGCGGCTTTAAACGACGATGATGCGGATCATCTTCTGGACTTGCTGCTCGATTTAAAGGAACACGGCATTACCTGCATTATCATATCCCATAAACTTCATGAAGTAACAAAAGTGGCGGACGAAATCACGATTTTAAGGGACGGGGCGACAATAGAAACGCTTATTAAAGGCGTGGACGATATCTCGGAAGAACGCATCATAAAAGCGATGGTCGGCCGGGAGATAACGGACAGATTTCCCAAACGCAAGCATTTAGTCGGGGATGTTTGTTTCGAGGTGGAGAACTGGAACGTATTCGACCCGTTGGATGCGACAAAACAGGTACTTAAAAATATCGACATAAATGTCCGGAAAGGTGAGGTAGTCGGACTTGCGGGCTTAATGGGCGCCGGACGGACGGAATTTGCCATGAGTTTGTTCGGAAAAGCCTATGGCGCAAAAATATCCGGCAAGATCAAAAAGGACGGCAAAGAACTTGTCTTGCATGACGTCAGCGACGCCATCAAAAACGGCATTGCCTATGCGACGGAGGACAGGAAGACGGCCGGCCTCATACTGATCGACGATATTAAGAGAAATATCTCGCTTTCTTCACTTTCCTCTCTGAAAAAGAATATGGTCATTGACCACAACATGGAGATAAAGATCGGGGAAGATTACAGGGCGAAATTAAAGATAAAATCCTCAAGCATACTGCAGAAGACGGAAAACCTTTCGGGCGGCAACCAGCAAAAAGTGGTGTTCAGCAAGTGGATTTTTGCAGACCCGGATATACTCTTCCTGGATGAACCGACAAGGGGTATTGATGTTGGCGCCAAATATGAAATATATACGATCATAAATGATCTGGCTGAAAAAGGAAAATCAATCGTTATGATATCATCCGAACTGCCGGAAATACTCGGAATGTGCGACCGGGTCTATGTCATGAACAAAGGAATGATCGTGGGCGAATTTGCAGCCCGGGAAGTCTCTTCTGAAAAGATCATGCAGTGCATAATGCAAAGCAACAAGGAGGTAGTAAAATGAACTACGTAAAAAGAATACTGGGCGGTAACATTCGCCAGTACGTTATGATCATTGCCTTGGTTGTCGTGGTGCTGATATTCGAAATATTGACGGGCGGGATATTGCTGCAGCCTCTGAATATTTCAAACCTGATACAGCAAAACGCTTACGTTTTAATACTTGCAACAGGCATGCTCCTTTGTATACTGACAATAGGCAACATCGACCTTTCCGTAGGTTCCGTTGTCGGGTTTGTCGGCGCCATCTCGGCGATCCTAATATTAAAGATGGGCGTACCTGTCGGTATCGCCATTTTGCTTTCCCTGATAACCGGATTTATCATCGGCTGCTGGCAGGGCCTATGGATCGCGTACATCGGTGTCCCGGCCTTTATCGTAACTCTGGGCGGCCAGCTCATATTCAGGGGGCTTACGATGGTCGTGCTGCAGGGGACCAGCCTTGCGCCGCTGCCTGCCGAATATAATTTTCTAGCCGCAGGATTTATACCCGACATTACGAACATACAGGGTTTTAACCTCCTGGCCCTTTTATGCGGCGTGATAGCTTCCATTCTGTTTATCATCAATGAAACCAACAAACGAAGGAACAGGAAAAAGTATAATTTCGAAGTGACTTCTATCGGCGTTTTTATTTTTAAAATCTTTGCCATTACCGCTGCGATACTCGCATTCAGCTACGCGCTCGCGCTGTACAGGGGCATCCCGATGGTCCTGGTCATCGTCGTACTGCTGGTCCTGATATACACGTTTATCACAGACAAGACCATTCCCGGTAGACATATCTACGCATACGGCGGCAATCCGAAGGCGGCGCGCCTGTCCGGTATCAAGACCAATAAAGTGCTGTTCTGGGTCTATGTGAATATGGGCGTTTTGACAGCGCTTGCGGGCGTTGTATTCACCGGCCGCCTGAACTCTGCAACGCCGAAAGGCGGGTACGGCTTCGAACTGGATGCCATTGCCGCCTGCTTTATCGGCGGCGCATCCACGACAGGCGGCATCGGAACGGTTGTCGGTGCGATCGTCGGTGGTCTTTTAATGGGTGTGCTGAACAACGGCATGTCCATCATGGGCGTCAGCATCGACTGGCAGCAGGCGATCAAAGGATTTGTTCTGCTGATAGCGGTGGGGTTCGATGTGCTCTCCAAATCAAGGGCAAAGGGCTGATGCGCGTAAGGGCGTAAAAGCACACTGCTTTTTTATTATGGTTTGCGAACCTGTATCCAACGGACTTATTCTTTATAAAAAATATGGAGCTGAGAAGAAGGAAATGTCAAAATACGCATTGGGAATAGATTACGGCACGCTCTCGGGCCGTGCGCTGCTGGTCAACGCGGAGACAGGCGACGAGGCCGCCGCAAGTGTTTTTGATTACCCGCACGCAGTGATGGACGAAACGCTGCCGGACGGAACGAAGCTCGGTTTCGACTGGGCCCTGCAGCACCCGCAGGATTATATCGATGTTTTGGCGCATACCGTTCCGGATGTGCTGCAAAAAAGCGGAGCGGCGGCGGAAGAGATCGTGGGAATCGGCGTAGACTTTACAGCCTGTACAGTGCTGCCGGTTACGGAAGACGGCACGCCTTTGTGTTTTCTTAAACAATACAGTTCCGATCCAAACGCCTACGTAAAACTGTGGAAACACCACGCAGCCCAGGACAAAGCAACCGCGCTAAATGCCATAGCGGAAAAAAGAGGCGAACAATGGATAAAGCGATATGGCGGGAAGATTTCATCCGAGTGGCTGTTTCCCAAGGTATGGCAGGTTTTAGACGAATCTCCGGAAGTCTATGCGGATATGGCATATTTTCTAGAGGCCGCGGATTGGGTCGTTTGGCAGCTTTGCGGCGTGCAGACGAGGAATTCCTGTACCGCCGGATACAAGGCTATGTGGCACAAGCGGGAGGGCTACCCCTCCGAAGAATTCTTTGCCGCGCTCGACCCAAGGATGAAAGGTATTTTGAACGGAAAACTCAACTGCGCCGTTTCTCCTCTGGGAGCGAAGGCCGGCGAAGTCACCGAAGCGATGGCGAAGATCACCGGGCTTAAGGCCGGTACGCCTGTAGCCGTGGGCAACGTGGACGCGCATGTATGCGTACCCGCGGTCAAGATCGACGGGCCGGGAAAGATGCTGGCGATCATGGGCACTTCTACATGCCATATGCTTTTGGGAACGGACGAAAAGGCGGTGCCCGGTATCTGCGGCTGTGTAGAGGACGGTATCATGCCGGGATTCTTTGGATATGAAGCAGGACAATCCTGTGTCGGAGACCACTTCGCGTGGTTTGTGGAAAACTGCCTGCCGGGCGGTTATGAGAAAGAAGCAAAATCTTCGGGAAAAGACATCCATGTATATCTGCAGGAAAAGATGGCCTGCTTGAAACCCGGCGAAAGCGGCCTTGTGGCTCTGGACTGGTGGAACGGCAACCGTTCGGTGCTGGTGGATGTGGACCTGACCGGACTCCTGATTGGCCTGACGCTTCAAACCAGGCCCGAGGAGATCTACCGCGCGCTCGTTGAGGCAACGGCCTTCGGCACGCGCAAGATCATCGAAAACTTCGAAAAAAACGGCGTTCCGGTGGAGGAATTCTATGCCGCGGGCGGTATTCCGGATAAAGGCCCGATTGTGATGCAGATCTATGCGGACATTATCAAAAAACCTATCCGGATCTCGGGGAGCGCGCAGGGACCTGCATTAGGGGCGGCCATCTTCGGGGCTGTCGCGGGCGGGGCGTATCCGGACGTCATGGCGGCGGCGCGGACGATGGGCAAGCTCAAAGACGTGGTGTTTACACCCAATATGGAAAATGCAGCGGTTTACGATAAGCTGTACCGGGAATATGAAATCCTGCACGATTACTTCGGCTTGGGGTTGAACGATGTCATGAAACGCTTGAAAGAGATTAAAAAGGGGTAGGAAAAGCATGAAACCTTTTGAAAAGCATGAGTTTTGGTTCGTTACCGGCTCGCAGCATTTGTACGGGCCTCAGGTTTTAGATGAGGTTGCAACGCATGCAAATATCATAGCACGGGCGTTAGACGCGGCGCTGCCCGCGCGGATCGTCTGCAAGGGCCTGGTGACCACGCCGGATGAAGCGAGCTCTTGCATAAAGGAAGCGAATTACGACAGCCGCTGCGCAGGGATTATCACCTGGATGCATACATTTTCTCCTTCTAAAATGTGGATCAACGGGCTAAAAATATTGAATAAACCGCTGCTGCACCTGCATACGCAGTTCAATGCGGAAATTCCCGTAAATGACATTGACATGGATTTTATGAATAGCAACCAGTCGGCGCACGGGGACCGGGAGCATGGATTTATAGGGGCACGGTTGAGACTCCCCCGGAAAATCGTTGCCGGTCATTGGCAGGATGACAGCGTCTTAGAAAAGATAGGCGCTTGGATTCGCAGCGCCATCGGCTGCACGGAAGGCTCCTCTTTGAAGGTCGCCCGTTTCGGAGACAACATGCGGGAGGTCGCAGTGACGGAAGGCGACAAGGTGGAAGCGCAGATCAAGCTCGGATGGGCTGTCAATACCTACGGTGTAGGAGGCTTCGCGGAACAGGTCCGCGCCGTACCGGAGGCCGAAGTGGACGCGCTTTATGGGGAATGCCGGGAAAAATACGATATTGCAACGGACAATGAGGAATCCGTCCGGTACCAACTGCGAATGGAAGCGGCTTTTAAAAAATTTTTCATAGAAAACGGCATCGGCGCGTTTACCACGACGTTTGAAGATCTCTGGGGACTGGAACAGCTGCCGGGCCTTGCCTCCCAGCGGCTTATGGAAGCAGGATACGGCTTTGGCGGCGAAGGGGATTGGAAGACGGCGGCATTGCTGCGCGTGATGAAAACAATGGGCAAAGGGCTTCCCGGCGGCACCACGTTCATGGAAGATTATACGTATCATCTTATAAAAGGGGATGAACTGGTGTTGGGCGCGCATATGCTGGAGGTCTGCCCAAGTATCGCGGCCGGCAAGGTGCGTATTGAATCCATGCCTTTGGGGATCGGCGGAAAAGCCGACCCGGCGCGCATGGTGTTTGAAGGGCATGCGGGGAAGGCCGTCTGCGCCTCTCTCATCGATATGGGCGGCCGCATGCGGCTCGTTTGCGCGGATGTGGAAGCGGTGGAACCGATCCATGCCATGCCGAAGCTTCCGGTGGCGCGCGTCATGTGGCGTTTGCTGCCGGATTTCGAAACTGGCGCCCGAGGCTGGATAACGGCCGGCGGCGCGCATCACAGCGTTTTAAGCTATACGGTGACGGCGGATATGCTGGAAGATTATGCAGAGATGGCGGATATCGAATTTATCCATATCGGCGCGCATACCGATATCCATTCACTCAAACGCGATCTGCTGCTGGCCGACATAGCCTGGAAACTCAGGTGACGGTCCTCACCGGACGCCTTTTTATGATGCAATGCGCTGCACGGCAAGTAAAACATACAGCATTTTACCAAAAAGATAATAAATTCGGTATATATCGTTTAAATGGGGATGCAATATGTCGGAATTAAGATACAATCCGTTTTTAAAAGATTGGATTATTATATCGTTGCAAAGGCAGTCCAGGCCCAACATGCCAAAAGATTTCTGCCCTTTTTGCCCCGGCTCCGGAAAAGTGCCCGAAAACTACGACGTATTGAAATATGACAACGATTTTCCCGTTATGGAACAGAATTTGCCGGAGACGTCCGGGCATGAGGGCGGCTTTTTTAAAACCCGGCCGGTTTACGGAAAATGCGAGGTCATATTGTACCATCCGGACCATACGCTTGCGCTTTCGGAATTACCGGCCGCGCATATCCGCAAATTGGTCGATTTATGGTGCGAACGTTTTGAGGAACTCTCCCTTGATGAAAAAATAAAATATATCTATATTTTTGAAAACAGGGGCAAGGAAGTGGGGGTCACCATGCCGCATCCGCACGGCCAGCTTTACGCATTCGGCTGGGTGCCCAAGGTGATACAAACAGAGCTCGACGCGTCTTTGGAGCATTATGTGAGCAAAGGGCGATGCCTGACGTGTGAGACGCTCGAAAGCGAATGTGCCGCAGGCGCGCGCATGGTATTGGAAAACGATTCTTTCTCTGTATTTGTGCCTTTCTTTTCCACCTGGCCATATGGCACGTATGTCGTACTGAAAGGACATAAAGGAAGCCTGCCCGGATTATGTGAAAAGGAAAAAGACGATCTGGCGGATATATTGAAAAAAATAACCGGGGCGTATGATGCGCTTTTTGATATGCCGTTCCCCTACATGATGGCGCTGCACCAGCAGCCGGTAAATACAGTGGATACATCGCTGTATTTTCATTTCCATATCGAATTCTACCCGCCTCTGCGGGCTCCGGATAAGCAGTATTTCCGCGCTTCGGCGGAAACCGGCGCGGGGGCGTACTGCAATGTCGTTTCGCCCGAGGAGGCTGCGAAGTCGCTTCGGGAGGCTTTTAAAAAAATTCCTGGTAAAGGAGCATAATATTGCAGACAAATGATCTGATTTGCCGTTTGAAGCTTTATACGGAAATCAGATTCGAGGATATTCATAGGGCCTGCCAGGGTCAACCTCATAGGGGATGCAATTCAAAGTAAATACGACGGGAAAAGGGCAAAACACGTGGTTTATGAAAATGCGCGCACCTTGGAATCGGTGGACGTTTTAAAATCGGAGGATTGGAATGCCTTTGGCTCTCTTTTATGCCGCTCGCACAAGTCATTACGGGATCTTATAGAAGGGAAGGGCAAGGAACTGGACGCATTGTATTCTGCGCAGTTAAAAAGCCAAAAGCGTTATCGGCAAAGCGCATGACGGGGGCGGGCATTGGCGGCTGCACCGTCAGCCTTGTTCAAACCGGGTGCGTTGAGGAATTCCAATATTCTGTAAAGCGACGCTATCAGAAAAAAACAGGCCTCGAGTCCTGGTTCTATGTGGCAAATTCAGCCGATGGGGCGAAGGAAGTGCAGTTGTAGAATACATGCTGGCAAGTGCTTGATGGTGCGAAGCGTAAAGAGAAACATACACATCTATAGCGGAGCATGAGAGGGCCGGCTCCTTAGAAACAGTATGTGAAGCAGGGTGGCCGCGCTTTCTGTAAGCAATAAAAGGTATATCTCGAAAAGGAGATATGCCTTTATTTAATGTGCGGTACAGGATTGGAAACGGGGAAGAAAAAGTCTCCGAAATCAAGCAAATCACGGTTATGGAATTATTTTTGACAAATGTTAAAAACGCCGTTGACAAACGTCAAATCATATGTTATATTTAATCCGGCGGTTTAGACAAATGACGAAACAAATGTCGAGGGCGTTGGAAGGCTTGAGGCAGCCACTGAACCGACAGCATAGTTTTAAAATAAAGGCCATCAAAATTAGAAACATCATTACCGCTTTTCACACTGTAAGAAACCTAAAAAGAGAGTTGTCAGCTATTGTATGCGGTATAAAAGATACCATGTAAAAAATAATTTTAAGTTTTCTGTTTGACCAGCTATAATATAGTTGGCATAATCAAATAAGGAGGAATTTAAATGAAAAAAGTTGTATCCTTTGTAGTTATTATGTTGCTTGTCCTCAGCATCGGTATTCTTGCAGGATGCCAGACCGTTGCGCCGGCTTCATCAAAACCGGCCGAAGCATCTGCTCCCGCCGCATCTGCTCCCGCCGCGTCTTCTCCCGCAGCGTCTGAGGCAAAACCGTTAAAAATCGCTTACTTTGTATCCGACTTAAGCAACGTGTTCCACCAGGGACAGTTTGCCGAAGCCAAACGGTATGCGAAAGAAACGTATGGCGCTGACGTATATGCATTTGACGGCAAGTCGGACGGAAACGTAATGACGCAGAATATCGACCAGATCATAGCCCAAGGCATGGATATGGCGACACTGCACATCTGGGATAACGAAGCTGCAAAACCCGGCATACAGGCTGCCATTGACAAGGGCGTAGCCATCGCTTCCTTCTTCAGCCCGGTCCCTGGCACGGGCATACCGGTTGTCCGCAGCGATGAAGCAGGCATTTCCTTCGCAATGGGCGCAGAAATGGCCACGCAGTGGAAAGCCGCGCATCCGGACAAACCCATCGTAATGGTCGAGCTCGGCTGGCCGAACCACACGGAAGTCAAATCCGGCCGTACCGATCCTTTCGTAAAGGGCGTGCTCTCTGTAGATCCGAAGGCAACTGACCTCGGCTGTCAGGACGCCAGCAAAGGCGCCGATACCGCGAAGCAGATCATAACCGACCTTTGCGCACAGCATCCTGAAGTAAACCTCATTTACTCCGAAGCTTCCAACCTGACCGTAGGCACACTGGCCGCTTTGACGCAGGCCGGCAGAGGCAAGTTCGACAACGGAAAGCCTTTGACGGAAATCGTCTGCAGCGTAGACTTTGACGAAGTCGAGATGAAGAGCCTGTATGATCCGAACAGCTCCTTAAAGCTCTCCATGGGATTGCCGCCGATCGAGACGGGGCGTGCCAGGATTGACAACCTGTTCGACATTAAGAATGGAAAAATCAAGCAAGTTGACAGCACTGAAAAAGAGACCTTGGCAAAGGCATACAATATATCTTTCTGGACAATGAAACGTGAAGATGCCGTTACCTGGCTCAATACACAATTCGGAACCAGCGTTAAATAAAGACCCGAACTTTAAAATGGTACATGAAAAGCGGGAGGAGATTTTTAAGATATTTCCTCCCGCTAAAATTACGCCGGAATTACAGCATTTTTAAATTATTGAGTAAAGCTAAATTATGAAGCGGATCGAGTGAATTGTATGGATAATGTATTGGAGATCAGGAATCTCGTGAAGGATTACCCCGGGGTCCGGGCGGTCAACGACGTCAGTTTCGATATTAAACGGAACACGGTCCACTGCCTTGTAGGGGAAAACGGCGCGGGCAAATCCACGCTCATCAAGATACTGACGGGCGCGGTAGCAAGGACCGGCGGGAAGATACTTTTAAACGGGCAGGAATACTGCGCCGGGAATCCGAAGGATGCGAAAAACAAGGGAATCAGCACGCTTTTCCAGGAGTTGAATGTGGTCGACCAGCTGACCGTTGAGGAAAACCTGACGCTCGGCATGGAGGATACCACATTCGGGTTTTTGAAAAAGACCGATAAGATCAAGAAGATAGTAAGCGTATTAAACAGCCTGGAACCATCCATCCACCCGAAACAGCTCGTATCCGCTTTAAGCGTAGCCAAAAAACAGATCGTGGAGATCGCAAAAGCGGTAGCTACGGAATCCGATATCATTATCATGGACGAACCGACGGCCGCAATATCCGAAAGCGAGATCAAAAGACTATTCGATATCATCAGGAGCCTTCGTGAAAAAAATGTGACCGTTATCTATATATCCCACCGTTTGGACGAGATATTCGAGCTGGGGGATACGGTGACGGTGATGCGCGACGGGCGGCATATCGAAACCAAACCCGTATCGCAAGTGAAGGAGCGCACGGAGCTCATCCGCATGATGATCGGCAAGACGGTTTTTGAGATCTATCAGCCGAAAGAAAAAAGGAGCGAAGAAAAAATACTGGAAGTCCGGCATTTGACCAATCACAAACTAAAAGACATCTCTTTTGAAGCAAACAAAGGCGAAATCATAGGCTTTTACGGACTTGTGGGCGCCGGTAAAACGGAGCTCGCACGCGCAATATACGGCGTAGACGAGTATAAGGGCGAAATACTGTTCAAAGGCAAAAAGCTGCATCCCTCGCCGGACAAGGCCATCGCGGCCGGTATCGCGCTGGTGCCGGAGGAAAGAAGGTCGCAGGGACTTTTCACCATCCTCACCATCCGGGGAAACGTTCCTGTGATGAATATGAAGAAGATATCCAAAAACGGTTTTATCAATTCCGCAAAAGAGCGTAAAGCAACGCTTGAATATATAGATAAGCTCCGTATTGCCACCAGCGGCACCGAAAAGGAGGTTTCCAAGCTCTCGGGCGGCAACCAGCAAAAAGTGGTATTCTCCAAATGCCTGTTTGCAGATGCGGACCTGCTCATTCTGGATGAACCCACGCGGGGCATCGATGTGGGCGCCAAAAGCGAGATCTACGGCATCATACGCGCCCTTTCCGAAGAAGGGAAATCCATACTCATATTTTCCTCGGAGCTCCCGGAGATCGTAAACATCTGCGATCAAATCTATCTTCTGTATGACGGAAGCATAAAAGCCAATTTGCAAAACGGCTGCGATATCAACACCGAGATGATCATCCATATCGTTACGGGGGGGGAATAAAGTGGAGATGAATGCAATGAAGATCAGGACAGCAAAAGGCAAGATGAGCAATGAGTCGTTCATCACCCTCTTTATGGCGATTGTGCTTTTGGTTATTTTTATGATTGCCAGCTTGCTGGTACCCAATTTCTTTAAGCTGCAGACCATGGTCAACCTCGTGACGAATTTCTGGTTTGTGATCATACTCGGCATCGGCGTTACTTTTTTACTCATCACCGGCAACTTTGACATGTCCGTGGGCGGCGTAATCGCCATGACAGGCGTGCTGGCCGTGTATTTTTGTCAGGCGGCGAATGCCTCGAAGTCCGAGCTTGCCAACGGGCTCGGTTTCCCGTACGGCGCAGCCCTTGTATTGGCGCTGCTGGGTGCGCTGGCCATAGGCGGCGTAAATGCCTTCTTTATCGCAAAGCTGAAAGTCGCCTCCATTATTATTACGCTCGGCACAATGTCCGTAGCGCGCGGCATCGGCCAGGTCATCACGCAGGGCGCGCAAAGAAATACGAGCCTGCCCGATGTATTCGGCGTAGTGGGCAATGCGGCCGTTCCCGGCACTTCCATCAAGATCTCCGTGCTCATCATGGTGCTGCTTGTCGTTATCGCGGTGATAGTAGAAAAGAAAACGGTTTTTGGAAGGCGCACGTACCTCATCGGCGCAAATATGCAGGCTGCACGGCTTTCCGGTGTAAAGGTGACAAGGCACCTGACGTACCTATACCTTACAAGCGCTCTTTTAGCCGGCATCACAGGCATATTGCTCGCATCGGAGTATAAAGCGGGCGTATCCAACCGCGCGACGGGGTATGAATTCGATGCGCTGGTCATCACGCTCCTCGGCGGCACCAACATAAACGGCGGATTTGGTTCTGTGCTGGGCACGGTCGTAGGCGCACTCATTCTCTCCGTTGTGACTTCGGCCGCAACAGGGCTGCTGCTTTCGCCGGACTGGCAGTTCCTCATAAAAGGCATCGTCACTTTTTTGGCCATACTGGCCCAGCGCTTTGCACTGGACAGGAGGAAGGCATAACAGGAGGAAACCTGCCGTTCGCAAAGCTTATGAAAGAGGGGTCGACATTATGACGCATACACAAGTAAGGAAGAAATACTCCGGCCAGCCGGACCGGATAAAATCGATAATAAAGAAGTTTTATATATATGCCGTACTGGTACTCATCGTACTCATATTTTCCGTGGTGAAGCTGGATCAGGTGGAGTTCTTCGGACGGGGACATTTCTTAAGCCTGGACAACTTGATCATACTATTGCGCCAGGCTGTCCCGATCATTACGCTCTCCGGCGGGTTCACGCTGCTCATGATTTCGGGCAACATCGATTTGTCCGTAGGAAGCGCGATGAGCTTAAGCGCCGTGGTATTCTCTCTCATGATATTGAACGGATTTGCATTTTTACCTGCGCTCGCTATCACGCTCATACTGGGCCTTGCCATGGGCTTCCTCAACGGTTTTCTCGTCATGAAGCTGCGCATAACGCCGGTTATCGCGACACTGGTCACTATGAATTTGTTCAAAGGGCTGGCGCTTCTGATCGTACCGGACGGACTTTCCGCTATCAAGGGCAACGCCGACCAGATCATGCCCCCCTGGATAAACGATTACGCAAGAAAAGACGTGCTGTTCGGTCTGCCCCTCTCGTTTTTCGTTGCGGTCGCAGTCATCGCAGCGCTGGTCATTGTACAAAGAAAGACCATATTGGGGAAATATTCCGCTGCGATCGGCGGGAACCGCACGGCCGCGGAGCTCTCCGGCATTAACGCAGTCAAAATGGTCTGGATACTGTATGTTATCGTGGGTGTTTTGGCGGCGCTGGCCGGGATTGCCAGGGCGAGCTTCAATTCTCTGGGGGATCCGCTCTCCGGCGACGGCATGGAGACAGACTGCATCATCGCCGTACTTCTGGGCGGCACGGCCTTTACCGGTGGAGAAGGCTCTGTCGTAAAGACCATTATCGGCGCGCTGATCATTATCTGCATCACGACAGGGCTTTTGACCGTCATCCCCGCATTCTGGCAGGTATTTGCCAAAGGCGCGGTGCTTATATTGGCGGTTGTCATGAACCATGTGCTGATTCAGGAAAAGGTCAAAGCCTGATTAATAAAAGTTATAAAATTAACCGAAAAAGACACAACGGACAAAATTGCCGCCGTGTGGGATCACAGGGGCTGGGTTTTTGTACCCTGTAAGTAAAAAAACACGGCAGGAGACAGGGCTGTTGCAGGAGGATGGCAGATGAAAGACAAGGTGGTACTCATTACAGGCGGATCGCAGGGATACGGGAAAGCCACGGCCAGGCTTTTTGCGGAGCACGGCGCGAAAGCCGTCATAGCGGCAAGGTCAGAAGATGCCCTTAAAGCAGCCGGGAAGGAAACGGGATGCGACGCCTTCTTCCAAATGGATGTGACAAAGCCTAAGGATTGGTGCAATGCCCGGAAGTTTATGCTGGAGCGCTACGGGCGCATCGACGTGCTCATCAACAACGCGGGCGGCGCGGTGTCCGTCACCGGCATCGAGAAGCATACGCTTCCGGATATCGAAGCTATCATCGCGCTGAACCTTCTTAGCGCCATATATGGCGCGAATGCGTTCGCAGGTGTCATGAAAGCGCAGAATAGCGGCACTATTGTAAACGTCGCCTCCGCCTGCGCCAAACACGCCTGGCCAGGCTGGTCCGTCTACGCCGCGGCAAAATGGGGCGTTCTGGGGTTCTCGAAGAACCTATACGTCGACCTGCAGCCCTATAACATCCGCGTGACCTGCATCGTACCCGGCGCGGGCGCAACGGATTTCATGCGGCACGCGGGCGGAAAGAATATCGACGCGAAGCTTCAAGCCCCGGACGTAGCGCAGGCGATGCTGTATGTATGCAGCCTCCCGCCTCACGTGGTCGTGGAGGAGCTGATACTCTGGGGAAACGACCAGGTTGTCGTGCCGCTTTAACCCTGTTGCGGCACGGGCTTTGTATAGTATGGAATATCGTTTGGATGGCAAAGTATATGCCCCCAGTGGTTTGGCATATGTTATAACAAAAGCTATAATCGATAATGGAAAATGTAATGACATTTGTTCGTAATATAATTATGAATATGTAAGGTGGTTTAACGTGAGCGATATCCGATCCAATTTATTCGGCCTGTATGAAAAGGCGCTGCCGGCTTATCTTTCCTGGGAGGAGAGGCTTTCCCTCGCAAAATATGCGGGATACGATTTCATTGAGATCAGCATAGACGAGACGGAAGAGCGTATGAAAAGGCTCGACTGGTCCGGTGAAGAAAAACTCGATATCATCAATGCCATTGTGAAAGCGGAAATACCGATTCTCACGATGTGTTTAAGCGGGAACCGGCGGTTTCCGATTGGAAGCAAAGTGGCAGAGACAAGGGAAAAAGGCATTGCGCTTATAAAAAAAGCGGTCAAATTCTCCATCGATCTCGGAATACGCGTGATACAGCTTGCAGGGTACGATGAGTACTACAACGAATCGGACGAGACGACTGCGAAAAACTTCATGGACGCGATTTACGAATGCACCGACTATGCCGCGCAATACGATGTGATGCTCGCTTTCGAAACCATGGATACCGACCATATGGATTCCATACAAAAAGCCATGTTCTATGTGAAAAAGGTCAAGTCGCCCTGGCTCAACGTATACCCCGATATCGGCAACCTTTCATCCAAAAAGGTGGATATCCGCAGCGATTTTTACGCCGGGCGGGATCATATCGTCGCCATACATTTAAAGGATACGCGGGAGAAAGAATTCCGAAGGGTGGAATTCGGCGAAGGCGTCGTCGACTTTATAGACTTCTTCAAAATTTTAAATGAAATACAGTACAAAGGACCGTTTGTTGTGGAAATGTGGTCGGACGAGGACCTTGATTCCATACCGGATGCTAAAAAAGCAAAGGAATTTTTGCATGAAAAGATGAATATAGCACTGGGGCCTATGGTGCTTTCGGCAAAAGAAAACGAATCAGGATTTAGCGCGGGCATTTGTACGGGCATATCCATCGCTTCCGATGTTTAATGGAAGTATAAGGCGGTTTTAACGGCATGACCGGAAAAGAACGCATCATCAAAACATTGAAAAGGGAGCGGACGGACAGGGTGCCTTGCTTTGAATGGGAGATAGACAAGAAGGTCACAGAGGTTTTGTCGCCCGGCAAGAGCACCGCGGAATTCATAATTTCGGAGGGACTGGACGCGATTTGCGTCGATTTGAACTACAGGTCGGAGGCTATAGGCGAAGGGCTGTACCGGGACGAATGGGGCATCGTAAAAAAGGATACCGGGGAAGCGCACACCTTCCCGCTCTATGGGCCGATCAGAGTGCCCTCCGATCTTACAGCCTATATCCCGCCCGATCCGGGAGAGCCGGAAAGATACCGGACGCTCGGCGAAACCCTTGCAAAATACGGCCACAGTGCTGCGGTCATACTGCATCTGAACGATGTTTGGTCTATCCCGTCCCGCCTGATGCGGTTTGAGGATTTTATAATGAACATCATAGATGAACCGGCGTTTATATCCGATATCGTCAACATGGCGGTAGACGTCAATATCGGGATGGCAAAAGAGGCGGCGCGGCGCGGCGTGGAAATCATCTATACCGGCGACGATTACGCCTATAACAGCGGGCCGATGTGTTCGCCGCAGCATTTCCGGGAGATATTCGCAAAGCCTCTCAAACGCTGCGTATCGGCTTATAAGGAATTGGGCTTGTACGTTATCAAGCATACCGACGGATTTATCATGCCCATACTGGACTATATACTCGATGCCGGTTTCGACTGCCTTGACCCTATCGATCCCATTGCAGGGATGAGCCTTGCATACATGAAAAAGACATTCGGAGAAAGGATCGCACTGAAAGGGAACGTGGACTGCGCACGCACGCTTGCCATGGGCATCGAAGAGGAAACGCGCGTGGAAACCAGGCGCTGTTTGGAGATAGGGGCTCCGGGAGGCGGCTATATACTATCCTCCAGCAACACCATCCATTCCTCCGTAAGGCCGGAAAACTATGCCGCCATGCTGGAAACCTGGCGGGAGTATGGCAATTATTCATAGATTCAAAACCAACGTATAAAGCGTGGTTCAATATATTAAAAACAGGAGTGAGAAAACATGTTGCAGTTTAAAAATTATGTACCGGTAGAGATCGAGTTTGGCGTTAAGAAACTTGAAACAATCGGCGCACATGTAAAAAGATTCGGCAAAAAAGCGCTGATCGTGACTACGGGGCCGTTTTTCAGGGAATCCGGCCTGACCGGCAGGATACAGGACTATTTGAAAGCGGAAGGTGTGGAAAGCGAGCTGTATTTCGACGTTTCCCCTAATCCCCATTCGGAGGAGGCGGATGCAGGAGCGGCCTTTGCCAGGGAAAAGGGATGCGACGTCGTCATTGGCCTGGGCGGCGGCAGCGCCATCGACGCGGCCAAATGCATCGCGGTCGGCGTTGCGCAAAATGAGCCTACGTGGCCGTACTGGATCGGCGAGAAGGCCATCTACGCGGCGTTGCCCATCATCGCGGTCACTACGACTTCGGGCACGGGCAGCCACATCACCCATTATTCCGTGATCACCAATCCAAAGACCAATGAAAAACCGGGCGCCGGCTCGCCGCTTCTTTTTGCAAAAGTAGCCATCGTCGATCCGGACCTGATGGTTTCCATGCCGGGCAGGATCACTGCCGCAACGGGATTCGACGTACTGGCGCACGCGATAGAGGCATACACCAGCCGTGACGCAAATCCGTTTTCGGATCTGTACTGCGAACAGGCTGTAAAATTAGTCGGAAAATACCTGCGTAAAGCCGTTAAAGACGGAAACGATGTGGAAGCAAGGGAGAAGATGGCGCTGGCGGATACGTTTGCCGGCTGTTCCATATCGATCGCCGTCATAACGCTTTGCCACGCCATGGCGCATTCAGTGGGCGGCGTATGCTCCACCGTGCACGGGGAAAGCCTCGCGGCGATGACGCCTCCGGCCATGCGGCACAGCATGGGCAATATGCCGGAGAAGTACAAAAATATCGGCGCATGGTTGAAAGGATACGATACTGCCCCTGCAGGCTGGACGCCCGAGGATACGGTAAAAGCCGTGGAGGAGATCATAGCGGATATCGGTATGAATATGCCGCTTTCGAAGCAGGGGGTAAAGAAATCGGATTTCGACGCTATTATAAAAGGCACCGTCGGCTATATGGCGGGCGGCTGTGATCTCGATCCCGCTGCGCCTGTTTCGGCGGATGATGTGCGCAAAGTGCTGGAAGCTTCGTTTTAGGAGGGGTACTATGAGAACCGTCGGTATAAAAAAGCTTACCATGGAGGCGTTTGCGCCATACGGTACGTTTGCCTCCGTTATGGCCCCAAAGGGCTGCAAAATGGGGGAGAAGCCCGTGGAGTTTTTCCGCGATATGGTGCAGCAGTGCCTGGGCAGTGCGAACATAGTCTCCTATTCCGCCTGCGTGGTGGAGCAAAGGGACTGGGTCATCGAGAATACCGAATACCACAATTATTGCGGCGAGGCCATCATCTGCCTGGACGGCGACTACCTCGTACATGTCGCACCGGCCTGTCCGGTGGGCGAGGAACCTTTCGAGAACATCGAAGTGTTTCTGGTACCCAGCGGCACGATGGTGGTGACAAGGCCCGGCGTATGGCATCAGGCAGGATTTCCGTATGGTTGTGACGAAGTACACATATTGTGCGCGCTTCCCGAAAGGGCGTATGCCAACGACTGCGTGTTCGTCGTGATACCGGACGATAAGCGGATAAAAGTGCTCGATGAAATGATCGGCTGATAAGCAAGGTTTAAGAACTCGCGGTGTTGTGCATTGCCATGGCACCGCGGTTTTCTTAATAGCGGAAATATTTGCCCGACAACGCAATCGCTTTTAGGAGGTGCTGCATGGAAGCACTGATGGGGATCGATATCGGTTCCACCAGCATAAAAGCGGTGATATTCGATCCTGACGGGAACCGGCTTGCCAAAGGGTCCGCGTCTACGCCGCTTTCCTATCCGGATCCGAACCATCCGGCCTGGTGCGTGTGGGAAAGCGAAAAGGTCTGGGCGCATACGGCTGCAGCCATCCGGCAGGCGCTCTCGCAAGCCGCAAGTGCAAAGATCCTGGGTGTCGCGGTAACGGGCTTCGGTATGGACGGCCTGCCCGTAGATAAGGACGGCTGCGCGCTCTACCCGCTTATTTCCTGGCACTGTCCGCGTACGGCGCCGCAGATGGAAAAATGGAATAAAAAAATCGGAAAATACGAACTGTTTGCCAAAACCGGCAAGCAGGCGATGGCTATAGACAGCGTCTACCGCATGATGTGGATAAATGAAAACCATCCCGGGTTACTTCGCAATACGGATAAATGGCTGCTGATCGGGGACTTTATAAATTTCAGGCTTTGCGGCTCCAGGACGACAGACTACTCCATGGCCTGTACGACTTCACTTTTTGATCCTGTTCATTGCCGGTGGTCGGCGGAACTCATACGTTTGGCCGGCATACCGGAGGGGATATTCCCGGAACCGCTGCCAGGCGGCACCGTGATCGGCGGAGTCACCAGGGCAGCTTCCAAGGATACGGGCTTGAAAGAAAGAACGCCCGTAATACAGGGCGGGCACGATTATATCTGCGCCGCATTCGCAGCCGGCGCCGTCGATAACAGCGTATTGCTGGATGTTGCGGGAACCTGGGAAATGACCGTTTTGGCTTCCGAACAGATTGAATTCAACCGGGAACTGTTTGAGAGCGGCTACTATATAGAAAGCCATGTTGCAAAAGGGCGCTGCTGTTTTGCAGGCAGCGCGGTCAGCGCGGATATGCTCGAATGGTTTGTCAAAGCGTACGGTTCCGGGGAGATTTCGGAGGGGCGGGAAAAAAATACGCCGGCGTGGGATGCGGTGATGCAGCAGGCTATCAGTGCACCGGCCGGGGCGAACGGATGCTTTTTCCTGCCGCACTTTTCCGGTGCGGGCGCGCCGCACATAGACAACCGCTCAATGGGCGCATTCCTCGGATTAAGCAATTCCGTCGGCAGGGCGGACAGCATACGCGCAATCATCGAAGGCTTGAATTACCAGTTCAGAGAAATGGTTGAAGCCCTGGAGGACGCGCTTTCCCTGAAAACGGAAAGTATCAGGGCAGTGGGCGGAACGGTAAGAAATGCGTTCTGGATGCAGAACAAGGCGGATATTTTGGGCAAGGTCATTGAAGTGCCGGAAACAGACGATGCGACCGCGCTCGGAGCAGCGCTTCTCGCAGGGCTTGGCTCCGGCCTGTACCGGAACGAAGCGGAGGCTATTGCCCGGACGTATAGACCTGGGCGAAGCTATGAACCCGATTTAAAGGCCTTTGAATCGTATTCCGGGCTCTACGAAGACATTTACAGGAAGCTCTACCCGGCGCTTCGAGCAATAAACGGGAGCATCTTCGACCGGTTTAAAGCGTAAACCCCGAAATGAAGGAGGAGCATCATGGGCGGGAAATATTTGATAGGCCTTGACAACGGCGGCACGGTGGTCAAGGCGGGGCTGTACGATACCGCCGGCAATGCCGCAGCTTTCGCCTCGGCCGAAGTGAACACGCTGCTTGGACGGGAGGGAGCCGTAGAGCGCGATATGGATGAGCTTTGGCACATGAATGCCCATGCCATACGCAAGCTGCTGGAAAAAACCGGCATCGACCCGAAGGATATTTTAAGCCTTGCGGTCTCCGGACACGGCAACGGCATTTACCTGGTCGGTGAAAGCGGAAGACCGGTGCGAAACGGCATTTATTCCAGCGATACGCGCGCTAAGGATACCGTGCGGCGTTATGTGAAAGAAGGCATATACGATAAAATACAGCCGAGGACGCTGCAAAACCTCTACGCAGGGCAGACTGCCGTTTTGCTCGCGTATTTGGCCGCCCACGAGCCTGAAACGCTGAATAAAGCGAAATGGGCCTTTACCTGCACGGATTATATACGGTTTTGCCTGACCGGCGAGGCCCATGGGGAATTGACAAACATGTCCGTTATAAGCGCCATGGACCAGTATGCGCGGCAGTATGATGAAGAAGTATTTGCAGCGCTTGGCATTCGGGAGTATATGCGTTTGATGCCGCCCATCAGGCAATCCTGCGAAATTTGCGGCTGCGTGACCAAAATGGCCGCCCTGGAAACCGGACTCGCGGAAGGCACGCCGGTAGCGGGGGGGCTCTTTGACGGAACAGCCTGCGCCATTGCAGCGGGCATTACGGACAGCAAAAAGCTCTGCGTGGTGGCCGGAACCTGGAGCATCAACGAATTTATACGCAAAACACCGGTGGTCAGCCGGGACCTCTTTTTGACCTCGGTCTATTGTATCGACGGCTATTACATGATTACGGAAGGAAGTATGACTTCCGCTTCCAACCTCGAATGGTTCATACGCCGGTTCTTAAACGAAGAAAAGCGGCAGATGAAGGAGCAGGGAAAAAGCATTTACGATGCCGCAAACCTAATGGTTGCCTCAGTACAGCCCGGGGATTCCTCGATCGTATTCCTGCCATTCCTCTACGGTACCAACGTTAATCCGGACGCCAAAGCCTGCTTTTTAGGCGTCAGCGGCTGGCACGATAAAGCCCATATCCTGCGCGCGATCTATGAGGGCGTGGTATTTTCCCATTTTGCGCATGCCGAAAGGCTGTATGCTTTTAGGGACGCCCCGCCGGAATCCGTGCGCATTGCAGGCGGCGTGACAAATTCCGGTGTATGGGTGCAGATGTTCGCGGATATGTTTCAACTTCCGGTAGAGGTTTCCGCTGTGGGTGAGCTTGGTACGCTGGGTGCGGCTATGTGCGCGGGCGTCGCCGCCGGCGCTTATGGATCGCTTGCGGAAGCGTCGGAAGCATGTGCAAAGAAAGCATATACGTGCAGTCCCGACCCTTCGAAAAAGGAGACCTATCGCAAAAAATACAGCCTCTATAAAAAAATCCTGAATGCGCTGGAGCCTGTATGGGGCGATTGGCGGCAGTTTTGAAAAAGCCCCTGTCCGTTTGGTTACGGCCGCAAAGTGAAAACTATTCAAATGAATTGTTTTTACATTTGTCAAAGTATCGCTTGACAGCGATGCCCCGTTGAAATAGAATTTTAAATAGTTAATATTTAATGGTATTTTTTTAAGGCTATTCTACCAACCGACTGAAAGGCGGAAAAGACGGCAGTGGAAGCAAAATACGATATACACATTATGGTACAGGTTGCACAGATGTACTACATGGATGGTTTTACACAGGAGAAGATAGCCAATCAGCTGGGTATTTCCCGTTCTTCCATCTCTATGATACTCTCGGAAGCACGGGATTTCGGAATCGTCGATATCCGTATCAAAAACCCGCAGACCAACAACGACGAGCTCTCGGACAGAATAATGCAAACTTTCGGCATACCGAAGTGTTATGTGATCCCCGTGAACGCCAAGCTCCTGCGGATACTGACCAAGATCGTGGCAACACAAGGCGCGTTTATTTCGGAAAAGGAGATAAAGAGCCATTCCACATTAGGCGTTGCATGGGGAACGACCTGTTATGAATGCATGATGGCCTTCCGGAACAATACCAACCTCTATGATGTCCATGTTGTTCCGCTGATCGGCGGCACCAACCGGATTGCCTCCGAATACCAGTTGAACGAAATGGTCCGCATCATGGCGGAAAAGCTTCAAGGCACGCCTTCGTTTATCTATGCGCCGGCGCTTGCGGATACCATCGAAGACAAGCAGCTTTATATGAAGAGCGGGCCCATGCAGGATATCGTGGAGGTGTGGAAGTCGCTTGATATCGCTCTTATAAGCGTCGGAGCACCGCCCGAATACTACAATTCCAAAATGCTCTTTGATCCTTTCGAAATGAAAAAAACGTTCGAATCGGACCCCATGCGCCCCATAGGGGATATCTGCGCGCGCAGGTTCAATCTGAAAGGGGAGTTCCTGCAAAACGACTACAACCAAAAGATCATGGGGATAGGCGAGGAGGAGCTGAAAGGCGCAGGCAAGGTGATCTGCATCGCTTCCGGCAATCACAAGATACTCTCAATTCTGGGCGCTTTACGGACCAATACCATCGACGTATTAATCACGGACGAAAACACCGCCCAAAGCGTGCTGGATGTCGCCAAAGATTAAGAAGCCTCCCGTAATTTACGCAAGCAAGCCCCGGAAACTGCCGGGGCTTTTTCATACTGCAAAGCGTTCTGTAAGCCTTAAGTTATGGTATAGTTTTAAAGCTGTCATCGGCGCCGTATACTGTAAAACGAGAGCGCTTTATTGCAATTGCTGTGAACAAATGTAAAGCGGTAAGCAATATTGTGAAATTAATTGACATATTGGAAATTTTGCGCTATAGTCGAGCTAAACGAAAAAAGGCGGTACGTTTATGCATATCGATGATCCGGACAGAAGAGATCTAAAGATAATGGTCGCAAAAATGTACTATATCGAGGGGCTTTCGCAAGAGGAGATTGCAAAAAAGATCCATCTTTCCCGGCCCAGCGTCTCGCGTATGCTAACCGCCTGTGTAAAAGAAGGTCTGGTTCAGATCCGCATAGACGACGTCTCCTCGTTCGGCCGGGAGCTCGCACAGAAGATAAAGGAAAAATATAATTTAAATCATGTCATCGTCGTACCGCAAAGCCACAATCTGGATGCGGACAAAGAAAAGGTAGGCCAGGCGGCGGCCGCCTATATCGAGTCCATATTGTCAAACGGCATGCTCCTCGGCATTTCCTGGGGAACGACGATATTCAACATCGTAAAGAATATCAAGCCCAACATTTACTTAAAGGCGGATGTGATACAGCTTGTGGGGGGGACAGGAAACAAAACAAACGATACGGACGCAAACATGATGACGCTGACGCTTTCCAAAGCGCTGGGCGGCGACAGCTACATACTGCAGGCGCCCTTGATGGTGCAAAGCAAGGTGCTGCGTGATCTTCTGATGGAAGAGCCGCATATCAAAAGCCATTTCGAAAAAATGAAATCAGCGGATTTCGCAATCGTCGGGCTGGGGTCCGCGAGGCCTGAACTCTCCGCGCAATTCCGGTCCGGCCACATCAATATGGAGGATTCGGAAAGGATCATAAGGGAGGGTGCGGTAGGCGATATCTGCGGCCGGTATATCGACATCGACGGAAACCACTGCCACACTTCTTTAAGCGACAGGATGATCGCTATTCCGCTGGATGACCTTAAAAAAATACCCACCGTCATCGGGGCGGCCGCAGGTGAAAAGAAAGCCGATATCATTGTCGGGGCACTGCGCGGCGGGTACATCGACGTATTAATCACGGATGAAAAGGCGGCTGTCGGCGTACTAAACTACAACTGCCGTTAAAGTTTCCATACACTTTAAACCCATTAAGCAACTCTTCGAACGGATTGTATTCAGTTATTCCATAAGATTACAGAAAAAAGTGAACAAATGTGCAATGTATGCTGCAGGCGTTGACATGCGTTAACGCTCGTATTATTATAATATTAATTATAACATTTGTTTTGTCAAATGTCCAGGGGGAAAAGCTATGAAACTTTCGGCTTCCATACTGTCCGCGGATTTCCTGCATTTAAAAGACGATATAGACCGCGCCGAGCAAGCGGGCTGCGAGCTCTTGCACATAGACGTCATGGACGGACATTTCGTGCCCAACCTGGCGGTGGGCCTCTGTACGGTGGAATCCTTAAAGGAAATGCACGGGCTGCGGAAAGACGTACACCTCATGGTCGCAGAGCCTGAAAGGTTCATCGACTCGTTTGCGGAGGCCGGCGGGGATACCATAACGTTTCATGCGGAAAGCTGCCCGCACCATTTCCGGCTGATACAGCAAATCAAAAAAGCGGGGAAGCTTGTAGGTATTGCCTTGACGCCGGAAACCCCGGTGGAAAGCATTCGGCACGTTTTGGGGGAAGTGGATATCGTGCTGCAGGTCTCGGTGTGCGTAGGCTTCGGCGGTCAGCGCTTCATCGAAGCGGTCTATGAAAAGCTGAATACCCTCAGGGAATACAAGGAGCGTTACGGCTATACATACGAAATCCAGGCCGATGGCGGCATAAGGGAGGATACCTACCGGAAGGCGCTGCAAAACGGCGCGGAAGTGCTGGTAGCAGGCTCTTATCTGTTCGGCGCGCAGGATATGAAGCAAACGGTCCGGATGATGAAAACATATAATTTTTAGTTAATATTATCACGGCTCATGAAAGGAGTGGGATTATGGGATTAAGTTCGGAAAAATTACAGGGCAGGGTATGTGTGGTCACAGGCGCGGCCAAGAGTATCGGTTATGAGATCGCAAAGAAATTTTGCAGCCAGGGCGCAAAGACGGTACTCATCGATATCGATCCTTTGGTGCTGGAATCCGCCGCAGGGCTTTGCGCATCGGGGTATACGGCAAAGGGGATCGTATTGAACATTACGGAGAGAGCGGCTGTGCTCGAATGCTTCAAGCGTATTGCCGAAGAGATGGGCGACATCTACGTGCTGGTAAACAACGCGGGCGTAGTGGATCAACGGCCTTTTGAGGAAAGCGACGAGGCTATATTCGACAGGATGTTCAAAGTGAATGTATATGGTACGGCTTACTGCATACAGGGCGCTATCGAATCCATGAAAAAGAACAAAGAAGGCAAGATCATCAACTTCGCTTCCAAATCGGGCAAGACCGGTTCGGCCCTGATGGGGCCGTACAGCGCGGCCAAAGGCGCAGTAATCGTTTTAACGCAGGCGCTGGCCTTTGAATATGCGAATTACAATATCAATATCAACTCCGTCTGCCCGGGCATCACGGACGCCACCGGCGTATGGTCCAACGTCAGCGCGGGCTACATTGACAATTTGAAGCTGCCCAAGGAGGAAGTCGTAAAGAAATTCACGGCAAAGGTTCCTTTGGGGAGGCTGACAAATAAGGAAGATGTGGTGGATTTTGTATTCTTCCTCGCGGTATCCGGAGATTACTGCACGGGTCAGGCTTTCAACATCACCGGCGGACGCGAGATGCATTAAGGAAAGGGGAGCGGCATGGATATAGAAAAACTTATCAAAGAGATCACGAGCGAAGTGCTAAGAGAGGTCAACGCAGGCGGACCGGCGGAAAAAAGCACTTACGGGCCCAACTACGACCCTGCTTACGCGAAATACATGGACCACACCGTACTAAAGCCGGAGACGGAAAAGTCCACGGTAAAGAAATTCTGCGACGAGGCCAAGCAGTGGCATTTCGCGAGCGTATGCGTGAACCCGACGCATGTGAAATACGTAGCCGAACAGCTTGGTGGCTCCGGCGTCAAGACGTGCTGTGTCATCGGCTTTCCTCTCGGCGCCAACACATCTTTCGTAAAAGCCGTAGAGGCCATGGAGGCCGTGAAAAACGGCGCGGAAGAAGTGGATATGGTCATTAATGTAGGCGCGCTGAAGGACAAGGACTACGAGCTCGTATACGAGGACATCAAAGGCGTCGTACAGGCTGCGCATCCGGGCGCATGGGTTAAGGTCATCATCGAGACCTGTCTTTTAACGGACGAGGAGAAGGTTAAAGCCTGTGAGCTTGCAAAGCGCGCGGGAGCGGACTTCGTAAAGACCTCCACGGGCTTTGGCAAAGGCGGCGCGACGGTAGAGGACATCCGACTCATGAAGCGCACAGTGGGCGATAGCCTGCGGGTCAAAGCCTCCACGGGCATCAACGACCGCAAGACCTGCGACGCAATGCTGGCAGCGGGCGCGGTCAGGATGGGCACCAGCAAGGGGATCAAGATCGTACAGGGCGATGAGCAAAGCGCATGCACGAACTGCGGCAAATGCCGGGCGTCCTGCCCGAGCGGCAACGTCACGATAACCAAAAACGAGTATTAAGGAGATTAGGACATGGATAAACTGGCATTGGGAATGGTAGAGACCAAAGGTCTCGTAGGCGCTATCGAAGCGGCGGACGCCATGGTAAAAGCGGCGAACGTCACGCTTGT
>Ga0366776_1010_pt2 | contig 28283 bp, 20 predicted proteins | sample BONcelN113001D11_FD_207070 | JGI IMG/M metagenome (GOLD analysis project Ga0366776, IMG submission 207070) | Enriched cells from coal bed in the Powder River Basin, Montana, United States - BONCAT cells N11 rep2 HSBNCT.N11.300.1.D11 ...
TCGATTGTATACAGAAGCCGGGCATTGCCTCCGTCCGGATCGCATTTATAAAGCAAAGCGCCGGACTTTAAATCGTCATCCGGCAAGATCTCCTTTAAAAAGAAAATATTTTTTTCATCGGCGACGCAGGTGCTCCCATATGCCCCTGGATACAAATTGCCCGGATATTTTCCCAGGCTGTCCCAATCGTACCACTTTTCGCCGGAAGGCGGCGGCACGGTTTCGCCGCTTGTTATAACGAAATCCGCAGCTGCCTCTTTCTCCGCCTGTACAGTCTGTGCCGGTTCCTTCGAAGGGGCCGCGGCGTTTTCTTGCGTATGCGCTTCGGAAGCGGAGGGGACCAGGGGGGAGGCGGAAGGCGACACGGCGCTTTGGGCCGGGGTGCCGTTTACGGCCGTTATACCCAGATAGCCTGTAAGCAATATGGCGATAATGACGACGATAACTTTAACAGCGGTCAGCTTTTGCATTGCACAATGCCTTTCGTTTTTTACGCTTTCGTATAAAAAAGGAAGGTTTATGCCCTCCTTTGTATGCTTTACTCCAATATGTATATCTTCACCTGGCGTTTGCGTCCCCAGTTCCAGCAGTCCTGTTCCTTATCCATGAAAAGATCGAGCTGCAAAAAGCTCTTTCCCCTGAAAGCGCCCGTATCCTCCGCGCGGCCGTAGCCGTAGCCCGGTATGTAGAGCTTGGTTCCGTAGGGTATCTTTTTCGGGTCGACCGCAACGGTGCCGATTTTGGGATAGGTCCCGGTGGCGGTGCGGTGCCCCGTATGCGTATAGGCCGTGACGTAATCGGCGTACACGACTTTTTCTATGATCCCCGGCGCGGGCTTCAGCGCTTTTTTGTGCTCGTAAAGCGTTTTTGAGTAGATCTGGGAGGTGCGCGGCGTACGCTCCATCAAAACGGCCGTGCGCGTGCCGATCTCCACGATCTCGTTCACGGGTTTTTTGGTGACGGTGGATTTGACTTCTTTCCTGGAAGTAAGTACGCCGTTTTTATATGTCAGCAGGTATTTGATCTCCCGTACGCCCTGGACGCCCTTCTGTACGGTGACCTCCCTGCCTTTTTTCAGGTTCTTGTTCTTGCGCGTTGTCTCTTTGAAGCCTATTTTTTCTTTTTCGGTTTCGTATTTGGTCTCGACTTTGACGACTTCTATCTCCATGCCCGGCTCGATGTAGGTATCGAGGGACGGGTATACTTCGTCGTTTTTGTCCACTTTTACGGCGGCTTTTTCAAGCGCTTCCTTTACCGTGCCGGCCACCATATAGATTTCCGTGTCCTTGTCCTTGGTGGATACCGTAAGGGGCATGGCCCGCCGGATCACGACCTCCATATCGTCCTTTACCATCGCCTTCGTATCGACGTCTATGGAATCGTGCTCGCTCATCTCTATCCCGAATTCGCCCAAGAGTGATCCAACCGTTTGATCCATTGTGACCGCGGAGACTTTCAGGCCTGCGTCGTTGATGGTGACATTCTTTTTTTCCACGGCAAACGCCGGGGGGATAAATATAATCGAAGCTGCCGATATAAGGGCGCAAACGGCGCACGTAACGGCCAGCGGCCAGTTTTTCAGCGCGGTTTTCTGCTCCGCTCTGTCTCTGGTCAAAACCCGGCTTAAGCTTTCCTTTGGCTGCGACAGCGCGACTAAAACAGCCTCTTGCTTCAAAGGCACGGCTGCGGCGATTGCATTGGGTTCGGTTTTTATAATGGATGCCGGCTTCGGCCTCGTAAAGCGTATCTTTTTTACAAGCGCGGCCATGCCTGCAAAAGGCGCGGCGATAATACTGAAAAATCCGGGTGAGACCGTATCGCGGCTCCTTGCATGCGCGGGGAGCATGCGGCTCTTGGGAAGCTTTTTGCGGGTATGCTTGGTATAAAGAATGCCATGCAGCGGCGCATTCCTGTGTACGACGATATCGTCGTCTTTTCGCCTCATGCGTCCTCCTCCTTTTTTGATGTAAAAGCAATAAAATGCAGGTTTTTCGTATGCTTATCATATCGCAAAACCGGGCGCATCCACAGGCAATGCCTGCAATTGACACGATTGTTACATTATTGTAAAATCCATCCGAATATCGGATGCGGGGCTTGTCTTGCTTTATTGTGAAAGTATATAATAAGAAACGAATGGCGGGTTTTGAAATGATGAAACAAAAGAAGAAAAAGTTTTTCGTACTGGCAATGATGATGCTGATCTCCGTAATCCCTTCCGGGTGCATTTTTAAAATGGATGCGGCGGTATATGCGAAGGGTTTTTTAAACTGCATATCGGGAAAAGACTACAAAGGCGCGTATGAGCGCACTTATCCGTATGCTGCGCAAAGCCTGAAGGAAGAGGATTTTATCAAGAAGTACAAGGATATATTCGATGCCCTGCAAATCAGGAGCATCACCTATACGGAAGGCACGTCATCCGAGACGGAAACCGGCTACGCCTATACCTACCAGGCCAAGTATGTAAGCGAAACGTACGGGGATTTTACGCAAACATACACCATGGACCTGCGCCCGTATGAGGATACGCTGAAAATCAACTGGAACCCAAGCCTCATATTTCCCGATATGGATTTCGGAGACACGGTCTCCATACAGACGCTGAAAGGAAAGCGCGGCGAGATATTTTCCGCCGACGGAGAGGTGCTCGCGAAGAACGACTATGCCGACACGGTGATCGTGGATCTGACCAAGGCAAAGGACTTTGAAGCGTTCGGCCCGAAGCTTTCCGAAGAGCTCTCCTTAAAGCCGAAAGAAATAGAGGAGCTGAAAAAGGATTACGACAAGGCGGTCAAAAACAAACAGGATATACTGGTGGTAAAGTCCTACCCGAAGGATACGTTTGACGACAAGGCGATAGCCGACCTCGCCAAAATAACCGGCGTTTCGGTAGATAAAAAAAAGCACGCCCCCTTGCGCTATTATACGCTCAAGGATGCGGTCTCGCATATCGTAGGCTATACCAGCGCGCCGGATGAAAAGGAGGCTGAAAGCTTCAAGGCGGCCGGCATAGACCCCGCTACGCTTATCGGCCAGACGGGCCTGGAGCTGGCCTACGACGAGCAGATGCGGGGCCGTGACGGCGAAGCCGTTTACATAAAGGACGAATACGGGAGGATCAAGACGACGCTTTACAGGGAAGAAGCGCAAAACGGCCTGGATCTCCGTCTTACGGTTGATTCGAAGCTGCAGGAAAAAGCTTACCGGCTGCTCGCGGAAAATCTGAAACAGGGGCAGTCGGGCGTGGCCGTCGTTTTAAACGCGGACACCGGCTTCGTAGAGGCGGCCGCCTGCTGGCCTTCCTTCGACAACAACCTCTTTTCCTTTCCGATAGACGATGCGGCCTACAAGAAGATGTTTACGGACAAGGAGGCAAACAACCCGCTTTTTCCCCGGATCACACAGGGGCTTTACCCGCCCGGCTCCTCCCTGAAGCCTTTTACCATAGCCCCCTCGCTGGAGGAAGGCGTTGTAAACGCCTCCACCGCTTTTCCGGAGGAAAGCCGCATCAAGAAGAACAAATGGCTGCCCGGACCGGATTTTGAGCCCTGGACGTATCCGAAGATCACGCGTGTTTCTGATTCCGGTTCTCCTTTACAGCTTTCAAACGCACTGATACACTCGGACAACATCTACTTCGCCTGGGCGGCATTAAAGCTCGGGCAGGAGAAGATGCTCGCCTATCTGCAAAAATACTCTTTGGGAACGAGCATGCCCTTCGATCTGCCGCTCGCCAAATCCAACATCGTAAACGAAAGTTCGGATTACGACAAGAAGCTTCTTGCCGATACGGGCTACGGACAGGGCGAGGTGCTGGTGACGCCCATGCAGCTTGCGGGGATGTACACGGCTTTTGCGGAAAACGGGGATATGAAACAGCCGGTGCTCGTACAGGCCTTGAAACGCGAAAACGGAAATGACTACGACGTTTCGGAGGAAGTAGCGCCCAAGACATATAAAAGCGGCGTTTTCAAACAGAGCACGCTCGATACGCTCCTCCCGTATATGGAAAGGGTGGTCACGGAGGGCACGGGCAAAGGTGCGCGCGTCAGCGGATTAAAGATCGGGGGCAAGACGGGAACCGCGGAAATAGGCGGGGACAAATCGCGCGAGATTTCCTGGGTAGCGGGATTCTGGATGGAAAAGTACGATTCCTCGGTCATGAAAGGGGAAAGCAGGCTGGTGCTCGTGATGGTGGACGGCCCCGCGGAAGAGGGGGGGCCCGCCAAATTGGCCATCGCGAGGGAACTTCTGAAGAAGAAAACATAAGGGAATTGCCGGCATTCCCAAAAGGCACTTTAAGCCCAGCAAATGGAAATTGTATACAAATATGAAAATATGATATAATGCTTATGAACCAAAAAAAGCAAACAGGGGTCGTATTGAAAAATAAGGACCTTAGTGGTATGATGTTAAAGTTAATGTTTTAACAGTTCATCTTTGAGGGGAATATGAAAGAAAATACGAAAAAAGCATTTCGTTGGCTATATATTGTAGCGACGCTTGGTGTTATTGTAATAATCGGGATATCGGACCCCAATATCAGAACGATTAACCTTCTCGAGATTATTTCCAGATTTTCATTGGTATGGATTTTGCTCGCCATATCGTGCATTATATTGTACTGGCTTACGGATACGCTCATTATCAACTATATCACGGGCTATATGTATGTAAAGGAACCGCTGTGGAAATCCATGAAGATATCCATTATCGGGCAGTACTACAGCGCGCTTACGCCTTCCTCCAGCGGGGGCCAGCCGTTCCAGGTGGTGTACATGAAGCGCAACGGCATACCGATCGGCACATCCACATGCATACTGAGCATCAAATTCCTGACTTACCAGCTGGCGTTGTGTACGTTTTACGCGGTCGGCATGCTGATAAGGGGCCAGTTTTTTATTGCGAATTTCAACCAGGTGTTCTGGATATCGCTTGTGGGCTTCGCCATCAATGCGGCTTCCGTCGTATTCATATTCCTTGTGCTCATAAGCCCGCCGCTCGTTTTACGCATGTCCAAAGCCATTATGCGGTTCCTGCATAAGCTTCACATCGTAAAGAACTATGAGAAAGGCATACACAATGTGGAGGTCATGGTAGAGGATTTTACCACGGCTTTGGGATATGTCAAAAAATATAAGGGAAAAGTACTCGTCACATACCTCATCTCGCTCGGGCACCTGACATGCTTTTTTTCCGTCTCGCTGCTTTTGTATACCGCGTTCGGCTTAAACCAGTACAGCTGGGGAGACATACTGCTCATGCAGTCTTTCCTCTTTATATCGATATCGTTTTTCCCGCTGCCGGGCGCGTCCCTGGCTGCGGAGGGCGGATTTTACCTCTTTTTCAGCGCCATATTCCCGCCGCAGATGATCTATCTGGCCATGATCCTCTGGCGGATCATCACCTACTACTCCAACGTCATCGCGGGCGCCGGCGTCGTATTATTTGATGAGTTTGCAAACTTAAGCAGGAAAAAACAGCAAAAAGACGCATAAACCGGCAGACGCTATCATAAGATTAAGCAAATCAAATACGGACAGGCCTTCTTTTAGGGGCTTTTACGTAAAATAATAGAGGAGGTACCTTTTATGAACGAATGGCTATTGTACATCATCATTTTCGTAATCGGTCTGTTGTTTCTGCTTTTCGGCATGGCCTCAAGGAGAAAGATGCTGAGGGCCGTAGGGCTGACATCCATGGTGCTCATGCTCATTATCGCGGCGGTGCTCATATTCGTAAACAAACAGAGCTTTGTGCTAAGCGAGGTTTTCAGCTTCATCAAATGACAAAGAAATGCTTTTTTAAGTAAATCCGCTTCGAAGCCTGAACGCTTTAAGCGGTTTTTTATTATTATATTATATTATGTTGATTTATTCATAGTCTTAATGAATCGTATCGCTCATGTAAAAAAGGCAAGATGCGATCAGCATATCTTTTTGTTTCTTTACGCTATTTTCATGTCCTGCCAAAAGTTATATAATTGTGGGGATAAAACGCAAACGGTAAAAAGGTGAGAGCCATGGAGATTTTCAAAGCGCTGGAAGCGGCCGCCGATCCGGAAAAAGCCGTCCGGATGTCCGCCTATTTAAAAGACAATTTCGCCTTCCTGGGGATACAAAAGCCGGAAAGGGAAGCGCTGACGAAAGGCTTTCTCGCACAAAAAAAGAAGGAAAGCGCTGTGGACTGGGCGTTTATCGAGACGTGCAACGGGCGGCTTGAACGGGAGTATCACTATCTCGCAGTGGATTACCTGCTGCTTGTGAAAGACAGGCTCAATGCCGGGGACTTGAAGCGCATCGAATCCCTGATAACGCGCAACTCCTGGTGGGACACCGTCGACGCTTTTAGTACGCCCTTAGGCTGCATGTTTTTAAAATACCCGGAGATAAGGCAAACGCTTCAGGGCTGGATGACGGGCGAAAATATGTGGCTTCGGAGAATTTCGGTTATTTTCCAGCTGCATTTGAAGAAAAACACGGATACCGGCATGCTGGCGGAGGCCATTGAAAAGAACCTTCGATCAAAGGAGTTTTTCATCAACAAGGCGATCGGCTGGGCGCTTCGGGAATATTCCAAGACCGATCCGGATTGGGTGCGTGCGTTTATTGCTTCACATAGGCTGGAACCTCTTAGCGTAAGGGAAGCAAGCAAATATATTTAGGGAAACACTGATTAATACGCCATCAGTCATTCTTAAGGGAGCGCAGCGACTGAAGAATCTTTGTAATAAGGCCATTTTTTAAGATTCTTCGCTTCGCTGGAGAATGACGAAAAGAGAGTTTTTCAGTGCTTCCTTAGGATGTTTTTCTTCTGATTTGATTCCGACTTTATCCGCAATAACAATCATTCCATATAACAGAATGATTCGTTTCGTTGTTATGCCCGCAATATCATGCTTTGCAGCGCCGCTTCGTTTTCCGCGGTAAAGGGAAATTCCAGCTTGCCGCCGTTAAATTCCACGCTGAACGTCTTATAGCCTTCTTCCGCCGGGATATGGGTGCGTACGTCCCGTATGGCGGTTTTGCGGATATAATGGTATTCCGTGCCGTGCTCGATATCCTCCACCGCTATAAACTCATTTTCTGTCGCGATATAGAGGAAGCCGGAGGTGACCGTTTTGCGGAACCATCTGCGTTTATGCCGGATGGGGCCCTGGTAGGCGTGCGCATCCGAGCCGCACACCCTGTCATAGGCTCTAAGCCCCATATTCAGCAGCTTGAAATTCTCCTGCAGCAGATGCATGTATTTTTCGTCCCGCTCTTTTAAGAGCAATGGCCGCTCGCGCCTGGGCCCGCGAAGGAAATCGAGCACCGGTTCGTAGAGCTCCTCCCGCACGGTGTTGAACTCCGTCTTAAGCTTTTCCGAGGAACCGTTTTGTGAAACGCTCATCTCCAGTTCAGAGCTTAAGAGGCAGTTTTTTACGCGTATATAGTTTACGTCTTTCGCATGGATTTTGGTATGGGCCACGCCTGCGCCCGCAGGACGGAAAAAATGCAGCGTATCACTGTCGATGCACAGGAACTGCCCGCCTTTATGAAACCAGAGGATATCGGTCAGGGGGGCGTATACGGCATACATGGCGGAACAATCCGGCTTGCCCGTAAACTGCAGGAAAGAATCGGCATAGCGCGCAGGCAGGGAGGAAACGCTCTCCACCAGCGTCGGCCAGCGGGACATCGTCTCGACGGAGGACATAGGAAGGACCCCTTTCAAAAGCCGTGGAAATATATATCTATCCTACAGTATAAACGTTATAGCTGCTATAAGGTCAAGCATAAAATCAAATGCGTAACATTTTTCCTTGACGTTACATAATAAGTAATGTTACAATTAATGTAACGTAAGGGGGCGTTTTCAATGGGACAAAAAACGATCACACTTTCCACGAGGGAAGATTTAAAGGTTTATATGAGCCCGCTCCGCCAGGAGCTTCTGCGGATAATGGAAATACACGGCCGCCCGATGACGGCAAAAGCTCTTGCGGACAGGCTGAAAATCTCTGCATCGTCGGCCCAGCACCATATAAAAAAGCTGATGGGATTAGGGATAATCGTACCCGACCATACTGAGCTTAAAAACGGCATAACGGCCAGTTTTTTCAGGCTCGCCGGCGTCACGGTCAGCATCGGGCAGATGATGGACGATCTGGTCAATGAGCGAAAAGCCGTTGTTCAAAGCATTGTCCACAGAAAGATGGAAGCTTATTTTAAAGGGCTGGAAACTGCCAAGGCCATGGGGATCCCGGCGGACACCCTCAGGCAATACGGCGATATGCAAAGCGGCGTCGTTCACTTGAATCCATCCGACGCGCAGGAATTATTCCGCATGATAACGGAATTTACAGAGAGCCACAGCAGGCCTTCGGAGGATACGCAAGCCTACGAATACGCCCTGATCGCCTACAACGCCGGAGCGCTGGAAAATGAAAGCCTCGAGTAAGATAATATTGCTTTTAAACGGCATATCTTTGGGACTGCTGTTTCCGGTATTGTCCATGGCGCTTTTATACAAAGGTTTTTCTTTAAGCGAGCTTGCGATCGTAATGGGTATTTTTTCCCTTTGCGCGTTTCTGATGGAGGTTCCAAGCGGCATACTGGCGGATATCTTCGGCCGGAAGCGCATATTTATACTTGCGAACAGTTTCAATATCGCGGCTTCGCTGCTGTATATATTCTTGCACGGATACTGGACGATCCTGGCAGTCGTGATGTGGGCCAGCGGGAAAGCTTTCACGAGCGGCAGCCTGGATGCCCTCTTAATCGACCGCTTCATCGAGGACAACGGGACGGAAAAACTCCCGGCTGTAACCGGGACGCTGGCCCTGCTGGAAACCGTCAGTCTCGCGGCCGGGTCAATATTGGGCGGTTTTTTACCGGCCTTAACCCGGGAAGTTTTCCCCGCGCTCGGAACATATGATCTGAATCTTATGGCAAAATGCGCGATTGGCGGCATTATCCTGCTGCTTTCATGTCTTTTTTTAAAGGAAGAGCCGAAAATCAGGAGCGCCGTGCGGCGGGGTATCAGTGAACATATCAAAAAGAGCGCGCTGTTCGTCCGGGGTAACAAAACGGTACTGCTTCTCATCGCAGGTGTTTTTTGCGCCGGGTTTTTTATCAGTACCATCGAGACATACTGGCAGCCTGCTTTTGTAAATATGACAGGTGAAAACCTTCTCTATCTTTTGGGCATCGTTGCCTGCGGCTGTTTCGCCTTCGCAGCCGCCGGGAATTTCGCCATGAAAGCCGTTATGAGCGCCGGGAGGGCGGGTTGGACAGCCGTATACAGCATCGCCCGGATAGTGCTTGCGGTTTGCATGATCGCTTTTGCCATGCAGTTTTCAGCTATCGGTTTTTGTATTTGCTTTCTCCTGCTGTATTTTTTATTCGGCGCTGCCAATATGGCGGAAAGCACGGTGTTGAACCGGGAGATACCAAGTGAGATACGGGCAGGCTTTTTGTCCTTTATTTCATTTGTGTTCCAGGGAGGGGCCATGATAGCGCCCGTTCTTTCGACCCTGATCGTTTTGCGCCGGGGAATTTCATCGCTGTGGCTGTATACGGGAATATTTCTGCTTGTTTCCTCAACGGCGATCGGGCTTTTGATGTGGGCAAAGCCGAAAGCGGCGGGGGAGTACATAAAAAAAGCGGTGGAATAAGACGGGATTCATCTTACATGCGCTTCAAATAGTCTACGGATTGCTTCAAACCGTCTACCGTTTTCGTTTCCAGTACGACGCGGCAATTATGCCTTTCGGCAAGCCTCAAATATTTATCCGGATAAAGTTCGCCTGTTCCCAGCGCAAGATGGTTTTTACTCCCGACAGCGTCATGGGCGTGCATATGATATATCCTGTTTTCATGCTGCATGATAATGGCTTCATCGCCGCCGCCGATACTCCAGTTGTGCCCGATATCAAAGGTAAGTGCAAAGACATCGCTTTCGAGCAGCAGCGCCAGGCCTTTTTGCAGAAATTCCTTGTCATAGCCTTCCGTATTCTCTATACAAATCTTGATGCCGGAATGCGCGATCAGATTTTCACATTCGTCGCGGAAGGTCCCGAGGCTTGCCAGAAATACATCTAAATACTCGTTAAACAGATATACTTTTTCATTGGGCATTGTAAAATAGATCCCGTTTGGCAGGTGCATATTGATAACCGGAATTCCGGTTTCTTTTGCAACCGCAATTGTTTGAAAAAACGTATCCCGATACGCTTGCGCCACCTTTTTATTAAAATCGCATACATTCAGGTTTTCGTCCAAATGAACGGTATAGTAGATGCCGTATTTTTTTGAGATGCGCGTCAACCTTAAAACATCGGTGTTGTCGGTCTGATATTGCGGGAGATTCATATTCAGCTCGATAAACGCGAGACCTAAATCTTTACAGAGGGCGGCGCAGTCTTCAAGGTTTTTTGTTTCCAATAAAGTCGGCATGCCGAAATGCATTTTACATACCTCCGTCAAGTCAACATGAGAATATTTCATATGCGTGAATACAAAACATTATCAGAAGGACGCATGCTTCATTCAGGGTAAGAAAATAAAAGCTTAAAAAGCAACGCAATCGTCGCGCTATTTTGGCGGCCGATATTTTAGAGAAGCACTAAAAAACTCTCTTTTCGTCATTCTCCAGCGAAGCGAAGAATCTTAAAAAATGGCCTTATTACAAAGATTCTTCAGTCGCTTATGCTCCCTTAAGAATGACATGATGGCGTATTAATCAGTGTTTCCTTAAAACAAACCGTCGATGCGCCCCTCATCGTCAATGGTGATGGTTTCCGCAGCCGGGGTCTTGGGCAGCCCGGGCATGGTCATCATCTTGCCGGCCAGCACCACGACAAATCCCGCGCCGCCTGAGAGCTTCAGCTGCCGCACCGTCAGTATGAAACCTTCCGGGCGCCCGATCTTCTCCGGATCGTCGGAGAAGGAGTACTGCGTCTTTGCGATGCAGATGGGGAGCCCGTCGTACCCGTTTTCCGTAAGATGCTCGATATGCCGCAGCACATCCGCGCTGTAGTGCACTTCCGAGGCGCCGTAGACTTTCTTTGCGACCGCGTTGATCTTCTCCTGTATGCTGTCCGAGAGGGAATACGGGTGGCGTGGCTCCGTCCTGATGGAAGCCGCCTGCAGCACGGCCTCGGCCAGTTCGATTCCGCCCTTCCCGCCTTTTTCCCAGACCTCCACGGGTACGGCCTTTACGCCCTTCTCCGCGCACAGGTTCTTTAAAAGCGCGATCTCGTCCTCCGGGTCGGAGGCAAAGCGGTTGATAGCCACTACCACGTTTAAGCCGAATATGCCCGTCAGGTTTTCTATATGCTTGTAGAGGTTCGCGAGGCCTCTTATGAGAGCGTCCTTGTCCGGTTTGTCCCATTCGCCCTTCTTTAAGCCGCCGTGGTATTTGAGCGCCCTGAGCGTGCAGACCAGCACCGCCGCGCCAGGCCAGATGCCCGCCTGCCGGCATTTGATGTCCAGAAACTTCTCCGCGCCCAGGTCCGCGCCGAATCCGGCCTCCGTCACCACATAGTCCGCCAGCTTCAAAGCGGTCTTTGTCGCGATCACGCTGTTGCAGCCGTGGGCGATGTTTGCAAAAGGCCCGCCGTGCATGAATACCGGCGTTCCCTCCAGCGTCTGTACGAGGTTTGGCTGTATGGCGTCTTTTAAAAGCACGGCCATGGCCCCGTGCACCTTCAGGTCGCTTGCGAGCACCGGCTGTCCGTCCGCCGTATAGCCGATCTTGATCTGCCCGAGGCGTGTTTTTAAGTCGTGCAGGTCCTTTGCGAGGCATAAAACGGCCATGACTTCCGAGGCGGCGGTGATGTCGAAGCCGTCCTCCCGTGGCGTGCCGTTCGCGGGCCCGCCAAGCCCGCAGGTGATCATCCGAAGCTGTCTGTCGTTTACGTCCATGCAGCGCTTTATGCTGATATTGCGCGGGTCGATGTTTAGCTCGTTGCCCTGGTGGATGTGGTTGTCCACAATGGCGCACAGCAGGTTGTTGGCCGCAGTCACAGCGTGTATATCCCCTGTAAAATGCAGATTGATATCCTCCATGGGGATCACCTGCGCGTAGCCGCCTCCGGCCGCGCCTCCCTTGATGCCGAATACGGGCCCGAGAGAGGGTTCCCGAAGCGCCAGAAACACCTTTTTATCCAGGCGGCGTATGGCATCCGCCAACCCTATGGAGATGGTGGTCTTTCCCTCCCCGGAGGGCGTAGGGTTCAATGCCGTTACCAGTATCAGCCGGCCGTCTTTTTTGCCTTGGAGCCTCTCCGATATTTTCAAAGAGACTTTGGCTTTGTTAATGCCGTAGGGAATGAGGTCATCCTTCTCGATGCCCGCCTCCGCGGCTATTTCGTATATGGGGCGTAAATCCGCTTCCCTTGCGATTTCGAGATCGGTTTTAAACTGCATATTGACCTTTCCTTTAATATCTTTCATAATGAATCTATATTGTCCTTTTTACCGCTTTTTGTCAATATAATTGCAAAAAGTTTTAGAGTCAAAGCGGTGGTTTATTATATGCCTTTAAGTATGTAAATGGTCTTTACGTCGCATTTGTTTGTTTTTACTGATTTCAATATTAAATAAAAGATATGGATTTGAATGCAACAGTGGCGGGTAAATCAATGAAAAGAAGAAAAATGACGCGCATAACCCTAAGCATATTAGCTGTATTCATGCTCATCATACCGGCCGGACCGAACGCCGCCATGGCCAAGTCGGGCGGCTCCGGGTCTTCCGCCAAAGCCGCGGCTGCAGAACCGTACATCAAAATGGCGGATTATCTACTGAGCCTGCAGACGAAAGACGGGGCGCTCCGTGACGCGGCCGGATGGAACCACTGCAACGGGAATTCTTCCATGATGTACGCCCTCATGGGCCTCGGAGCAGCCTACCGGAAAAGCGGGGATAAACGCTATCTCGAAGGTCTGGAGAAGGGGATCCGGTGGCTTGCAAAGCGGGAAAATATGGGCAGCAGCAAATGGCGCGGCAGCTTTTACTATGCCTACGACGTAAACGGGAAATCCCTGGCGGCCAAGCCGGATAAATTTACGGTGAACGTTCGCGGCACAAGCTCCGCGTCGGCGCTTTTCGTATACCTGGTCTACCTGGCCCGGCAATTAAACCCTGCTTCAAAATTGCCGTCGGAGCTTGAAAGCAGCGCGCGGGCGGCGCTTTCCTTCGTGCTTAAAAACAATAAAAATTCCGCAGGGCTTTTCTACAACGGCTGGCGTCAGGATAAAAACGGAAAATGGAATCTCTATAAGACCTGCTATGCGGCCGACCAGGCGGATGTCTGGCTGGGACTTATTGCAGGCGCGCGTCTTTACGGCAGCCCGGCCTGGGAAAAAGCTGCAGGCGGGCTTAAGAAAACTACGGAAAAGAACTTTTATATTCCGGAAAAAAAGCGCTACGCTGTAAGCATAGACGAAAAAGGCCGTATGAATACGCACATGGGCAGCATCGCTGAAATATTCCCGCAGGGGTATTTGCCGCTCGTATGGGGAAATACCAAAAAGAACCGCGCCGCTCTGAACTGGCTGAAATCGAGGGCGTCAAAAAGCGGAAAGACAACCTGCTACAAGGGTGACAAAGGCGCAGCCCTCACGGCCGCGCTTCTGTACGGCGGGCGCAATAGTATAGACAAAAATCTGGATACGGTAAAAAACTGGCTGATAAAAACCTGCTATGACGCAAAAACCGGGGGCGTACGGAGCGACAGCGGCAAGAAAAGCTCAAAGCTTTCCAATGCTGCGGCGTTTTCCATCATGGCGCTAACAGGATGGAGGCCCCGGATAACGGGGATTTCCGCGCCCGCAGGCAAACCGCTTATAGCCGTACACAGCACGGTCTGGTCAAACGCCGATGCGAACGCGCTTATATCCGATATCGGCAATCTTGCAAAAAAAAGCGTCAACCTGCTGTTCGTGGAAGTCGGCTACAATTACCAATACAAAAAAATGCCCAAGCTTGCGGCGGCGGCCGGCCTTTCCTTTGCCATGGCGAGAAAGATATCCAAGGAATGCAAGAAATACAATATACGCGTGGTGCCGGAGATAAACTGCCTGGGGCATCAGTCCTGGGGGAAAAAGACGGACACGCTTTTAAGCGTATACCCGCAGTTCGACGAGACGCCCTCCCTGTACCCGAATAACGAGGGGATCTATTGCCGCAGCTGGTGCCCGCTGCATCCCGATCTGAACAATATCGTTTTCAGCCTGATGGACGAGCTGATCGAGGCATTCCAGGCGGACGCTTTCCACGTCGGTCTCGACGAAGTGATGCTGATCGGAGAGGATGCCTGCAAGCGCTGCAAGGGCAAGGACAAAGGAGAGCTTTTTGCCAGGGCGGTAAACGACTATTACAACCATCTTGTCAAGAAAAAAGGCGTGACCATGTTCATGTGGGGGGACAGGCTTCTGGATGGAAAGGGTTTAAAGGACGTATACAATGAGTACGCCTCCTCCTACAACGGCACGTTTACCGCGATCGACAAAATTCCCAGGGATATCGTGATATGCGACTGGCATTACGGCAAGCTGGCCGTTTACCCGTCCATACAATACCTGCTCGGCCGGGGCTTTCAGGTGCTGACCGCGAGCTACAGCAAAGTAAGCGCGGCAAAGAGCTTTGTGGACGCTACGGTAAAAACGCGTAAAAATAATGTGAATATGCTCGGGCATATCTATACGAACTGGCTCCAGGCCGGCGCCGTTAAACACTCCGCATGGCCGCCCTTCGTACAGACGGTGGACAGGATCATCGGGCATTGAGTTAAATTAAGCGGATGAAAAAAATTCCTTAATTCAAACCATTTTTAACGCTTGACATTTTCAACTCCATTATGCTATTTTTTATACATAAACCGTTGACGGGAAGAAAACCGCTTAAACGCGCTTTAAAGAGACGGGCCTATTGGTGAAAGGGCTTGAGGAGATGCGGCGCGGTGATTATGGGTCCCGGAGGGCCTAAGGCGAAAGGAAATCCAAGTAGCCTTGGACGGCTCGCCCACGTTACAGGGCGGGGGTGTGTTCGCACTCTGCATGAGATGGGCGTAATTAACGCCAATCAAGGTGGCACCGCAGATTTTGGCATCTGTCCTTGTTTTTAGGGCAGGTGTTTTTGTTTTTTAAGGGATTTGCGGCAAAGCTTTTGAAAGAAGCCTTTTAAAAAAAGCGCGCGTTTTAAAAAGACTTTGGCAGGGATGAATACCCCAAAAATAAAATAAAAAATTATTTTTGGAGGGAATTTGAAATGAAAAAGGTTTTATCGGTTTTGTTTGCGGTCATACTGGCCGCGGTGTTGTTTGCGGGATGCGGCGCGGCTGCCGTATCCGGCCGGAAGGTGTTGAACGTAGGGATCGTGCAGATCATGGAGCATCCTTCCTTAAACACCATACGGGAAGCTTTCGTAGCGGAGCTGGAAAAGCAGGGCTACAAGGACGGGCAGAATATAAAAATAGACTACCAGAACGCGCAGAGCGACCAGTCCAATTTAAAGGCCATCTGCCAGAAGTTCGCGGGCGCAAACTGCGACATGATCGTAGCTATCGCCACGCCTTCCGCGCAGGCGGCGGCAGGGGAGACAAAGACCATCCCCGTGCTTTTCTCGGCCTGCACAGACGCTGTGGCCTCGGGCCTTGTAGCGGATCTTGAAAAACCGGGCGGCAACGTATCCGGCACTTCGGACGCGATACCGGTGGAAAAGATCATGACGCTTGCGGGAAAACTTACGCCGGGCATCAAGACGGTGGGCGCGCTCTACAACGGAAGCGAGACGAATTCCGTATCCGTTATAGACGATTTGAAGGCGTTTGCATCGTTAAACGGGCTTGCCGTGACGGACGCGACGGTGACCAATACCAATGAAGTGCAGCAGGCGGTCGCAGCCCTTGCCGGCAAGGTGGACGCGATATTCATACCGATAGACAACACGGTGGCATCCGCTATGCCGGTAGTGGCCAAAGCGGCTTTGGAGGCAAAGATCCCCGTATACGTCGGCGCGGACTCCATGGTGAAGGACGGCGGGCTTGCCACGGTCGGCATCAATTACACGGTGCTCGGCCAGGAGACGGCGAAGATGGCCGCAGAGGTCTTCAAAGGCGGCAAAATCGGCGACCAGCCGGTAAAGATCATGGATAAAGTCAGCGTGTATGTAAACCAGGCAACGGCGCAGGCATTGGGAATTACAATACCCGGCGACGTTAAAAACGAAGCGACATTATTTTAAGGAATTAAGGTGAAAGCATGAGCATTGCGGCGGCGGCCGGCTCCTTCGAACTCGGCATCATATACGCCATCATGGCGCTCGGGGTTTTCATATCGTACAGGATATTGAACGTACCCGATCTGACTGTGGACGGCAGCTTTACTTTGGGCGCCTCTTGCAGCGCGATACTGTCCGTGGCGGGGCAGCCGGTTTTAGGGCTCCTGGCCGCGGTAATCGCGGGCGCCGCCGCAGGCATGCTCACCGCGGTACTCAATACAAAGCTTAAGATCCAGGCGCTGCTGGCCGGGATACTCACGATGCTCGCATTGTATTCCGTCAACCTCCGTGTGATGGGCAAGGCCAATATCGCGCTCATCAATACGCCTACGGTATTCAATACGGGAATACCCTCCTATGCGGTTTCGACCGGCCTGCTTCTCGTCTGCGCGGTATTTGTCTACTGGTTTTTGAATACCAAAGCGGGCTTTGCGCTGCGGGCGGCCGGTGACAACGAGATCATGGCGCGCTCCGCCGGCATCCATACCGATTCGGCGAAGCTCCTGGGGCTTGGGATCGCCAACGGCCTGACCGGGCTTTCGGGAGCGCTCATCGCGCAGTACCAGTCGTTTGCGGATTTCAGCATGGGCGTGGGCATGGTGATCATAGCGCTCGCCTCCGTGATCATAGGCGAGGCCGTACTCGTAAAGCGGACGCTTTTTGTACGCCTGCTGGCGGCTGTCGTTGGCTCGGTGATCTACCGTTTCGTGATCGCCATCGTGCTTCAGCTCGGGCTTAACCCCGTGGATCTAAAGCTCATCTCCGCCGTTATCGTAGTTTTGGCGCTTTCCATGCCGGTTATTGGCAAACGCTTCAAACGGCGGGAAAAGCAAGGGAGGGGGAACTAAAGCCATGTTGGTGCTGAAAGGCGTATGCAAGACATTTGACAAAGGCGGCGTGAATGAAAAAACGGCGCTTAAAGATATTTCGGCAGAGATAATTTCCGGACAGTTCGTGACGGTGATCGGCAGCAACGGCACGGGTAAATCCACGCTTTTAAACTGCATCGCGGGGCTATACGGCGTGGACGCGGGCAGCATTACGCTGGACGGACTGGAGCTGACCCGCCTCCCCGAATACAGGCGCGCGTCGGTTATTGGCCGCGTGTTCCAGGACCCGATCATCGGCACCGCTCCTTCCATGACAGTGGAGGAAAATATGGCCCTGGCGCTGCACCGCGGTTCCCGGCGGGGGCTCTCCCGCGGCATCGCAAAAGGGGACGCGGCGTTTTTCGCCGGCAAGCTGAAAGACCTCGGGCTCGGACTGGAAGAACGCATGAAACAGCCCGTATCCCTTTTATCCGGCGGGCAAAGGCAGGCGCTGGCGCTGCTCATGGCCGCCTTGAAGCGGCCCAAGCTGCTGCTTTTGGACGAGCACACGGCTGCGCTCGACCCGGCGATCGCCAAAAAAGTAATGGACTTGACGCAAGCGCTGGTGAGGGAAGGAAACCTAACCGCGCTCATGGTGACGCATAACATGAAGGCTGCGCTTTCCTGCGGCCGCCGTACGGTGATGATGGACGAAGGGCGGATCATATTGGACATTTCCGGCGCAGAACGCGAAAAAATGACGGTGGATAAGCTGGTGGCGCTTTTCGAGAAGAGGAGCGGACATATACTGGACGACGACAAGCTCCGTCTTTCCGGCGGCTGAAAAGGCGCAACTACTACGTTCCCTGCATTTATGCAGGGCTGTAGGGTACGGATATATCCGTACCATTGGAACGCAACTACTGCCGTATATACAGCCGTTTCGCAAAGATCCTTCATTTCGTTTACGGATGACATATTAAAGCGAAATATGCCGATAGGCATTGTTCTGCACACATCAAGCTGCGCTTCCGTCATATACCTACGGAACGCATGTATGCGTTCCCTACATATTAGTTGGCCTGTAGGGTACGGATATATCCGTACCGTTAACGCAACTACTACCGCATATATAGCTTTTTTGCAAAGATCTTCACTGCGTTTACGGATGGCATATTAAAGCGAAATATGCCGATAGGCATTGTTCTGCACACATCAAGCCGCGCTTCCGTCATATACCCACGGAACGCAGTATTGCGTTCCGTGCATTTATGCAGCCCTGTAGGGTACGGATATATCCGTACCGCAAAAACCCGAATATTCCTGTTTCAAATGCGGACGGAATATTTTTTTGCCCTCTGTTGCACATTATGGTAGTGATACCAAAATTGAACGATTTGCTTTAAGACGTATGAGGGTTATGATACGCAGGATATTGACATTACTGTACATTGTTTTAAGGGCCATGGCCGCCTATATCATACGGCCCCACTTCAGAAGGGTTTGCCGCTATACACGCTTATATAAAAAAAGCGGTATTCTGCCGGCTACGATACTGTACGAATCGCGCAGCGGGGCCAGTATGACCTGCAACCCCTATGCCATTTTCCGGTATGTTTACAGCCATGACGCAGACTCCCGCTACACGCATATCTGGGTATTGAACGACTGCAAAAATGCGGAACTTATACCCGAAGAATACAGGAACAAAAAGAATATACTGTTTGTCAGGTATAACGATCCGGCTTACGTCCGATGGCTTGCGCGGGCGAATTACCTTGTCAACAACAGCACGTTCCCATCATATTTTCAAAAACGGAAGGGACAGGTCTATTTGAATACCTGGCACGGCATGCCGCTTAAAAACATGGGCATTCACGTGCCCGACCATTATACGGACAAAAAAAACGTACTGCGCAATTTCCTGCACGCGGATTACCTTATCTCCTACAACGCGCATACGACAAACGAAATGTATTTAAAATCCTACCAGCTGGAAGGCTTGTACGAAGGGCTTATCGTGGAGGAAGGCGCCCCGCGCATAGACCTGACGCTTTGCTGCGACAGGGAGGCTTTTTTAAGAAGGCTAAAGCGTGCCGGCATACGCACAGACAATAAGATCATACTGTACGCGCCCACCTGGAAAGGACCGGACACCTCCAGTCCCGAAGTGGAGATGGAAACGCTGTTAAACGACCTCGACGCCTTGAAGCAAGGCGCGGGAGAAGAGTATACGGTGTTATTCAAGGCGCATCCTTTTTTGTACGATGAAATAAAAGACGATCCCCGTATAAAAGAAATCCTTGTCCCGGATTACCTGGATGCAAACGAGCTTTTAAGCGTGACCGAGCTGCTTATTACGGACTATTCCAGCATATTCTTCGATTTTCTGGTCACCGGCCGGCCGGTATTGTTCTATATGCCGGACGAAAAGGATTATCAAACCGCCCGCGGCATGTATTTAAGACCGGAAGAACTGCCGGGAAAGGTCTGCGCGAGCATACGGGAAACCGTACGAAGTATCAAAAATATCAAAGCGGTGCATGCGGAGAATCACGATGTCTACGATGAAATGAAAAAGGCGTTCTGCAAATATGAAGACGGGCATACCTCCGAACGGATCGCCGATATCGTATTCTACGGCCATACCGGCGGATACAACCTGATCCGGACAAAAAAGGACAGGAAAAGGATACTGCTTTATCCCGGCAACATGAAAAGCAACGGCATCACGACGTCCATTGTCAATCTTTTAAAGCACATCGATTACGATAAATACGACGTCAGTATTTATTCCTGCTGTTTCAGACGGCCTGACAGGATAGAGAACCTGAAGCGGTTAAATACGAAAGCGCGGCTCATCTACAAGCCGGGGCGCATGAACAGTACTTTCAAAGAATACTGCCAAAGAAAATATTTCGGCCGGTTCGGATCCAGCGACGCGCGGTGCAGCAGGTCTTTCCCCGAAGATCTGTACAAGCGGGAATGGGAGAAAACCTTCGGCCGGGCGGCATTCGACTGCATCATAGACTTCTGCGGCTATGATTATGCCGTAAACATGCTGCTGTCCTGCGGCAGATCCGGCATTAAAGCCGTCTACCAGCATAACGACATACAGTCCGAATTGGAAGGCCGTTTTAAGAAAAACGCGGGGCTTCGGTCGCTTTTATACAACTACAGGTATTATGACAAAATTGCGGCCGTGTCCAGGAGCCTTATGGAAGTGAATATGAAAAAGCTTCGGGTCTTTGCGCCCCCTGAAAAATATGTCTGCGTGCACAACTCCATAGACTACGAAACCATACTGGAAAAAGCGGCCGCCTGCGAGACCAGGACACAAAACGGCATGGAATACTTTGTGGATACCGTTAGGACGGGGACCGGCGAAAAAATCGAAAACCTGATCGGCGCCCCGCCGCAAAACGAGGCCAGCTTTATCAACCTGGGCAGGCTCTCGCCGGAGAAAAACCACCGGCGGCTGCTCACGGCATTCTCCATCGTGCATGCGAAAAACAGCGCCTGCCGCCTGTACATCGTAGGGGAAGGCGTACTGGAGGACGAATTGAAGGCCTGTGCCGGGGAGCTTAAAATTGAGGACGCCGTTATTTTCACGGGGTTTATAGACAATCCCTACTGCCTGCTGAACAGATGCAGCTGTTTCGTTCTCTCCTCCGATTACGAAGGCCAGGGGCTCGTGCTGTTGGAATCCCTGATACTGGGCGTGCCGGTCATCACGACAGACGTCACCGGCGCAAAAAGCGTCTGCGCCGACGGCTACGGGCTTATCGTGGAAAAAAGCGCGGAGGGGTTGGCCGGCGGCATGGAGAAGTTTATAGCGGGAGAGCTCCGCGCGAAAAAGTTCGACTATGCAGCTTACAACGAAGAAGCCATGCGCCAGTTCTACGGTTTGCTGGAATCCTGACGTTTGCTGCATGTTTCGGCGCGTATTTTAATCCCCGGTTTTAGCGAACAATAAGAATGCTTCTTGTAAAGGGGGGTTATGATGCAGCCAAAAGTCTCCGTGATCGTGCCTGTCTTCAATATCGAAAAATACATCGGCAAATGTTTAAACTCGCTTGTCGGCCAAACGCTTGCGGAAATTGAGATCATCGTGGTAAACGACGGGTCGTCGGACTGCTCGCAGGATATCATCGAATACTACGCGAAAAACCACCCGGAAAAGATACGCGCTTATGTAAAAAAGAACGGCGGCGTTTCCGACGCCCGCAATTTCGGCATAAAGCAGGCCAGGGGGGAATACATCGGCTTTATGGACGGGGACGACTGGGCGGATACGGGAATGTACCGGCTGCTGTACGAAAAAGGGCAGTCGGGCGGGGCCGATATCGTTGTCTGCGGCTATTACAAGGTAGACGAGGACAGCATACTGCAAGCGCATCTTTTGGGCGGCATGAACCTGTACGATTCCTCTTTGAAGGAGAACCCCGGCCTTTTAGTTGCAAGCGCGCCCTATGTGTGGAACAAGCTCTACAGGGCGGAGCTGCTGCACCGGTCCGGCCTGCGCTTTCCCGTAGAAATGGTGTTCGAGGATGTGTGCTTCAATTACTCCGTTTACCTCTGGGCGCGGCGCATCGCCAAGGTGAACAGGCCGCTCTACTATTACAGGCTGCACCGCGAAGGGGCGTTCAATACGGCCTTTGACAAAAAGGCGTTCTATGTGTTCGACAGCCTGCGGATGGTGAACGAATACTATATCCGGCAGGGGGTATTCGACACATTCCGCGGCGAGCTTTTGGGCATCAACCTCGGGCATTTGAACACCCGCATGAAAAGCTTCGTTTTAAGCTATGGCTACCGCTTGAAACGGGAATACCTGCTTCTGCGAAAAGAGCATCTCGACCTCTATTTTCCCGGCTGGACAAATGCGGGCTTGAATGGCCCCGAGGCTTACGGCAGGGTATTGTCGGCATTCTGCCGCCATCCGTTCCTCTTAAACCTGTATGCGTTTTTCTCCATACCCCCGCTTAGATCCCTGTTTAAGCTGGCCCGCAGGACGTTAAAGGGGCTTCACGCGCTGATTAAACTGCCAAAAGCCCTGGCGGGAAAGGCCGCCGGGTTTTACCGCTGCGCCGCATACGCAAGGAGCCGTGGCAAAAGCATACTGCCAAACACGGTGCTTTTCGAGATGCGCCACGGCCGCTCCATCGGCTGCAGCCCTTTTTATATGCTGAAGGAAACACCCGGGGTTTACGACTGCTATGTATCTTCGCGCAGCGTAAAAAAACACCGGCTGTTTTTGGAGCAAAACGGCATCCGCGCGGAAGTCGTAAAAACCAATTCCGCCCGCTACAACCGGCTCCTTGCGCGCGCTGCATACCTCGTGAACAACGCGACATTCCCGCCGCATTTCACAGCGCGCCCGGAACAGGCATATCTCAACACCTGGCACGGAACGCCGCTGAAATGCCTGGGCAAGGAGGCCAAAGAGGGCATAGCGGATATAGGCAACATACAGCGCAATTTCCTTATATCCGCCTGCCTGCTGTACCAAAACCGTTTCAGTATGCAAAGCATAATGCGCGACTACGATATAGACGCATTCTACCGGGGCCGTGTCGTGCTGGCGGGGTACCCCCGGAACGCTGTTTTCCTGCATCCGGAAAAGGGCAGGGAGCTTAAGGAAAGGCTTCAACTCACCGGGAAGAAGATTTACGCTTACATGCCCACCTGGCGCGGGGCCTCCGGAAGGGACGCGCAGGCGGACGGAAAGAAAATAGCGGGTTTTCTTAAGAAAATAGACGAGGCGCTTGATGAAAATTCCCTGTTCTTCGTAAAACTCCACCCGCTTGTGCAATGCGGCTTGAATTTGGCGCAATACAGGCACATCCGGCGCTTTCCGGACAATGCGGAGACCTACGCTTTTTTAAATGCGGCCGACTGCCTGGTTACGGATTATTCCAGCGTTTTATTCGACTTTGCCGTGACCGGGAGGGAAATACTGCTTTTCATGTACGACCGGCGCCAGTACGAAAGCCTGCAGGGCGTCTATCTGGATATTGACACGCTTCCTTTTACAAAGCTGTATTCCATAGATGCGCTTATTTCCCATATACGGTCCGGCAGGGAGTTTGCGCCTTCAAAAGAATACCGCCGGTTTGCGGAAAGGTATTGCCCCTATGAATCTCCCGCCGCCGCTGCCAGGCTTTGCAGGTACTTTTATAAAGGGGCCGTATCTCCCGGACTGCGCGCGGAGGAAAGGGCGGGTATGGAGCAAAAGGCGGTGGAGGTCGTCGTGATGCCCAACCTGACTTCGGCCAGGGAGCAGGAGCTTTTCGAAAGGCTTCTTTCGGAAGGCGCCAAAAACCGCGTATTCGCTTTCCGGCAAAAAGGGCTCGACCAGGCTACAAACGACCTTGTTTATCAAAACAGGAAAAAAGCGCGGTATTTTATACTGACCGACGGGTCTGCAAAGACGTTTGCGGAATTTACCGCAGTCTGGCTGTACCGGCGGTTCGGGCTGTTCAAAGAAACGGCAAGGGGATTTTACAAAAGCGAGCTAAACCGGAATTTTCCCAATGTGCATATCGCAAAACTTACCGACTATTCCGGCCTCCGTTATTATTCGGAAATGGAAAAGCTGTTTATGGAACAGGAACAGCCAAGCCCGGTACTGAAGGAGAGCCCGGATAATCTTTAAACATGCTGCCAAATATTTATTAAATTTTATGAATAAGCACAAAACCGGTTGCCAAAATATGAAGCGCAAGGTAATCTTTTAGTAAAGCCCATGTTTATAAATATACATAATATAACATTTTAATAAAACAGGGAGGTTTATTATGGACTTCTACGAGGCGATTCAAAAGCGGCACAGCGTCAGGTCATACACGGACGCCCCGGTTGAGCGGGAAAAGCTCGACCGTATCCTGCAAGCCGCGGTAATGGCGCCCACAGCCGTCAACAAGCAGGCTTTCAGGGTATTCGTCATTTCCACAAAGGGAAGGGCTGAGGACTTCAAAAGGATATATCCTCGCGAATGGCTAGCCCAGCCGCCCTATGTGCTTCTCATTTGCACTAAAAAGGACAAATGCTGGATACGGCGGGACGGCAAGAGCTACGGCGATGTGGACAGCGCAATCGTGATGGATCATATCATACTGGCCGCGACGGCCGAGGGCCTGGGTACTTGCTGGGTCGGCGCGTTCAACGCGGAGGCGGCAAAAGAGGTTTTGGGCCTTCCGGAAAACCTGGAGCCTGTGGCTTTTACGCCCCTCGGGTATGCGGCGGACGGAGCTTTCCAAAAGATGCGCAAAAGCGCCGGCGAGCTCGTCGAATACAAATAAGCGGAGGTTAAAGGCAATGCAGTTACTTATACTGAACTCCAGCCCGAGGAAGGATTGGAATACCGGGACGCTTTTATCCCGCGCGATGGAAGGCGCGGTTTCCGCCGGGGCTCACACGGAGATTATCCATCTGTACGGCTTAAATTTCAAAGGCTGCTCGAGCTGCTTCTCCTGCAAGCGGCTGGGCGGTAAATCCTACGGAAAATGCGCCTTAAAGGACGACCTGTCGCCTATACTGGGCAAATGCGCCGGGGCCGATGCGCTGATCCTGGGCGCGCCGATATACCTCGGAACGGTGAACGCGTGTATGCAGGCCTTTATAGAACGCCTTGCCTACCCTTATCTGGCGTATGACGCCGCAAAATCCTCGCTCGCCCCCAAGAAGATGCCTATAGCGTTCATCTATACTTTCGGAGCGACGGACGAACGGATAAAGGAAGCGGGGTACGACCAATGCGTCAGGACCCATGAGATGTTCTTAAAAAGGATCTTCGGGTCTTTCCAATCCGTTAGGGCTGTAGACACCTACCAGTTTGACGACTATTCTAAATACGAGACTTCCGGCATTAACGTAGCAAAGAAGGAAAAAGTAAGAGAAGAGATTTTTCCGAAGGACATGGAGAAAGCGTATGCGCTGGGCATTCGGATAGCGGAGATGGCAAAAGGGGAACATTCGTAGTATGACAGCCGTCTATTCAATTCAGGCGGCGGTGAGTCCGACACCCCTGTCCAAACGGAAAAATGGGATGAAGCCGAATGGAATGCTTTCATAAAAGATATGCTTCAATGCGGCGTTTCACAGTGGCGGGACGAATACAATATAGAAGGGCTTTGCGACGGCACGCAATGGAGCTTAAAGATAACGGGAGATTTTCCGGAAGTAAATATTTGGGGGAGCAACGATTATCCGGATGAGTGGGACCAGTTTAAAGGCGTTTTAAGCAAATATTCTAAAATGAAAATATACTAGATATAGACCTAGATAAGAATAAAAAGATGCTTCACTTCGTTTGGCATGACAGGGAAGCGGACCGGGGGGGAGCGGAAACGCAATATTGCGTTTCCTGTAGCAGGGCTGAAGCTGTAGCGGACGGTACGCATAAGGAATATTACATGCTTGCATAGCATTGCCCCACGTCTTTAATAAATGTACTAAGGTTAGCTGATGCCTTGTACGAGTAGTATTCGCCCGCGCGTACCCTGCACTTGAACAAATAAAGACCGCATCTGTCAAAGGAGCAGTCTTTTAGCATTATTTCATACGCATGCTGCGTCATTCTGAGTGCCAGCGAAGAATCTTTCTAAGCCAATGCTTAATAGTGGTGCCTTACCCGGAGCGTCGCGCCAACGCTCTCCGCAATCTTCCGGGATGCTTCAATCTCCTCTTCGTCCACCACGTCGACCACGGACAAAACCGTATGGATACCTGCTTCAACGCAGCTTTTCGCGAAATCCAGCAGGTGGGCGTAGGCATCCTTGCCGTACACGCTCTGGCACAGCGCGTCGTAGTGTTCGGCCGAGGATGCGTTCAAGCTCACGGACACGGTGTCGATCAGCCCTTTTAGCTCCGGCGCGATGTTGCGCCCATGGTACGCGTTTCCATGCCCGTTGGTGTTGATGCGCGTCTTTTTGCCCTTTTCCTTGACATAAGCCGCGACCTCTTTTATTTCATCCAGCTTGATGATCGGTTCCCCGAAGCCGCAGAAGACCACTTCTTCGTAGCGATTAAGACCGGTAAGCTTTTCGATGACTTCCTTTGCGGAAGGCTCCTTTTGCAGCCAGAGGGGCTGCCCGTCGATGCCGTCTGTATGGTTTCTCAAACAGAATGTGCATGCGTTTGTGCACTGGTTTGTCAGATTGATATAGAGCTTTCCCGCGTGTTCGTATACGTATATGTCCTCTCTCATGATGTCCCCTTTACAGTCCAAATAATTCCCTTGCGTTCTTTATATTGATAGCACATATATCATCATAGCTTATTTTTTTTAAGTCCGCCAGCTTTTCCAATACATACCGCACCCTGGAGGGGTCGTTGCGCCGCCCCCGGAAAGGCTCCGGCGAAAGGTACGGGCAGTCGGTTTCCGCCAGTATCCGCTCAAGCGGCACATACTCCGCCACCGGCTGCAGGTTCACTGCGTTTTTGAAGGTGACGCTGCCGGAGAATGAGATAAAGTACCCGAGCTTCAAGGCTTCTTTCGCCGTTTCGAGGCTGCCGGAATAGCAGTGCATCACGCCCCGGAGGCCCTTGTATTTCTTTAAAAGCGCCATCGTATCCTCGTAAGCCTTGCGCATGTGGATGATCACAGGCTTATTTGTCTCTTTCGCCAGCCTGAGCTGGGCCTCGAAGACGCTTTGCTGCACCTCGCGCGGCGAATAGTCGTAATGGTAGTCGAGCCCGATCTCTCCGATAGCCACCACTTCCGGCCTTAGAAGGAGTTCCCTCAATTCGCCTGTAAATCCTTCCTTTGCTCCGGAGGCTTCGTGCGGATGTACGCCGGCCGATGCATATATAAATGCGTGTTCCGCCGCAAGCGCAGCCGCTTTACGGCTCCAGTCCACGTCTACGCCTATCTCTACCATGCCGGCCATTCCCATTTGGGGAAGTTCTGTGAGGAGTTTCTCCCTGTCTTCGTCGAAGGCTTCGTCCAGTAGATGCGCGTGGGTATCGAATATCGCCATTTTAATGCACCTTTTGTCCGTCCGGGATATCCCTGTCCGCAGTCAGCAGCGCCAGAGAGCCTTTTCCGTCCTCAGCGGCCAGCAGCATGCCCTGTGACTCGATGCCGCGTATCCTGGCCTTTTTCAGGTTGGCGACCAGCACGATGGTCTTGCCCGTGAGCTCTTCGGGCGTATAGTACTCGCGTATGGAGGATACGATTTGACGCTCCTCTTCTCCGACACGGATCTTTAACACATAGAGCTTGTCGCTGCCCTTGGCCGCTTCGCAGGAGAGCACTTTCGCGAGTCGCAAGTCCACCTTTTGAAAGTCCTCGTAGGTGATTTCGGGCTTCGGCGTTTCCGGGGCGGTCTTAACTTTGGGTTCTTCCGCCTTTTCCATGCCCTGCCGGAGCGTTTCCGCTTCGAGGGAGGCCAGCTCCTTTTGCACGTCAATGCGCGGGAAAAGCGCCTCTTGCTTTCTCACCCGGACAGCGCCCAACAGGCCGAAACGCCGTACGCTCTCCCAGGTCTTCAGGGATTCGTCCGTAACGCCCACCTGCTCCTGTATTTTAGCGGCTGTGCGCGTGAGGAACGGCGTGAGATTTACGGAGACGATTCGCAGGCCTTCCGCCAGGTGGTACATCACGCTTGCGAGCTGGCTGCGCTTTGCTTCGTCCTTTGCGAGGTTCCAGGGCTGCGTGAAGTCTATATATTTGTTCAATTTATCGATATAGTCGAAAATCGCGGTCAGCGCCTCGGGGATCTTTAAGCTGTCCATCGCGCTTTCCACGCGGGCGTAAAGGCTCTCGCCCTCTTTTTCAACAGCCCCGTCATACTCGGTTTTCTGGTATTCTGCGGGCAGTATGCCGTCGAAGTATTTTTCCACCATGGCCACGGTGCGCGAGAGGAGGTTTCCAAGGTCGTTCGCGAGGTCCGCATTGATGCGGTATAAAAGCGCCTCGTTGGAGAAAAGGCCGTCCGCGCCGAAGGGAACTTCGCGCAGCAAAAAGTAGCGTATGGCGTCCACGCCGTAGCGCGCAATGAGCTTTACGGGGTCTACCACGTTGCCTTTGGATTTGCTCATCTTGCCGCCGTCCAAAATCAGCCAGCCGTGCCCGAAAACCTGCTTCGGGAGCGGCAGCCCGAGCGCCATCAGCATGATGGGCCATATGATCGTATGGAAGCGTACGATCTCCTTGCCTACCAGGTGTACGTCCGCGGGCCAGTAGCGCCTGAACTTC
>Ga0366776_1013_pt1 | contig 27857 bp, 14 predicted proteins | sample BONcelN113001D11_FD_207070 | JGI IMG/M metagenome (GOLD analysis project Ga0366776, IMG submission 207070) | Enriched cells from coal bed in the Powder River Basin, Montana, United States - BONCAT cells N11 rep2 HSBNCT.N11.300.1.D11 ...
GTTTCCATTATTGTCAGCCTTAATAACTGCGATTTTAAGCAGTGAAAAGCAATGGTTACTGTCTTTATAGTGCGATCGGAACGGATGTTAAAAAGCATGCTTGCGCAATTTAACCTGCTGCGCCACCGCCATTTTTATAACCAATATTCCAATCGCCGGGCAGCCCATTCCTGCACGCGTTCGAAAAACGGCCGTTGCTCCCATGCCTCGCGTGATAGCTGGTGTGAATCGCGCAAATCTTCCTGAAATGCATTTTCCATTGCCTGTGCAAACTCGGTGCCGAGTACGATCACGTTGACTTCTGTATTGTGCAAAAAACTGCGCAGGTCGATGTTCGCTGAGCCTACGGTGGACCAGACGCCGTCGATGACCGCCGTCTTGGCATGCAATACCACATCTTGCAATTGGTAAATATTGACCCCGCTTTGCAGCAATTCGCTATAGAACGACCGGCCTGCACTGAGTACCAATCCGCTGTCGGATACGCTTGGAAAAATCATCGTAACCTCGACTCCGCGCTGCGCTGCTTGCTTTAACGCATCGAGAAGTTGCTGATCCGGGACGAAATACGGGGTGGTGATGTGGATCGTTTTTTTGGCTTCCTGAATTGCCAGCACATACGCTTTGTAAATAGTCGGGTCGCCGCCGGGCGCACTGCCCAGCACGCGCACGATCTTGTCGCCGGCAGGACTCAAGTGCGGAAAATAATTCCGCTGCAACGGATCGTTTTCGCGTTGCTTGGTCCAGGTATCCAGGAACAGCCATTGCAACGACGCGACCGCCGGCCCTTCGATCTGAATATGCGTATCGCGCCAGCCAACTGATGCGCTTTGCTTCCTTCCTTTGGCGCGGAACATCGAACTATTCGAATAATCGCCGGTAATGTTAATGCCGCCGGTAAAGCCGATTTTTCCATCGACGACCAGGATTTTGCGGTGATCGCGGTTGTTCAAGCGCCATCTGCCAAAGCGTTTTAACGGATTGATCGGATTGTATTCAACCAGTTGAATGCCGGCTTCACGCATCCGGTCGAAAAATTGCACCGGCGTGCCGAGTGTGCCGACGCTATCGTAAATAATGTTGACCTGCACCCCGGCGCGCTGGCGCTCAATCAGCAAGTCGGCAAAACGCAGCCCCAGCGCATCCTGGTCGAAAATATAGGTTTCCAGGTTGATGCTGTCGGTCGCGGCACTGACTGCGGCGATCATCGCCTGCATCGTTTGCGGCCCGTCGAACAACAGCGTCACCTTGTTGCCAGCGATCAGCGGAGTGCCGGTCGCCGCTTCTTCCAGTGCTGCCAGCGATTGCAGATCGATGCTGGTGCCGCGCAAGCGTTTGGCGAGGATCGATTCGGCGTGCCGGGGCGGCAGCACGCCACGGCTGCCTTCTATCGTCGGCGTTTCCTTGGGGGTGAGCGTAGTGCTGAGATTTCGGACGTCGGGCAGAGTCGCGCATGCCGCCAGCGTGACAGCGAGAAAAAAAGCGCCAACGGTACGAGGAAGTACAGCTTGTATCGATAACTTTTTCATCGCGCTCGCCCATAGGGAAGAATGAAAATATTCGGGGAGCGCAATGCATCGGCCTCACGCTCGCAGCGTCCCTTTATTCCAGACGAAAAGAGCATAGCACCAAGTTGCTGCAGATGAAGTGCGCGTGCAAGGCAGAGCCGATAGTGCCGTTTTTTGCGTAATCGGTGATCAGTGTAACGCTGCTGCAGGCGCGCTGAACCGGCGCTCAACGCGCGTCGGAGAAATCTTTTATTCCTAAGAAACATTAGGGTATGCCGAAAAATATACCTTTTTCCGCATATTTTAATGCGGCTTTAAAAAATACAGAATGCAGTATATTTTTCGGCTGCGATCGCTCCGGGCTTATCCGGCGGCCGCAAACACCGCGTTCCATAGTTGTTTTACGGCATCGGTCCGGGTTGCAACTTCTTCTTTGGGGACGCGGGCCCGGTCGCTGCCTTGCAGCCGGATATTGTGCTGCATCTTGCGGAAATCACGGTAAGCGCTGGCGACCGCTTCAGCCAGGGTTTGATCGATTAATCCGAGCGCGCCGCAGGTCTTGAGCAGCGCGATGTTGCCGAAATTGGCGGTGAGCTGCGGATGCGCGGCCGCATGCTGCAGGATCAGGAACTGGACGATGAATTCGATATCGATCATGCCGCCGGCGTCGTGCTTGAGGTCGAATAGTGCGCTGCGGTTCGGATGGGCGGCGCGCAGTTTGTTGCGCATTTGCAGGATGTCTTGCCGCAATTGGGCCTCGACTCTGGTTTGGCGCAGCACGTTTTCACGCACTGCTTCAAAGCGGGCGCCGATGCCGGCGTCGCCGGCGCAAAAACGGGCCCGGGTCAGCGCCTGATGTTCCCATACCCAGGCCGATTCGCTCTGGTAGCGCTCGAACGACGCGACTGACGATACCAGCAAGCCGCTGCCGCCGTCGGGCCGCAGTGCGATATCGATGTCGAACAAGATGCCCGATGACGTATGGCTGGTCATCCAGGTGATGAAGCGCTGCGCCAGCTTGGCGTACAGCGCGGGCGCATCCTGATCCTCGTCGTCGTACAAAAAGATCACGTCGAGGTCGGACGCGTAGCCGAGTTCCTTGCCGCCCAGCTTGCCGTAGGCGATGACGGCGAATTTCGGGGTCTCGATATGGCGCTTCGGAAGGGTCTTCCAGACCGCGTTGATGGTGACGGCGACGATGATGTCGGCCAGCTGCGACAAATGATCGGCCAGGTGCTCCATGCTGAGCGCGCCTTCCAGATCCAGCACCAGCAAGCGGAACAATTGCGCATGGTGCATGTCGCGCAGAATGTTCATTTGCAGTTCGGTATCGGACTCGCCATTGTGGGTGGCGGCTTCCAGTTGCTGTTGCAGTTCAACGCTGAAATCGGCCCAGACCGGTGCCATGTGCACCATGTTTTCATCGAGTAACTCATCCAGCAGAATCGGATGGCGCGTCAAATATTTTGCAGCCCAATCGCTGGCCCGGATCATGCGGATCACGCGTTCCAGCGCCGGCGGGTATTCGGTCAAAAGCGACAGATACGCGGAGCGGCGGGCAATCGTTTCGAGCAAGTCCAGCAGCCGCCCCAAGGTGGCTAACTGCGCTTGCTTTGCGTATGCAATGAAGGGCAGCGCCGCATTGATAAGGGACAGGAATTTCCTTCGGCTATCGACCGGCAGCGATTGCAGGCGCGAAGATTTGCCGGTTTCAAGCAAGCGCTGGGCCGCTGCAGAAGCGTCGTCAAAGCCGATTGCACGCAGTTGCGCTTCGATGGCTTCCGCTTTTTCGGCATCGGGCAGATTGGCAAACATTTGCAGATCGATGGAGGTCGGCCCGGCGGGTGCGCCGCTGGCGTCCTGCACGTCGTCCTTTTCATTGAAAATGGCGTCGAACTGGGCGGCCACCAGCCGGCGTTGCACTTCCAGCGCTTCCAGCAGCGATGGCACGTCGGCCATGCCCATCATGTTGGCAACAATGTGCTGGTCGGCCGCATTGGAAGGCAGCGTGTGGGTCTGCGCATCTTCGAGATATTGCAGCCGGTGCTCCAGATTGCGCAGAAAAATATTCGCTTCCAGCAATTGTTCGACATTGCGGGGACTCAGAATGCCTTTTTCTGCGAGGGTTTTGAGCACGCCGCGGGTCGAGCGGTCGCGCAACGCGGGGTCGCGCCCGCCGCGGATCAGCTGGAATACTTGCGCGATGAATTCGATTTCACGGATGCCGCCACGCCCCAGCTTGACGTTGTTGCTGCGTTCCGGATGACGCGTTTCCTGGCGCAGGACTTCGGCACGGATCTGGCTGTGCATGTTGCGCATTGCATCGATTGCGCCGAAATCGAGGTAGCGGCGATACACGAAGGGGCGGATGATATTTTCCAGCAATGCAATGTCGGCCGCGCGCCCGGTCAGCGCGCGCGCCTTGACCCACGCGTAGCGCTCCCATTCGCGGCCCTGGACGATGAAATATTCTTCGACCATATTGAAACTGGCGGCCAGCGGGCCGGATTTTCCGTTCGGGCGCAGCGCCATGTCGACCCGGAAAGTGAAACCGTCTTCCTCGATTTCCGATATCGCATGAATCAGTTTTTTACCCAGCCGGATAAAAAACTCATGGTTCGACAGTTGCCGCTGTTCCGGCGTGCTGATGCGGGTTTCGCCGTCTTCCGCATACACGAAAATAAGATCGATGTCGGATGAGACGTTGAGTTCGTAGCCGCCCAGCTTGCCCATTCCGAGTACGATCAGCTCTTGCTCGGCGCCGGAATCCTCGCCTACCGGCACGCCATGCAGCGCGACCATGTCGGCCATCAGCGCCGCCAGATGGGTTTGCACGGCAAAGTCGGCAAATGCGCTGATCGTGGTGACTACTTCATCCATATCGGCGGCACCGTTCAAGTCGCGCTCGATCAGCGTGGCGATGACCAGGTTGCGCAGGCGGCGCATCGCGCGCGGCAGCGACAGGCCGGCATCGGTTTCATTTTGCAACAAACGCACAAAGCTGCTTCGGTTTAAGGATAATTGAGCGACACTGGCGAGCAAAGCCGGGCGCTGCGGATCGGCATTCTGCCAACGGGCATGGAAACGGGACGCTGCGGCACTACTTAACAATGATATGGTCATGGAAAATTAGAGGTATTCAAGCTGTTCATCAATCATCGTCGGCACCAGATAGTTCTCCAAGGCGCGGCAACCGGCCATTTTTGGCTATCATGCATTTTACGCCCAGTTTTCTGTAGAACAATTCAATGAGCATAGAACAATCTTCTCCGACCAGCCTGCGCGCACGCCTGTCGCGCCACTGGTGGGCGGCCCGCCTGGCGTATGCCAAGTTCAATGTGCTGTCGCACCATGCGTTGCGCTGGCTGGTGCGGTTGCTGGTGCTGGCGTACTTCGTTTTTTGCGGCTTGTTCTTGGTCCTGCGCTATGCGGTATTGCCGAATATCGACCATTACAAGGGCGATATCGAGCGACTGACCAGCCAGGTAGTCGGCCGGCCGGTGACGATTGCCCGGGTATATGCATCCTGGAATGGCTTGCAACCGTACCTGTCGCTCAATGACGTGGTTGTGCTGGACAAGGATGGCCGGCAGGCGCTGTCGCTGCCCAGCATTGCCGCTACCTTTTCCTGGTGGTCGGTAGTGGCGGGGGAAGTGCGGCTGGCGCTGCTGGAAATAAACCGTCCCGATCTGGATATCCGGCGCGCTGCCGATGGCGGGCTGTATGTCGGCGGGATTTTTGTCGATCTGGGAAAAAGTACCGATAACCGGGGCGCCAACTGGCTGCTGGAGCAGACCCAGATCGTGGTGCACGAAGGACGCTTGCGCTGGAACGATACTCTGCGCGGCGCGCCTGAACTGATCCTGGCAAACCTCGATTTCAGATTGCGCAATCAGGGCCGGCATCATCAGTTCGGGCTGCAAGCGACGCCGCCGGCGGCGCTGGCGGCGCCGATCGATGTGCGCGCCGATTTCGTGCATCCGCATTTTTCGCGCAATATTGCCGATGTGATGCGCTGGAAAGGCGTGTTATTCGCCCACCTGCCCAATACCGATCTGGCCGCCTGGCGCGCTTACGCAGATTATCCGATCGAGGTCATGCAGGGCACCGGTTCGGTACGCGCATGGCTCAATTTCAACCAGGCCAGAATTGCCGGCTTTACCGCCGACCTGACGCTGTCGGACGTTTCGGCCCGCCTGCGCAAGGATCTGCAGCCGCTGAATCTGGCGCAACTGCGCGGCCGGGTTTTCGCGCGCGAAGAGTTCGATGCTACTGCTACCGTTATGCCTGCGGGCACGCCAGCCCTGGGCGCACGCGGCCATACTTTTTCGGTATCCGATTTTTCGCTGACCACCAAAGAGGGCTTGCGTTTGCCGGCGACTACCGTCAGCGAATCCTATGTGCCGGGCAAAAACGGCAAGCCCGACAAGACCAGCATCCACGCGCAGTACATGGATTTACAGACACTGGTCAATTTCGCGGAGCGCTTGCCGCTGACGCCGGCCCAACTGCAGATGCTGGCGGATTTCGCACCGCGCGGCGCGTTGCGCAATTTCTCCGCAGAGTGGCAGGGCACTTATCCTGAAATTGCTGCTTACAAGGTCAAGGGGCAATTCGCCGGCCTGTCGCTGGCGGCCCAGCCCGGCCGGCCGGCACGGGCAAAAAGTGCAACCGCTGCCGCGCAGGCGGCGGTGCCGGCGATTCCGGGTTTTGAAAATCTGACCGGTCAACTCGATGCCAGCGACAAAGGCGGCAGTTTTTCACTCGACTCGAACCGCTTGCAGCTGACCTTGCCCGGATATTTCATGGAGCCGGTGATAACGATCGATACCTTGAAGATGCAAGCGGGATGGGATTTCCAGGGCAAGGACCATGTGCTGTTCCGGGTGGATAAGATGGATCTGACGCAGGATGGCATGGTGGCCAGCTTGGCGGGCAAGCATGTGATTCCGCTGACGCCCCAATCGGGCAAGCCGCTGGGCGAGATTGATTTAAGCGGCCATGCGTCAGGAGTCGATCTGAAAAAAATCGGCCGCTATCTGCCAGCGCAAACGCCGGAGCGTTTGCGCAACTGGCTGGTCGGTGCGCTGCAAGACGGCAGAGCCGATGAGGTCGTGATCCGGCTGCAGGGCGATCTGGCGCAAATGCCTTTCCGGTCTGAAAAAGCGGGCGACAAGGCGGCAGTACAGCCGGCCGGTATTTTCCGCATTGCCGGCAAGATACGCGACGGCAGATTGAATTTCGATCCCGGTTTTTTCGGCAAGGATGGCAAATCACCGCTGTGGCCGGAACTCGAGCAAATCCAGGGCCGTTTCGTGTTCGATAAAACCCGCATGGAAATTTTTGGCGATGCGGCCAAAACCCATAATGCGGCCTTGTCGAACGTGAAAGTGGTGATCGCCGACCTGCTGTCGCATGACAGCGTGCTGGAAGTCGACGGCAATGCGGCCGGCTTGCTGCAAAATTATTTCGATTATGTCAACAACAGTCCGGTGGCCGGCTGGATCGATGATTTCACCGCCGAATCGAAAGGCGGCGGCACTGCCAAGCTGGCGCTGAAGCTGCGATTGCCGCTGGAGCGCTTGCTCGAATCGAAAGTCAACGGCACGCTGCAGTTGAACAACAACGATGTCTCGCTGCAGGAAGCGATCCCGAACCTTTCGGCTGCCAAGGGCAAGCTGGAATTCAATGAAAAAGGCGTGAATCTGAATGGCATCAGCGCCACTCTGCTGGGCGGACCGGCGGTGGCTTCCGGCGGCAGCTTGGCCGATGGCACCATCCGCATCAAGATCGACGGCAGTGTTTCGGCTCCCGGCCTGCGCAAAGCGTATCCGACGCCGGCGGTTCAAGGCTTGACGCAGCGCCTGACCGGCAGTACCCGCTACAGCAGCACCGTCACGGTCAAGAATCATCAGCTGGAATTGCTGATCGAATCCGGCCTGCAAGGAGTGGCGCTGGATTTCCCTGCGCCCTTGCAAAAGGCTGCGAGCGCGACCCTGCCGCTCAAAATGCTGCTTGCCACGCTGCCATCGGCAGATCCGTTGCTGTTGCACGACCAGATCAAAATCTCGCTGGGCAATGAGATCAGCGCGCATTACCTGCGTCAAAAGACGGTCGAGAAAAACGCGCAGTGGCGTGTGACGCGCGGCGGTATCGGCGTCAACGTGCCGCCGCCGCTGCCCGATAGCGGATTGGCCGCACAAGTCGAATTGCAGTCGTTGAACGTCGATGAATGGCAGCGGGTCAGCAATGAAATCGCAGCAGCAGGCAGTACCGGCAACGGTAATGCTGCGCCGGCCCGCACGGGCGAGGTGCTCGATATCAGCCAGTACGTCGAGCCCGAAATCATGGCCGCGCATGCCAAAACCCTGTTTGTCATGGGCAAGCAGCTCGATAACGTGGTGGTCGGTGCTTCGCGTCAGAAAGAAACCTGGCAAGCCAACATCGATTCGAACCAGGCTTCCGGCTATCTGACCTGGGATTCGGTAGCCGGTACGATGGGTCGCGTGACGGCGCGGCTGGCGACGCTGACTATCCCGCAATCGGATGCTTCCGATGTCGGAAACTTGCTGGAAGGTAAAAATACGCCGACCCAAATCCCGAGCCTGAATATCGTGGCCGAGAATTTCGAGCTTTTCAACAAGAAACTGGGACGGCTGGAAGTGGTAGCCAACAACCTCAAAGCCCCAGGCATGCGCGAATGGCGCATCAATCGCCTGGCTCTGACCAATGCGGACGCCAGCATGACCGCCGCCGGCAAGTGGATTACCAAGGATGGCCAGAGCAGGACCGATTTGACGTACGCGCTGGATATAACGGATGCCGGCAAGCTGCTGCGGCGTTTCGGTTATCCCGATGTTTTACGCGGCGGCAAAGGCAAGCTCGATGGCGATATCAATTGGAACGGCCTGCCTTTTTCGCTGGATATTCCCAGCCTGAGCGGCCAGATCCATCTGGATATGGCGGCCGGCCAATTCCTGAAGGTCGATCCGGGCGCGGCGAAACTTTTGGGCGTGCTCAGCATGCAATCGCTGCCGCGCCGGTTGACGCTGGATTTTCGCGATATTTTTTCCGAGGGGTTTTCGTTTGATGGCGTGACCGCTACCGCCGCCATCGAGCGCGGCGTAGCCAGAACCGATAACTTCAAAATGCGCAGCGTGAGTGCTGCGGTGTTGATCGACGGCACCGCCGATATCGCCAAGGAGTCGCAGAACCTGCATGTCGCGGTGATTCCTGAAATTAATGCCGGCGCCGCATCGGTGGTATATGCGCTGGCGGTCAATCCGGTCATCGGCTTGGGGACTTTCCTGGCGCAATTATTCCTGCGCGAACCGCTGGCGCGGGCGTTTACCTACGAATATCAGATCAGCGGCCCGTGGAAAGAGCCGATCGTCACAAAAATAGAGCACAAGGCAAAAGCGGGCGCCAATGTTTCCAATAAATGAGGTACATGCAAATGACAGTAGATAATTCTCGCATCGACTCCCCAATCCGCATCGCGGCGGTGCAAATGATTTCGACCCCGCATCCGGCAGAAAATATCGCCGTAGCGCGCCGACTGGTGGAACAAGCGGCGCAGCAGGGCGCGCAATTGGTGCTGCTGCCCGAATACTGGCCGATCATGGGATTGCAGGAACTGGACAAGCTCCCTTTTGCCGAGCCGGCCGGCAGCGGCCCGCTGCAAACCGCGATGGCGGAGATGGCGCGCCAGCACGGCATCTGGCTGATCGGCGGCACGCTGCCGATGATCGCACCCGAAGCCGGCAAGGTGATGAATACGACGCTGGTGTTCGATCCTCAAGGCAACTGCGTGTGCCACTACGACAAGATCCATCTGTTCGGCTTCACCAAGGGCGACGAATCGTATGACGAATCGCGCACCATCGTGCATGGCGATGCGGTTGCTACCTTCGCTGCGCCATTCGGCCAGGTCGGTTTGTCGGTGTGTTACGACTTGCGCTTTCCGGAGTTGTACCGTGCGATGGGCGAATGCGCGCTGATCGTGGTGCCGGCCGCGTTTACCTACACTACCGGCCGCGCGCATTGGGAAATCCTGTTGCGCGCCCGCGCCATCGAAAACCAGTGTTATGTGTTGGCCGCAGCGCAGGGCGGCCTGCATCCAAACGGCCGCCGCACCTGGGGCCACAGCATGCTGATCGATCCGTGGGGCGAAATCAAGGCGGTGCTGCCCGCCGGAGAAGGCGTAGTGATAGGGGAATTCGATCCGCAGAGGCTGGCGCAGGTACGGGAAAATCTGCCGGCATTGCGTCACCGCAAGCTCGCTACGCCGCTTTTATAAAATTCCCAAGGTAATATGTACTCCATTGTGTATTTTTTGTAACCGCATATTATATATGCGGGCAATGCAACGTTTTAATGCATACTCCTTATATTTTGCGTTTCTGTAGATAGATTGCCAACCTGCTGCAGATATGCGCCGGGTTGCGGTGCGTGTCATTGCGACCCGGCGCCGCCAGATGCTCTACAATCGCCTCATCTCCCGAATCACATACGAACCAACACGAACCAACAACCTGGCGCGCCAAGCGCGATTGCGACCTATCATGAAACCATTTGAACCGAATCTCGGCAGCCTTGCCATCGCCCGCGACATCCTGCTCACGCCTTTCGGGCTGGACGAATCCAAGCTGATCAAAACCCTGAGTACGATGTTTACCCATAAGGTCGATTATGCCGACCTGTATTTCCAGTTCACCAAGAGCGAAGGCTGGAGCCTGGAAGAAGGCATCGTCAAGACCGGCAGCTTTTCGATCGACCAGGGCGTCGGGGTGCGCGCGGTAGCGGGCGACAAGACCGCCTTTTCCTATTCCGACGAAATTTCCGAGCGCGCATTGCTGGAGGCGGCCGCCGCTACCCGCACTATCGCCCGGCGCGGTGCCGGCAAGATCAAGGTCGCCTCTTCGATGCAGCAGGTTGGCGGACGCGCGCTGTATCTGCCGAACGACCCGCTGGCGTCGCTCGACGCGACCGAAAAAGTCAAGCTGCTCGAGCGCGTCGAGCGGATGGCGCGCGCCAAAGACCCGCGCGTGGTGCAAGTGATGGCCGGTCTGGCCGGCGAATACGATGTGGTGCTGGTAGTGCGCAGCGACGGCGTGCTGGCTGCCGATATCCGTCCGCTGGTACGGGTTTCGGTGACCGTGATCGTGGAGCAGAACGGTCGCCGCGAGATGGGTTCGGCCGGTGGCGGCGGGCGCTACAGTTACGGTTACTTCAGCGACGAGATTCTGGAACAATACGCGACCAATGCAGTCAAGACGGCGCTGGTGAATCTGGATGCGCGTCCGGCGCCTGCCGGCCCGATGACCGTGGTGCTGGCGCCGGGTTGGCCCGGCATCTTGTTGCACGAAGCGATCGGTCACGGCCTGGAAGGCGATTTCAACCGCAAGGGTTCCAGCGCATTTTCCGGCCGCATCGGCCAGCGCGTCGCAGCCAAAGGCGTGACCGTAGTCGATGACGGCACCATCGCCGACCGCCGCGGTTCGCTCAACATCGATGACGAAGGCAACCCGAGCCAGTGCACCACGCTGATCGAAGACGGCATTTTGAAAGGCTATCTGCAAGACACGATGAATGCGCGGCTGATGAATATGCCGGTGACCGGCAATGCCCGGCGCGAATCGTTCGCGCATTTGCCGATGCCGCGCATGACCAATACTTACATGCTGGCCGGCGACAAGGACCCGGCGGAAATCCTGGCCTCGGTCAAGAACGGTTTGTTTGCGGTCAATTTTGGCGGCGGCCAGGTCGATATCACCAGCGGCAAGTTTGTCTTTTCCGCCAGCGAAGCCTACATGATCGAAAACGGCAAAATCACGTATCCGGTCAAGGGTGCGACGCTGATCGGCAATGGCCCGGACGTGCTGAATCGGGTCTCGATGATCGGCAACGATTTGCGGCTCGACCCAGGCGTCGGCGTCTGCGGCAAGGAAGGCCAGAGCGTGCCGGTCGGCGTCGGTCAACCGACGTTGCGCATCGAGGAGCTTACGGTGGGTGGCACCGCCTGATTTCCTTCCTCCATTTACCGTGCACGTTATTCGCTGCCTTTGCAGTACCTGCGCAGGGGCGGCGCGTTCACGATTGAAGGCGAAAGGGAATGAGGTAGAGTCAGCGGAGAAAGCGCTTGCCAAATCTTGAATAATCTTGTTATAGTGAATTTCGATTTGAAACGATTCCTACCTGTACAGACCGAAACATGAGCTTCGCATTTTCCTTCTTTTATTTTTACTTTAGCTATTCCAACCCAAGGCGGTGGAGAGGCGGAAGGTTCACGTAAAAGCAGCACGATAGGCGAGACCAAACCGAATTTCACAAAAACCGCCAGCGATGGCGGTTTTTTTATGTCTACCCAATATTCATAACCTGGAGAAAACCATGCCACGCACCGATGATTTACGCATACGAGAAATGAAAGAATTAACGCCACCGTCACACCTGATTCGCGAATTCGCCTGTTCCAGCAAGGCCCAGGCCACAGTGGCCGAAGCCCGCGCCGCGCTGCATGGCATTCTGCACGGTCAGGATGACCGGATCATGGTGGTGATTGGTCCGTGCTCGATTCACGACACCAAAGCGGCACTGGAATATGCGCACTTGCTGGCCAAGGAGTGCGAACGCCTCAAAGGCGAACTGGTAATCGTCATGCGCGTCTACTTTGAAAAACCGCGCACCACCGTGGGCTGGAAAGGCTTGATCAACGATCCGTACATGGACAATAGCTTTCGCATCAATGACGGCTTGCATATTGCGCGCAAATTGTTGCTCGATATTAATGAATTGGGTTTGCCGGCCGGCACCGAATTTCTCGACGTCATCAGCCCGCAATACATCGCGGACCTGATCAGCTGGGGCGCAATCGGCGCCCGTACCACCGAATCGCAAGTGCATCGCGAACTGGCTTCCGGGTTGTCGTGTTCGGTCGGTTTCAAGAACGGTACCGACGGCAATGTCAAAATCGCAGTCGATGCCATCAAGGCCGCGTCGCAGCCGCATCATTTCCTGTCGGTTACCAAAGGCGGCCATTCGGCCATCGTCGCCACCGGCGGCAACGAAGATTGCCACATTATTTTGCGTGGTGGAAAAACGCCTAATTATGATGCAGCCAGCGTGGACGCAGCGTGCAAGGACATAGCCGCCAGTGGCTTGGCGCAACGGTTGATGATCGATGCGTCGCACGCGAACAGTTCGAAAAAACCGGAGAATCAAATTCCGGTGTGCGCCGATATCGGAAAGCAAATTGCAGCTGGCGACCATCGTATCGTCGGCGTCATGATCGAATCGCATCTGGTAGCCGGACGCCAAGACCTGGTTCCCGGCAAGGAATTAACCTATGGCCAATCGGTAACCGATGGGTGTATTAGCTGGGAACAAAGTGTGCAGGTGCTAAATGGTCTGGCCGACGCGGTCAAGGCCCGTCGTCTGATCGAACAAGACGATTGAATTGCATGTGAAGAACAGTTCTCTCAGGCTTGATGGGACTGTTTGAAATTTTTAAATATTTGAAATATTCTAAATGGCAGAGTATTTTAAATAGCGTAAGGTTTGCAAGCGTAAAGTGCGCTATTTTTCGGCATACTCTGCCTTTTTGGAATGTGGCGCTGTGCAGCAGGTATTTCAGAATCGTTTGGTGAGCGTCATTTTTTCACCATCGCGGCGCATTTCCATCCGGTTCAGGAAAGACATTCCGAGCAAGGCGAAGGGCAGCCCTGCCTGCTGCACTACCGCATCGACCTGATTGAGTTCAATGCTGCCGACCTTGACGGTATCGAGCCTGACCCGATACACGGGAACGCTGCCGTTAGCCGTGTTGACGCGACCGGGCTGGCCGGCCTTGTAATTGATGCCCAACCGTTGTGCATCCGCTTCGGAGAGCGCAATCATCGTCGCTCCGGTATCGACCAGCATCTGGATCGTGCCGCCGTTGATCTGACCTTGCGCCATGAAATGCCCCTGGCCATTGGCCTGCAGCACCACACTGACCGGGCCGGTGGGCACCGCACGGTTGATGTGCTGGCCGATCGCAATCGTTTGTTTTTTGTCGTTGACGGTGACGGTGGCAGTTGATTCGGTCGCCGCCAGTAATTTGACGCCGGGTGTCACCGTGCTGCCGACGGCAAAAGTTTTCGGCGAACCGCCATCAATCACCAGCACCGCTTTGCCCGGAAACAGCCCGACTACCGCAATGTCGGCAGCATGAGAGGCGCTACCCAGCAAAACCAACGGCAACAATGGCAACAGGAGTGTGTGCAGGCGCATCGCGTGGTTTTGTGGGGTTGGCTGCTTAGTCGCGGAAATTGTTGAATTCCAGCGGCAAGTCCGGCACATCCTTGCGCAGCATCGCCATCGCGCCTTGCAAATCGTCCCGCTTGGCACCGGTAATGCGCACCGCATCGCCCTGGATGCTGGCTTGCACTTTCATTTTGCTATCCTTGATCAGGCGCACGATTTTCTTGGCAGCATCGGATTCGATGCCGTTTTTGATCTTGATGACTTGCTTGACCTTATCGCCGCCAATTTTTTCGATCTTGCCTTCGTCCAGAAAGCGCACATCGACACTGCGCTTGACCAGTTTGTTGATCAATACATCGCGCAATTGACTAAGCTGGAAATCAGAATCGGCGTAACCGGTCAGATCTCTTTCTTTTTGCTCGATACGGGCGTCGCTGCCTTTGAAGTCGAAGCGGGTGGTGATTTCCTTGTTTGCTTGATCGACGGCGTTTTTTACTTCAACCATATTGGCTTCAGATACAACATCAAACGATGGCATGATTATTCCTTTAATTTGTGACCGGACCGTAGACAATCGCAATTAGTATCTTGCATCGTGCTATAGGTGAATGGCGCATTTTAGCGGACAGGAAAACAAGTTGCCATATCCGCTTTTCACTATAATCGCTTCGCTATGACTATCAGCCCTTCTATTCAATACAATTTTTCATTGCGCCATCACAATACCTTTGGCGTGGATGCGCATGCTTATGCGTATGCAGAAGTGACTTCGGTAGAGGTGCTGTCCCGCATTCGCAGCGATGCTACTTTATCGGTATTGCCGCGACTGGTGCTCGGTGGCGGCAGCAATATTGTGCTAACGCAGGATTTTCCCGGTTTGGTCATGCATATGGGCATGAAAGGTATCGCAATCGTTGCAGAAAATGACGAATTTACCTTTGTGCGGGCAGCCGCCGGGGAAAATTGGCATGCATTCGTGTTGTGGACTCTGGACCATGCGCTGGGCGGGCTGGAAAACCTTTCCCTGATTCCAGGCAGCGTCGGCGCCGCGCCGATCCAGAATATCGGCGCTTACGGCGTCGAAGCCAAGGATTATATTCACGCATTGCGCGCTTACGATTTTGACAGCGGCGACATCATTACGCTGGATAGCGCCGATTGCCGGTTCGGTTATCGCGACAGCATATTCAAGCATGACTTGCAGGGCCGGATAATCGTTCTAGAGGTAACCTTCGCGTTGCCCAAGAAGTGGCAAGCCAATGTCGATTATGCGGATGTGGTGCGCAATTTAGATGAGTGTGGAGTGACCGCTCCCAGCGCCCGCGATATCAGCGAGGCGGTGATTGCGATTCGCACCGCCAAGTTGCCCGATCCTTGCGTCATCGGCAATGCCGGAAGTTTTTTCAAAAACCCGATAGTGTCGGCGCAGCAGCGCAATGCATTGCGCGACAGTTTTCCCGGTTTGGTAAGTTACTTGCAATCAGAATCAGAATATAAACTCGCAGCCGGCTGGCTGATCGATCAATGCGGCTGGAAAGGCCGTACGCTAGGCGCTGCAGGCGTTTATGAAAAGCAAGCACTGGTATTGGTCAATCTCGGCGCGGCCACAGGTTCCGACATTGTGCATCTGGCCAATGCAATACAGCAGGATGTGCGGAGCCGTTTCGGGGTGCAACTGGAGCCGGAGCCGGTATACATTTAGTGCGGTTTATGGATTCGGAAACATGAAGTCTTGATTTCATCGTGCCCCGTTCTCACCCCTCCTATTAATGATAATGGTTCTCATTTGAGTTATGGTGCACGGAATGATTAATCGCAAGACTTTGAAGTGATTAAAATGATGATTTATCCAAAATCCCTTGCCAACCTTTGATTGCGTTTGCTATAGTTCGCCTCCCGTTGCAAGACGGGGGCAAAAGCAGGGAGCATGCAGCGGCAGGCAGGCGACATCGGGCAGGGGCAAACGGAATCAAATTTGCGCACTGCGGTTTAAAAAGATGTTGACGCAGTAACCGAAACGCTGCATAATCTCACCTCTTCAGTGCTGCAGACAAAACGCTGTGCAGCCGGGCAGGCAGGGTAGGAAATGCCGCCGCCGGGAAGAAAAAGATCTTTAACAATTAACAGTCGATAAGTGTGAGCACTTGATGAAGGCGCCGCGCAAGGTGCTCAGGTACTTTGGGTGAACTTAAAATATCAAATGCTCGCACAGAAGAAAAATAGGATCTTTTTAGAGGCAACTTTAAGAAGAGCCTGTCAGTATTTTGAGTGAGCGACCGGTCTGGCTGGGGTAAAACCTAAGCGGACCATGTCAGCAATGACATAAAACAGAGATTAAACTGAAGAGTTTGATCCTGGCTCAGATTGAACGCTGGCGGCATGCCTTACACATGCAAGTCGAACGGCAGCACGGACTTCGGTCTGGTGGCGAGTGGCGAACGGGTGAGTAATATATCGGAACGTACCCTGGAGTGGGGGATAACGCAGCGAAAGTTGCGCTAATACCGCATACGATCTACGGATGAAAGTGGGGGATTCGCAAGAACCTCATGCTCGTGGAGCGGCCGATATCTGATTAGCTAGTTGGTAGGGTAAAAGCCTACCAAGGCATCGATCAGTAGCTGGTCTGAGAGGACGACCAGCCACACTGGGACTGAGACACGGCCCAGACTCCTACGGGAGGCAGCAGTGGGGAATTTTGGACAATGGGGGCAACCCTGATCCAGCAATGCCGCGTGAGTGAAGAAGGCCTTCGGGTTGTAAAGCTCTTTTGTCAGGGAAGAAACGGTGAAGGCTAATATCCTTTGCTAATGACGGTACCTGAAGAATAAGCACCGGCTAACTACGTGCCAGCAGCCGCGGTAATACGTAGGGTGCAAGCGTTAATCGGAATTACTGGGCGTAAAGCGTGCGCAGGCGGTTATGTAAGTCAGATGTGAAATCCCCGGGCTTAACCTGGGAATGGCATTTGAGACTGCATGGCTAGAGTGTGTCAGAGGGGGGTAGAATTCCACGTGTAGCAGTGAAATGCGTAGATATGTGGAGGAATACCGATGGCGAAGGCAGCCCCCTGGGATAACACTGACGCTCATGCACGAAAGCGTGGGGAGCAAACAGGATTAGATACCCTGGTAGTCCACGCCCTAAACGATGTCTACTAGTTGTCGGGTCTTAATTGACTTGGTAACGCAGCTAACGCGTGAAGTAGACCGCCTGGGGAGTACGGTCGCAAGATTAAAACTCAAAGGAATTGACGGGGACCCGCACAAGCGGTGGATGATGTGGATTAATTCGATGCAACGCGAAAAACCTTACCTACCCTTGACATGTACGGAAGCCCTGAGAGATCGGGGCGTGCTCGAAAGAGAGCCGTAACACAGGTGCTGCATGGCTGTCGTCAGCTCGTGTCGTGAGATGTTGGGTTAAGTCCCGCAACGAGCGCAACCCTTGTCATTAGTTGCTACGAAAGGGCACTCTAATGAGACTGCCGGTGACAAACCGGAGGAAGGTGGGGATGACGTCAAGTCCTCATGGCCCTTATGGGTAGGGCTTCACACGTCATACAATGGTACATACAGAGGGCCGCCAACCCGCGAGGGGGAGCTAATCCCAGAAAGTGTATCGTAGTCCGGATTGTAGTCTGCAACTCGACTACATGAAGTTGGAATCGCTAGTAATCGCGGATCAGCATGTCGCGGTGAATACGTTCCCGGGTCTTGTACACACCGCCCGTCACACCATGGGAGCGGGTTTCACCAGAAGTAGGTAGCTTAACCGCAAGGAGGGCGCTTACCACGGTGGGATTCGTGACTGGGGTGAAGTCGTAACAAGGTAGCCGTATCGGAAGGTGCGGCTGGATCACCTCCTTTCTAGAGTATGTGCCCAAATCAAGTGTTCACACTTATCGACTGTTATGAAAAACGAAGAGCAGCAATGAACAGTAATTGGACTGCAGGGGAGTGCCGGCGCAAGAAGGCAGGCAAGACCAACAGCTGAGAGCTGATCCAAGCGGGTCTGTAGCTCAGCTGGTTAGAGCACTGTGTTGATAACGCAGGGGTCGTTGGTTCGAGTCCAACCAGACCTACCAAAGAGTATTCAGAAAGTAGTGGGGGTTTAGCTCAGCTGGGAGAGCACCTGCTTTGCAAGCAGGGGGTCGTCGGTTCGATCCCGTCAACCTCCACCAAGTATCTGTCGAGAATGCAAACCTGAGTTGCACATGCACTGCAAGACGCGCATGAAAAATTCAGGTTTGGTTTCTTAAGCCATAAGCTGTTTCGTTCTTTAACAATTTGGAAGAAGTAAAGATTTATCAGGCAGTACCGATAAATCGGTGACGACGTCGATAGCAATATCGCGGCAGCAATGCCAGGCGCGGGAATCGAGGAAGCGGTAGTGCTTGATGGGTTGTGATTGTATCAAATCAAAAAGTATTAAAAGCGAGTTTGAAAAGTAGGTTTTAGAAAATCAAATTCCTTGCAATACGGCAAACGCTAAAGTAATACTCATAGAATAACTCTATAGCCGGTTTTTTATTCTGCATGAAAGTTATGTGGGATAAGAAGCTAACGTTATAGGGACAAGTGAATAAGTGCACATGGTGGATGCCTTGGCGATATCAGGCGATGAAGGACGTAGTAGCTTGCGATAAGCTGCGGGGAGCGAGCAAACACGCTTTGATCCGCAGATTTCCGAATGGGGAAACCCGGCCGTAAGGTCATTGCATGCTGAATACATAGGCATGCAAAGCGAACGTGGCGAACTGAAACATCTAAGTAGCTACAGGAAAAGAAATCAACCGAGATTCCCAAAGTAGCGGCGAGCGAAATGGGAAGAGCCTGCAAGCAATAGCAGTAGACATAGTGGAATGCTCTGGAAATGGCAGCCGTAGAGGGTGATAGCCCCGTACACGAAATGACTACTGTGGTACTAAGCTTGCGACAAGTAGGGCGGGACACGAGAAATCCTGTCTGAACATGGGGGGACCATCCTCCAAGGCTAAATACTCGATATCGACCGATAGTGAACCAGTACCGTGAGGGAAAGGCGAAAAGAACCCCGGAAGGGGAGTGAAATAGATCCTGAAACCGTGTGCATACAAACAGTAGGAGCGGACTTGTTCCGTGACTGCGTACCTTTTGTATAATGGGTCAGCGACTTACATTCAGTGGCAAGGTTAACCGCATAGGGAAGCCGTAGAGAAATCGAGTCCGAATAGGGCGTTCAGTCGCTGGGTGTAGACCCGAAACCAAGTGATCTACTCATGGCCAGGATGAAGGTGCGGTAACACGCACTGGAGGTCCGAACCCACTAATGTTGAAAAATTAGGGGATGAGCTGTGGGTAGGGGTGAAAGGCTAAACAAACTTGGAAATAGCTGGTTCTCTCCGAAAACTATTTAGGTAGTGCCTCAAGTATCACCATCGGGGGTAGAGCACTGTTATGGCTAGGGGGTCATCGCGACTTACCAAACCATTGCAAACTCCGAATACCGATGAGTGCGAGCTTGGGAGACAGACGTCGGGTGCTAACGTCCGGCGTCAAGAGGGAAACAACCCAGACCGCCAGCTAAGGTCCCAAAGATTGGCTAAGTGGAAAACGAAGTGGGAAGGCTAAAACAGTCAGGAGGTTGGCTTAGAAGCAGCCATCCTTTAAAGAAAGCGTAATAGCTCACTGATCGAGTCGTCCTGCGCGGAAGATGTAACGGGGCTAAGCCAGTCACCGAAGCTGCGGATATCCGTAAGGATATGGTAGGAGAGCGTTCTGTAAGCCTGCGAAGGTGTCTTGTAAAGGATGCTGGAGGTATCAGAAGTGCGAATGCTGACATGAGTAGCGATAATGGGGGTGAAAAGCCTCCACGCCGTAAGCCCAAGGTTTCCTGTTCAACGTTCATCGGAGCAGGGTGAGTCGGCCCCTAAGGCGAGGCAGAGATGCGTAGCTGATGGGAAGCAGGTTAATATTCCTGCACCATTGTATGATGCGATGGGGGGACGGATCACAGAAGGTTGTCCGGCGGTTGGAAGTGCCGGTTCTTGACTTGTAGAAGGCTGTTAGGCAAATCCGGCAGCGTAATTCAAGGGGTTGAGACGAGCGAACTTGTTCGCGAAGCAATTGGAAGTGGTTCCAAGAAAAGCCTCTAAGCTTCAGTCATACAAGACCGTACCCCAAACCGACACAGGTGGACTAGATGAGTATTCTAAGGCGCTTGAGAGAACTCGGGAGAAGGAACTCGGCAAATTGGTACCGTAACTTCGGGATAAGGTACGCCCTGGTAGTTTGACCCCCCCTGCGGGGGAAGGATGAAAGGGTTGCAATAAACTGGTGGCTGCGACTGTTTAATAAAAACACAGCACTATGCAAACACGAAAGTGGACGTATATGGTGTGACTCCTGCCCGGTGCTGGAAGATTAAATGATGGGGTGCAAGCTCTTGATTGAAGTCCCAGTAAACGGCGGCCGTAACTATAACGGTCCTAAGGTAGCGAAATTCCTTGTCGGGTAAGTTCCGACCTGCACGAATGGAGTAACGATGGCCACACTGTCTCCTCCCGAGACTCAGCGAAGTTGAAATGTTTGTGATGATGCAATCTACCCGCGGCTAGACGGAAAGACCCCATGAACCTTTACTGTAGCTTTGCATTGAATTTTGAACCAATCTGTGTAGGATAGGTGGGAGGCTTTGAAGCGTGGACGCCAGTCTGCGTGGAGCCAACCTTGAAATACCACCCTGGTTTGTTTGAGATTCTAACCTTGGTCCGTTATCCGGATCGGGGACAGTGCATGGTAGGCAGTTTGACTGGGGCGGTCTCCTCCCAAAGTGTAACGGAGGAGTTCGAAGGTACGCTAGGTACGGTCGGACATCGTGCTAATAGTGCAATGGCATAAGCGTGCTTAACTGCGAGACTGACAAGTCGAGCAGGTACGAAAGTAGGACATAGTGATCCGGTGGTTCTGTATGGAAGGGCCATCGCTCAACGGATAAAAGGTACTCTGGGGATAACAGGCTGATTCCTCCCAAGAGTTCATATCGACGGGGGAGTTTGGCACCTCGATGTCGGCTCATCACATCCTGGGGCTGTAGCCGGTCCCAAGGGTATGGCTGTTCGCCATTTAAAGTGGTACGTGAGCTGGGTTTAAAACGTCGTGAGACAGTTTGGTCCCTATCTGCCGTGGGCGTTGGAAATTTGAAGGGGGCTGCTCCTAGTACGAGAGGACCGGAGTGGACGAACCTCTGGTGTACCGGTTGTCACGCCAGTGGCATTGCCGGGTAGCTAAGTTCGGAAGAGATAACCGCTGAAAGCATCTAAGCGGGAAACTCGCCTTGAGATGAGATTTCCCTGGAGCCCTGAGCTCCTTGAAGGGTCGTTCGAGACCAGGACGTTGATAGGCTGGGTGTGGAAGTGCAGTAATGCATTAAGCTAACCAGTACTAATTGCCCGTAAGGCTTGTCCCTATAACCTTAGCAGGGTATAGCTCGATGAGTACACCTGTGTTTGCCTGATATGGCAGTCACAACCCAAAAAATACAAATTCTTTACTTCTTCCAGATTGCGTTGTTTGCTGCCTTACCGGACCGTAGTGATGCGGAATGCGGCGGAGCAAGCGATGTTACAAGTTATGCCTGATGACCATAGCAAGTTGGTACCACCCCTTCCCATCCCGAACAGGACCGTGAAACGACTTTGCGCCGATGATAGTGCGTCAACACGTGTGAAAGTAGGTCATCGTCAGGCTGTTATTCCGAAAAACCCCGGTACTTGCGTACCGGGGTTTTTTTTTGCCAAAAACACCGGGCACGGCTGCCGCGCGCGCAGCCCGGCAAGCCCGCTCAGCCGCCGCAGACCCGGCACTGCGGGTCGCGCGCCAGCGCAATGCTGCTCCACGCCATCGTCCGCGCGTCCAGCAGCAGCAGCCGCCCCGACAGCGCCGCACCGATGCCGGCGAGCAGCTTCAGCGCTTCGGCCGCCTGCATCGCGCCGATGATCCCCACCAGCGGCGCAAACACCCCCAGCGCCGCACACCGCACTTCCGCATACCCGGACTGCGCGGGAAACAGGCATGCATAGCACGGCCCCTGGCCGTGCCGCGCATCGAACACGCTGATCTGGCCGTCGAACCGCAACGCCGCGATTGCTTTTCGGCCGGTATTGAGGCCCTTATTTATCAAGAAATAGAACTCAACGAGACGCTGTTGCCATGCTTTCGATTACCCACAAATTGCTTGTATACCTTCGGCAGTTCTGTTAACTTTTCCGCATGAGGAATTTGATCGCAATCAGATGACGACAAGGGGAACGCAAGGCGATTCTCTACCTCGTCGTCCGGCGTCCCCGGAAGACGAGCAGACCTGGATGGACAAAGAAAATGCCGCCTGCAATTTCCGAGACTAGCGGCTCAAGAAGCGCTTCCGGCTGTTGCTCAAGCAGTTCTGGACGAACATGGGACAGAGCATTCCGTTTGCCTGTCAGGACTGGGCGAGTACGAAAGCAGCCTACCGTTTTTTTGCCAACGATCACGTCAGCGAGCAGGACATCTTGGGCGGGCATTTTCAGGCGACCAGCGAACGCTTCGCCAGTTCGGACGGGCCGATACTCATTCTTCAAGATACGACTACTTTTTCATATCAGCGGGAGCAACCAGAACGCATCGGATTCACCGGAAAGAGCGGCACTCGCAAAATCGATGGGCGCAACAAACCGCTCACCCAATGCGGTATTCTTATGCATTCGAGCTTGGCCGTAACCACAGAGGGCGTGCCGCTTGGTTTGGCGGCGATCAAATTTTGGACGCGCAGCAAATTCAAGGGCTGCAACGCACTCAAGAAAAAGACCAATCCTACACGTGTGCCGATCGGGGAAAAGGAAAGCTATCGCTGGCTGGGAAACTTGAGGCAGTCGACGGCGCTTTTCGGGGACCCGCAGCGTTGCGTCCACCACATTGGTGACCGTGAGAGCGACATCTACGAGCTGTTCTGTACAGCGCAAGACGTTGGCACGCACTTCCTTGTCCGCACCTGCGTCGATCGTTTGGCCGGCGATGGCGGCCACACCGTCGCCGACGAGATGGACGAGGTGCGGTTGAAAGGACTGCACCGTGTCCAGACTTCAGATCAAAAAGGGAACGTCGTCGATGTCGTTCTGGAGATTCGCTATCGCCGTATCAAAGTGCTGCCACCCATTGGAAAGCAGAGCCGCTATCCCGCCCTTTCCTTGACAGTCATACACGCGCGTGAACGAGCTGCGCCAGCGAATCGCAAGCCCATCGAGTGGACGCTCATCACCGACTTGTCCGTCGCATCCCGGCGCGAGGCAATCGAAAAACTCGATTGGTATGCCATGCGCTGGAAAATCGAGACCTTCCACAAAATTCTAAAATCCGGGTGCAAGGCGGAGGAGTCACGACTGCGCACCGCGGACAGGCTCGCCAACCTGATCTCCGTCTTCTGCATCATCAGCTGGCGTATCTTCTGGCTGACCATGCTCAACCGAGCATGCCCGGATGCCAAACCAGAGCTGGCATTGACTCATACGGAAATTGACCTCCTCAACCGATTGGTAAAAGACAGTAGGAGATCCCGCCAGGCGCTTCCACTTTCACGCTATCTTGAAAAAATTGCGCAACTCGGCGGTTATCTCGCACGCTCCAACGATTCAGCGCCTGGAAACACAGTCATGTGGAGAGGTATGCGCCGGTTGGCAGATATGCAGCTTGGTTTTAATCTCGCTTCAGAAAGATATGGGTAATCGAAAGGTTGCCATGACCACATGGGGAAACCTGAACTGCAAGAGCTTGTTGTGAAATTGCTGAGGAATGAGGTAAGCGAGCGACCGTCGCGGGGCAGGAAAACTATAGGGAGAGCAACTTAATGTGTTGATACATTACGGTGCAATTGCCCTGAAGAATCCCAATTCATATTTTCAGGCAACAATTGAAGACAAGCGCTGTAATAGACCCAAGTAAAAAAGCCAACCGGTCCGGTTGGCTTTTTTTATGATTATTTCATTATCTGTGACACTACTTTTTCACTAACTTGACACAGATTTCACTTTCCGTGACAACCGACTAAATTTGTCGGATGTCTCCATTAATGAAAACAGCGTCAATGATTTATAAGGTTTTTTTCACTTACTTTGACACGCTCTTTAGAGAAAATGTCATGGTAGTTGAAAAATTGCGAATTTAGTGTCACAGTTAATGAAAAATAATGAATTTCGGATGTCGATTCATTTTGTTAAAAATGCATGTTCCCTAGTGTGAACGCAAGCCGACTATATCTGTATGAAGTAATAGACAAATATTGCCGTACCAATTACGTAACGAATGGAAGGATAAATTGCACCTTTATCGTCAAACACCGAAAACGCAGATTATGTCATAACACTATTAGCTTTGATTGTATTCCGCACTATTTCTTGAGCATCCAGAAATGACTGCCCATACCAAGTTGCATAATTCGGAGATGACGGGAAGTCATGATTCAGATCAGGGAATGCGACCCACCAATCATGGTTTTTAGCAGGCTTAGATAAAACGGAGCCCGGGAATACTTCTCCGCTCATAAGCTTTTCGAAGTCTTTTTCGCTCAAAACTTGACCCATACATGTCTGTTTTCGTACTTCATCACGTAAAGTTTTGATTAATGTAAACAGGCTAACGAGCTGGCTAGTACCCATACCCCCCACGTGAGAGCTTACATGCCACACGCTGTTTAATACATGGTATCGCCACTCATCTAATTTCAAGACTATTTGGCACTCGCCACGTTCCGAGTTTGATCTAACGAAATACACCTCTTCCGGCTCAGAATTATTTATGTAAGATAAATAATTAAAAGCCAATAACTCAAATGGTTCAGGTTGATAGAACGGTTGATCTTCACCGTGTAATAACCAAGTCTCTTGCACGCCAAAGTGTTCGGAGAAAGCCTTCAGAAACATTAGTGACGGCTCTTCGATTCCTTCGAAAACTCGTTCGATATTGCCTACGCTTGAGGAGCCCATCATATGCGCAATTTTTGAGATCGTTAGTTTTTCGCAATCACGCTTGGCATTAATCAAAACAAGAACTTTCTTCAACCTCGCTGATATCTCTGAAGATTCCTTGCGCTGATTCAACTTTAGTTGCTTACGTTCTTGGCTAGCACTCCTTATTAGCCTATACATCCACGGGATCATTGAAAAAATGACCAATCCTGTACCAGAAAATAGCCATTCTTTATTTTTGCCTAACCATTGCAACACGGTTGAATATTCCACGGGTTTTTCTAAATTTGGACAAAAAACGCTTACGTAAAACGTCTATCTTATACATGAAGCTGCCTTCTATGGCGCTTAATCCATTGCCGCCCGCCGGATTCAAGGGAGTCCGACGTCTCCCTCACCCGGCTTATCCATCACCGCCGTCGGACCGTTTAATGCGAACGCGATATACGCGTGAATCAAAGCCCCGGCCCCTAATCCCCTCGCGGGCGAGTTCATCGGCACCGAAAGTTGCAATTCAGGTATCATCATGTATGCATAGTTGTGCTTGCGCTCAAGCGTGCCCTGCATTCGCTGGGCACTGCCGAATTTTCCGAGGTAATAGCATCTTACCTCACGAGGTGATGCTGACAACTGCAGTCGACGAAGCCCGGCAAACACCGCGTTAGCCTCCGTTATATGGTTTGAATGAAAAAGAGCGACCGCATAGTAAAACCTCTTTATGGCGTCGTCTCGATAACGTGGATTCTCAATTACAGACTTAATGTCTGTTGTGAATTTATCCCAATCCACCTCAAGAAACCGTTGTATCCGCCAACGTATAATTAGATCGGTTCGTATTACAATGAGCTCGACCGACGCTTGGACCCCTCGGGAATCTAGTTCTGTGATGCACTGCGTCAGGAACTCATTCACGCTGTTATAGCCGTGGCCTTTGTTACCTTCTGAAGCCTCAACGAGTAAACGTCTGCCTACGACTTCAAAACCGACCTGGTTACCAGTGTCTTGGAAAATCTGTTGTGCAAGACGTTTGAGTACATCAATGTCGGGAATGCTTCGAATAATCCGGTTTTGCAGATCGGTAAGCATCGCAATGCTCTTTTCGTGTCGAAAGTAGTTCCGCCCAGGAGCACCTATAAGTTGAAATGCACGTTCAATTTCTTGGAGAGCATCTCCGACCGATGCCATCGCGACAGAGTCATGCGCCGCTTTGCCGTTTTGTTGGGATAGCTCAAAGAGCAGATTCGCAGAAACATGCGCGGTATGCGCATTAAAGAAGGTTGGACTTGACGCCTGACGCAAATGGTCCCGCACAAGCTGAAAGCCGATAACACGATCCTGCAGCCCGGCTTTCACCATCTTAACTATGGAGGAGGCCATTGACGTGTGGATGTGCTCGAGCGGCGCATCTCGCTCAGTGCTAGGGTAAACCTCAGAGTGGAGTGCTTTGTCCAACTGCGTATATGCGGCCCTAGTGTCGCGTCCTACGTCTTCGATCCATATACCTTTGTGATGTTCGAGCAACCGATCTTCATGGATTAGCGCAAGGCGGGCAATGTCAAAAAGATCCATGCCCTGGTCGTAGTTCAATATTTTTTTGAGTTTCGATCTGTTTCGAACTAGTACTTGTCAATCAGCGCCCAATACTTTCCACTAGTCAGCGTCCAATAATTTCCACTTTTTCTGTTTGCTGAGGGCGGTTTTTGCGCTGTTTGAAGCGGTAGGAATCATTGCCAGTCTCCAGGATGTCGCAATGATGGGTAACCCGGTCCAGTAAAGCGGTCGTCATCTTTGCATCACCAAATACCTGCACCCACTCGCCGAACGATAGATTGGTTGTAATGATCAGAGAAGTCTTCTCATAAAGTTGGCTGATCAGATGAAACAGCAGCGCACCGCCCGATGCCGGAAACGGCAAATAACCCAGCTCATCTAAAATCACCGCATCCACAAGGCAAAGCTGCTTGGCCAGATTGCCGATTTTGCCCAGACTCTTCTCCCGCTCCAGCTGATTGACCAAATCGACCGCATTGAAGAAACGTACGCGTTTTCCTTGATGGATGGCCGCCACCCCGATAGCGGTGGCCAGATGAGATTTTCCCGTCCCAGTACCGCCGACCAGAATCAGGTTATGCGCTGTTTCCATAAAGGCAGCACTCGCCAATTGCTCAACCACCGCTTGCGACAGCGGTGTTTCAGTCCAGTCAATGCCAAGCAAATCACGGTGAATCGGAAAGCGAGCAGCCTTGAGCTGATAGCGCAGGCTCTTGAGTTGGCGATCCGTTTGTTCTGCCGCAATCAGACGTTCCATCCAGCTTTCCGGACGATGCGTCTGCTTTGGCTTTTCTGCTTGCAGTTCACTCCATGCCGTGGCCATACCATAGAGCTGCAGCGCCTTTAAACTCGTCGCGTGATCAATGGACATTGGCAGATCCCAGCAAATAGTCATAACGATGGCAATCGGCGATGGGCTCAATCGTCAAGGCAATCCCGTCCGGCACGTTAATCGCCGCAGCAGGCAAATGGGGGGCGATCAGCCTGCGTAATTCATTCATCACGACGGGGGCGCTGACAACGCCACATTCCAGTGTCAGCTCACAGGCCACCGTGAGCGCATCCAGGCCAGCTTCCCCCGCCAGCATCAGCAACTCGACAAAGGCGCGGTCCCCCTTGGGTTGTTTCAGAATGCGGTCACGCACGATCTGAATGGGCCTGGGCAAGTCCCATGCAACGAAGGGTGCACCGTTGCGTAGCGCACCTGGCTTCATCGTAAGCACCGGCAGGTAATGCCACGGATCGCAGATCAATTGGTCACGGCCAAACACTCTGGGATGCGCAGCAATGATTTCGCCATGGGCCACAATGCGCACCTGGTCGGCTGTGGTGCGAACAGAAACGGCCTGGCCGGCAACACTGGCTGGAACGCTGTAGCGATTACGATCCACTCTGACCAGGCAGGTGGACGACACCCGCATCATTTGCTCTACATAACCGTCAAAGCAGGCAGTGATGGGACGCAGGTGCGGCTGTTCGTCGGCAAAGCAGGCTGCGATGGTGCGCTGGCTCTGCGTCGGATGGCTGCGCTGTGCCAGTTCTTTGCAGCGGGTGGCCAGCCAGTCATTGAGATC
>Ga0366776_1016_pt1 | contig 26477 bp, 26 predicted proteins | sample BONcelN113001D11_FD_207070 | JGI IMG/M metagenome (GOLD analysis project Ga0366776, IMG submission 207070) | Enriched cells from coal bed in the Powder River Basin, Montana, United States - BONCAT cells N11 rep2 HSBNCT.N11.300.1.D11 ...
TATTGGTAATTATACTATTGGCAAGCCGCTAGTGTCAATATGACAGCTTAGCGTAAATAAGCCAAATAAATATAAATATTACTAATGATAATAGAAACGATCATTAAGGGAAATGCAATTTTAAAATAATAACCAAAAGATATCGGTCGTCCATGGGCAGCAGCAATACTAGAAACAACGACATTGGCAGAAGCGCCAATAATAGTGCCATTCCCCCCCAGGCAAGCCCCTAGTGACAAAGTCCACCACAGTGAAGTAACGTCCATATTGCCTATTTCAGCCATAGCTTTAATGAGCGGTATCATCGTAGCTACAAACGGGATATTGTCTATAAAAGCCGAGGCTATAGCAGAAAGCCAAAGAAGAAAAAAGTGCAAATATACCGTATTCCCCTGCGTTAACTCCATCGTCCATTGGGCGATAACTTTTATGACCCCAGTTGCTTCTAAGCTGCCAACTAAGATAAACAATCCAATAAAAAAGAAAATAGTAGTCCATTCAATTTCCTGTAAAACCTGATCGGTCTCCATTCCACTGATAAGCAACAATACTGCCGCTCCAGCAATGGCAATGGTTGCTGACTCAAAATTGAATGTCTGATGAAAAGCAAATCCAATCATAACTGTCACAAGAACAGCTATTGATTTCTTGAGCAAGCCCCGGTCGCCCAAATAGGCATTCTCATCCAATTTCATAACATCTGCTGTTTTTTCCGGTGCAACACACAACTCTTTGCGGTAAATCCAGTATAGTATTATGCAAGTCACAATACTAATAACCAATATCGGAGCAAAAAGATTGGCCAAAAAGTCATTAAAACTTAATCCCGTAGCACCACCAATCATAATATTAGGAGGATCACCAATAAGCGTAGCTGTTCCCCCAATATTTGCCGCTAGAATTTCAGAGATAAGAAATGGGATGGGATTAATCTCCAGAACATCTGTTATAGCAAAAATAATACTGGTAAATAACAGTACAGTTGTTACATTATCCAATAGAGCCGATGCTATAGCAGTGAGAAGAAAAAACACCATCATAATTTTTGCCGGATCGCCTTTAACCATTTTAGCTGTTTTGATTGCTATGTACTGAAACATTCCTGTTTTCTGAGAAATGGCAACAATAATCATCATGCCAATTAATAGGCCTAACGTGTTAAAATCAACCGCTGCTACGGCCTCATGCTGAGAAAGAACTTGTAATAATAGAATAAAGGAAGCACCTATTAATGCAATCTTTGTTCGCTCAATCTTCTCTGATACAATTGCTACATATGTCAAAATAAAAATGGCAACAGCTACCCAAGCTTGATTACCCATATACGCTTCTTCACCCCCGCAAATATGGACAACCCGAGTACATATTATTGCACCCGGGTTTTATTATCTCAATTTTTTTCGCTTAAAATGATATTTCGCACGGCTTCTTCTTCCGTAATACGCACTTTATTGGGCAGACGTTGATTTAAGCCATTGAGAAGTTCTTCACTTGCCTTAAAAAAGATCTTCCTATTCTCCGTTTTGCTTTTATTCATTACCTGGTATGCTAAGGTCCATACCTTCCGTCCGTCAAGTGCCGAATGAAGCCGATAGGTATGACGGAATTTAACAGCACCGACAAGTTTGGGAATATAGTTATAAATACCAAATACATCTTTATACGGTATCTCGTGCACCTGTGTGCCTAAAAAGCTTTTCTTGGTAATCCGAAATACTCGCTTATCTAATTCATAAGTAATCTTCGATTGAGCTCGGTCAATGAGCACAAAAATAATCATCAATTCAGCAAACACTTCTAAGGGAGACCAAAAACCGATATCAAAATATCGGTACACGCTAAAACCAATCATTGCGACTAGCATAGCAACACTAAACATAATAGCATATGCATTTTTTTTGGTAACAATGGACTGATCTACTATTCTCTCCATATTGCCTCCTGTATAACTAGAACTTACCTGTTATAGTATACAGCATTTAACCTAGTTCGTACAAGTTATAATTATTCCAGCAGAGAAGATACTCAGCTTGCATAGGCCATTCTTATCAGAATAAAAAAGGCCGGGAAAAATTCCCGGCCTTTCATAACTTATGATTACAAGCCTAATAGTCCGAAGAAGATATAGCAGACGATGCCGCCAACAACCGACATTGACAGGCCCCAAATCAAGAGATTACGGAACAGTTTTGCTTTATCCTCATGTTCACCGGCGCAGGCAATACAAAGAGCGCCCAGCGTAGAAAGAGGGGAAGTATCAACCAAGTGAGCACCAATGTTGATCGATGAAATCATCGCAATCGGATTGCCGCCGCCAACTTCTTTAATCAAACCAGGTACCATTGGCAGGAACATCGGCATTACCACACCAGAAGAACTGGAGTATGCCGAAATAATACCGGTAATGAAACCAAGCCAGGCGTTAACTGTAGTCGGGTTAGAAATCGCACCAATTATTTTAACCAAGGCGTTAAGTCCGCCAGCTTTATCCATAACTTCAATAAGAACAGTTACACCGCACACCATCATAATTACGCCCCAAGGCATTACTTTGATAGCAGCTTTGCTGTCGCCTGAGCCAGTTAGCATTAAGACAGCAGCCAGCATGAAGGCAATCGAGCCTACATTGCTTAAAAGATTTAAAATAGTTTTCGAGAACAGCCCTTTAGTAGCGGGCAGTCCAGGAAGCACAACTAACAGTATCAAAATAGCTACCATCGAAAGTGTAAGAAGCTGATGCTTGGAAAAAGGTTCTGGTTTAGGAGCCAATTCATCAATATTCAGAGATTCACCGCGTTGCTTCGTGATCCAAGCCCAACCACCAAGTACAAAAAAACCGCCAATATTAACTAATCCTTGAGCAACTTCAGAGTTAAAATGGATTTTCCAGGCCAAGCCGCTTAAGTCTTGAATACCTAGTCCACCAGCCATTTTTGCAATAATACCATTAGAAATAATACCAGTAGGAGCAAAAGGTGAGAATGCGGCACCATTAGCTGCACCAACAACAATAAGCGTCATCAGGAAGGCCGGCATACCGATACGGGTAGCAATAGCCATGGCAACCGGAGCCATTAACGCGGTACCTGCAATATTACCAGGTCCGATAGTTGTAACAAAAGTAGTAAGAACAAATATAATTAAGGGCATAAATGCAGTGTTGCCTTTACATAGGCGTACGGAGTAAGCAGTTAGCTTTTCCATAGTGCCATTAGTTTGGGCCATACCGAATAAGAACGTAACACCAACCAGGATCATAAACAGACCAGTGGGGAAATACCCCATTACTTTGACAGCAGTAGCGTCACCCCAAAGTCCACCAACAATTATTGCAAAACCAATAGCAAGAAAACCGACATTTAAGTCTTCATTTACGCAACTGATGATTACGACGATGAGCAAAGCCACAATCGACATCATTGCCGCTAGTGAAATATCCATCTAAATTCCCCCCTAATGTAATTTGCGTTGAAATTACCATGCGGCACAACGTTCTTCACACATTCTAGCAGGAGGATGTTGTGTTATTAGTACAAAAACCCAGCTACAATTAAAGTATAAAACTTGCTATAAATAATAGTGCAACAACCCTCTCCGTCAGGCATCCCCCCCTTCCATTAACATAATAATAGCACTAAACACACTATTATGTAAATAACCAATAATCTGAAAATTTGATCCAAAAAAAAGGAAATGCTTAGTCACATATACTTATATCTATATCTATATAGATATAAGTTATTCTAGCTCGAGAGCAAAAATCCTTCTTTTGCTAGAAAAGACTATATTCCCCCTTTAAGGGGCAGAGAGAGGTTTTGACCTCTCTCTATTTGTTTCTTACAGCCCAAGTAAACCAAAGGCTACATAACAAATAAGTGCACCAACTACTGACATGGACAAGCCCCACAACATCAAGTTACGGAACAGTTTAGCTTTGTCTTCATGTTCAGCAGCACTGGCGATACACAATGCGCCAAGAGTCGACAACGGTGAAGTGTCAACTAAGTGAGCACCGATATTGATGGAAGAAATCAATGCAACAGGATTACCGCCGCCAACTTCTTTAATCAAACCAGGTACCATTGGCAGAAACATCGGCATTACAACACCAGAAGAGCTGGAGTAGGCCGAAATAATACCAGTGATGAAACCAAGAACACCATTAATGGTAACAGGATTGGAAATGGTACCGATCATCGTAACTAAGGCTTTCAAACCACCGGCTTGGTCCATGATGTCGATCAGTACGGACATACCGCACACCATGACGATAACGCCCCAAGGCATGGCTTTAACAGCTTTGGCATCATCAGCAATTTCAAAAAGCAGGAAGATTGCACCGATACCGAAAGCAACAGCGCCAACATCCCATTTCAAGAAGATAACAGAAACAACTAGAGCCGCAATACCAGCCAAAGTGGCCCATTGTTTAGTAGTAAAAGGTTCAGGCTGAGGAGCAATCTCATCAATGTTTAAGGCACTGCCACCACGTTGCTTTCTCATCCAGGCTAAACCGCCAAAAATGAAGAAGCCACCGAAGTTAACAAGACCTTGCACGATTTCGGAGTTGAAATGGACTTTCCAGGCAAGGCCAGACAGCGCTTCCGGCGCAATACCTAATTGGGGTGCCATCTTCGCAATGATACCATTGGAGATGATACCGGTAGGAGCGAAAGGTGAAAATGCAGCACCATTAGCGGCACCAACAATTAACATAGTCATAGCCATGGCAGGTACGCCGATACGTCCGGCAATTGCCATACCAACAGGAGCCAATAAAGCGGTGGAAGCAATATTACCAGGTCCAATGGTTGTTACCAAGGTAACCAGGAAAAAGAAGATAATAGGGATTAATGCTGTGTTGCCTTTAGCAAGGCGAACCGAGTAAGCACTAAATTTTTCCATAGTACCGTTTACCTGTGCGCAGGCAAACATGAAGGTAACACCAACCAGGATCATAAACAAGCCAACAGGCCACCCTTTAAATATAGCCGCTACTTTCAAACCGGAAAACACAATACCTACAAACAGAGCAGCTGCAATTCCGAGAATACCTACGTTCATTTCTTTAAAGCAAGAAATGATAACAATGATGCCTAGCGCAATCATTGACGCTAATGCAGGTGTACTAATTTCCATGTTGTCTCCTCCTTGTGTTTATTTTGTTCCAACTAAGCTACGATTCTTGAGCCAATAAGAGGACTCTACTTTGTGACAGTACACGTAGTGCGAATCGCGAAATACGGCTTAATATTGGAAACTGGAACTTATGGTTAATGCCTAAGCATTAATCACCTAATCTTAGTCTTCGTCTTCCTCTTCTTCTACAGGAGCAGGGAAAGCGGAGTGAAGAGCTTTAGTGGCTATAATGAACACACCAATTACAATAAACATGGTCGGCAGAGCGACAAAAAGCATCGTAACTGCGGAGCTAGTAGCTGGACTCATCTTGTTTACCTCCTTTTTACTTCGCCAGCGCCGGAATAAGCGCTAGAACCAGACCACCGGCCACAACAGATGCAACCTGACCGGCAACGTTAACGCCAATTGCGTGTTGAATGATGAAGTTTGTGGGATCTTCTTTGAGAGCCATTTTAGCAATAACACGACCCGACATAGGGAATGCCGAAATACCGCAAGCACCAATCATGGGGTTGATTTTACTCGAGCTAAACATGTTGAGCAGCTTAGCAAATAATACACCGCCAACAGTGTCAAACACGAATGCTACAGCACCCAGTGCCATAATCAAAGCTACATCGAAAGTTAGAAAACGGTCAGCGCTCATGGTACCACCAACAGTAATACCTAGCAGTAAGGTAACCAAGTTAGCCAGTTCGTTTTCTGCACAACTGGAGAGGTTTTCGGTAACACCGGATTCTTTCAACAGATTACCAAACATAAGTGCACCGATCAAAGCAACCGAAATAGGTGCTACGATACCGGCAATAATAACAACCATTAGAGGGAACAGGAATTTAGTTGTTGGGGAAACAGGTTCTTCACCTTGGAAGCCCATTTTGATTTTCCGTTCCGCTTCAGTAGTAATCGCTTTAATAACCGGCGGCTGAATAACCGGAACGAGTGACATATAGGAATATGCAGCAACAGACAGTGGTCCAAGTAACTCAACGGCATAACGGCTAGCTACATAAATAGTAGTCGGGCCGTCAGCAGCGCCGATGATGCCGATCGAGGCAGCATGAGGAAAACTAAATCCTACCAGGGTTGCTCCTATTGCAGTTGTGAAAATACCAAACTGCGCAGCTGCTGCGAACAGCATAACCGACGGACGGCGAATAAGCGGAGCAAAATCGCACATTGCACCAATAGCAATAAAAATAAGTACAGGAAATAGTTCATTGGCAATACCTGCATTATAAAGAACGATGAGGAATCCTTCCTCGCCAGGGGTTTTTGTAACAGCAGAGGAAAAAGGAATATTGGCAAGAATAGCGCCAAAACCCATAGGCAGCAATAATGCTGGCTCATAATCTTTTGCTACAGCCAACCAAATAAGGATTGAACCGATAGCCCACATAATCACGTGCTTAAAGGTTAGACCTGTAAAGCCCATGAGTAGTTCATCCAGCCAAGGATACTGTTGAAACAATGCTTCCATTGGTAGTTTACCCTCCCATTAAATAACTATTGATATAGTTATTTATTTAATAAATATTCCCATGATTGGAGATAGTTAGGATTTCAAGTGCTTTGCTTACCTGAAATCCGCATCTCCTCTGAAAAAAATTAGCCTTTAATTACAGCTAAAACCTGACCAGGTTTTACGCTTTCACCAGCAGCAACGTTAATGGATTTTACAACACCGGCAGCAGGAGCGCCGATTTCGTTTTGCATCTTCATAGCTTCTAGCAGCATGATGACGTCGCCTTTTTTAACGGTTGAGCCTTCTTTAGCAACGATTTTGCTTACTTTGCCAGGCATTGGAGCAGTAATCGGGGTATCACCGGCAGCAACTTCAGCAGGAGCTGCTTTAGGAGCTGCAGCGGCAGCAGGGGCTGCGGCAGGAACAGGAGCTGCAACAGCTGCAGGAGCTGGAGCTGCTGCAGGAGCAGGGGCTGCAGCAGGAGCGGCAGAAATAGCTACACCTTCTTCTTGCACCTCAACGTTATAAGCTACACCATTGACATTCACTTTGAATTTTCTCATGTTTAGCATCCTCCATTCAAATATTGATTACGCAAATTGACGACCATCCATGATTTTTTGGCGGCCGCTAGCTGCCCAGGAGTTATTCGTACGTTTTATCCGTACTGCCTGACTGCCGGCTGTACGAGCATGTACAGTAGCAGCTACTATAGCTGCAATCAGTTCAGCATCATCCATCATGGAGTTCACACTGGCTGTAATGGCAGCTACGATTTTAGGATCGATTTCTCCGTCAACTGTGACATTTGCCGGTTGTTCACCAGCGGCGGGAGCAACCTTTTCTTTCTTTTTCTTTACTGGTTGAGCCGGTTTTCCGCCGCCGAACAATGAATCAAAAAAACCCATTATTCCATTCCCCTTTCTTTTGGGTTATAGCGGAATATTGCCATGCTTCTTGGCAGGGCGTGCTTCACGCTTGCTAGCCAGCATATTCAATGCAGTGATAATGCGAGGTCTAGTTTCTTTTGGTTCGATTACGATGTCAACAAAGCCACGTTCAGCTGCTTTATATGGAGTAGCAAATTCTTCTACATATTGAGCAGTTTTCTCAGCTGCGTCAGCTGCGCCGCGGAAGATTATGTTAGCTGCACCAGCAGGTCCCATAACAGCAATCTCGGATGTCGGCCAAGCAAGAACTTGGTCAGCGCCTAAGTCTTGAGAACACATTGCTAAATACGAACCGCCATAAGCTTTACGAGTGATAACAGTAATCTTAGGTACAGTTGCTTCTGAATAAGCATACAACATTTTAGCACCATGACGGATAATACCGCCATACTCTTGATCAGTACCAGGCAGGAAGCCAGGAACGTCAACTAAGTTAACTAAAGGAATGTTGAAGGCATCGCAGCAACGGATAAAGCGAGCTGATTTATCGGATGCATTAATATCCAGGCAACCAGCCATTACTTTCGGTTGGTTAGCAATAATACCTACTGTTTGTCCATCAAAACGGGCATAGCAGGTCAGGATATTTTGAGCAAAGTGAGGTTGCACTTCATAAAATTCGCCATTATCAACGATTGCTTTAATAACGTCTTTCATGTCATAAGGCATGTTGGAGTTATCAGGCAACAAGCTGTTAAGACCGTCATCCATACGATTGGCATCATCACCATTTTCATATACAGGAGGTTCTTCCAGGTTATTGCTAGGCAAGAAGCTTAAGAGATAGCGGATTTGTTGGAGGCAATCATCTTCGTTTTCTGTAGCAAAATGAGCCACACCAGACACACTGTTATGAGTCATGGCACCACCGAGAGCTTCAGAAGTTACTTCTTCGGCGGTAACTGATTTAATAACCTGCGGACCGGTAATGAACATTTGGCTAGTGTTTTTCACCATATAGATGAAGTCAGTTAGAGCAGGCGAATACACGGCGCCACCGGCACAAGGTCCCATGATTACGGAAATCTGGGGAATAACACCGGAAGCCAGGGTATTGTTAAGGAATATCTTGCCGTAACCGGCCAAAGCATCAACTGCTTCCTGAATACGAGCACCGCCGGAATCGTTAATCCCAACAATAGGAGCCCCCATTTTCAAGGCAAGATTTTGAACTTTGACGATTTTAGCTGCATGCATTTCACCAAGTGATCCACCTTCAACAGTGAAATCCTGTGCAAATGCATAAACTAGACGGCCGTCAATTGTACCATACCCAGTCACAACACCTTCACCAGGCAGTTCTTTTTCGCTCATGCCAAAATTGACACAACGATGGGTTACAAATTGGTCCAATTCAACGAAAGTACCTGTGTCAAACAGCTTCTCAATTCTTTCGCGAGCAGTCATTTTACCGGAAGCATGTTGCTTCTCGATACGTTTAACGCCGCCACCCAGCTTAACTTTCTCTTGCTTTTTCTTTAAAAGAGCAATTTTTTCTTGAACAGTAGCCATCTTACACCTCCATTAAGAAATTCGGACGCCAGTCCAAATTATACGGTATCATATTATAGCGTTTTTTGGTAGTTTTTAATGATAAAATTAATTATTTGCGTTCGGACAATTCGAGTAAAATACCGCCGGTAGCTTTCGGATGAACAAAAGCAATGCTAGCGCCGCCAGCACCATAACGAGGTTTTTCATCAATAAGACGAACGCCTTTTTCTTTCAGGTCAGCAAGAGCAGCTTCAATGTTATCAACGCGCAGTGCTACATGCTGGATGCCTTCGCCATTTTTCTCAATGAATTTGGCGATAGGGCCTTCGGGAGAAGTAGATTCCAACAATTCCAATTCGCTGTCGCCGCAAGGGAAAAAGCTTACTTTTACCTTTTGTTGATCTACCTCTTCATCTTCAGGAAGATGAGTAAGTCCCAACTGCTCGACATAGAATTTTTTGGCAGCTGCCAAATCTTTAACTGCAATACCAATGTGATCGACTTTCAAAACTTTAAATGCCATTTGGAAATACCTCCTTAAAATAGCTTTATTTATCGTAAAACAGTAGACAAGATACTGTTTACAACACTGTAGGGATCTTTATCGCGATTATGAACACTTTCCACCATGCGGTCAAATTCACCGGTGACAGTTATTTTCTGCATAATATAACGGCCAATTTGTTCATCAACCATAGCAATAAGTTCATTTCTAGTCCGCTTCGTACGCCGGTTGGTCAGTTCTCCTGACTGTTCAAGAAACGCAATATGCTCTTCTATTGTCTGCATTAACTCACTAATACCTTCGCTTTGACTTGCAACCGTCCGCTTAATAGGCGGGCGCCAATCTACCTTTATAGGATTTAGATCAAGCATCATCGCAATTTCGGTATTGAGCTTATCAGCGCCTTCGCGATCAGCTTTATTGATGGCAAAAACATCGCCGATTTCCAATATACCTGCTTTAATAGCTTGGATATCATCGCCTAAGCCAGGCACAAGCACTACAATAGTGGTATCGGCAGCTTTAACGATATCAACTTCTGACTGACCTACACCAACTGTTTCGATAAAGATGACATCTTTACCGGATGCATCCATTATTTTTACGGTTTCCGCTGTCTTACGCGATAAACCACCTAAACTTCCCCGTGTACCCATACTGCGGATGAAAACACCTTCATCAAGGGTAAGGTCATTCATGCGAATTCGGTCACCTAGTATAGCACCACCAGAAAAAGGACTGGTTGGATCAACAGCAATGATACCAACAGTTTTTCCTTGGCGCCGGTACTCTTTTGCCAACTTATCTGTCAATGTACTTTTCCCTGCACCAGGCGGCCCGGTAATTCCGATAACATGAGCTCTACCAGTATGGGGATATAGTTCTTGCATAATAGCAACAGCATTGTCATATTCATTTTCTACGGCCGTTATAGCCCTAGCTAGAGCCAGTCGTGAACCGGCAAGTAATTCTTTTGCTATATCCATTAGGTTCTCACCACCTCATGGCTTTGCGCTGCTCCTCAAAAGCGAGGAGCAGCGCCATAGCCGGATTGGGATAGTTTCCTATTTTACGTTAGCTTTTATGAACTCGATGATGCTGGCAGTCGGGGTGCCAGGAGTAAATACTTCGGAAACACCACTTTCTTTCAGGAAAGGGATATCGGCATCAGGAATAACACCGCCGCCGATTACCAGTACGTCATTCATGCCTTTTTCTTTCAGCATGGCAACGATTTTAGGGAACAAAGTATTGTGAGCGCCTGACAAAAGACTCAGTGCCACTACATTAACGTCTTCTGAAAGAGACGCTTCGATGATTTGTTCAGGGGTTTGACGAAGACCGGTGTAAATAACTTCGAAACCGGCATCACGAAGGGCACGGGCTACAACTTTAGCGCCGCGATCATGTCCGTCAAGACCTGGTTTTGCTACAAGTATTCTAATACGTTTTTCCATTGTTGTCCCTCCTTCTCTCGCTTACAGCGTCGCAGGCGCTTGGTATTCACCGAATACCTTACGCATTACGCCACAAATTTCACCAAGGGTTGCATAGGTTTTAACCGCGTCAAGAATAAGAGGCATAAGATTAATATGCTCATCCTTGCAGGCAGCTTCCAGAGCAGCCAGGGCTTTTTCAACAGCAGCATTGTCGCGACGAGCGCGGAGGTCAACTAGTTTTTTCCGTTGGAATTCGCCAACAGAAGCATCTACGCGCAGTAGACCTTCTACTGGTTTTTCCTGGATTTGGAACTGATTGACACCAACGATAATCCGTTGTTTGTTTTCAACTTCCATTTGCCATTTATAAGCACTTTCTTGGATCTCTCTTTGAATGTAGCCTTGTTCAATCGCTACAACAGCGCCGCCGATTTCATCAATTTTCTTGATGTATTCCCAGGCTTCTGCTTCAATTTTGTCGGTAAGAGCTTCGATGTAGTAAGAACCACCCAGTGGATCAACAACATCAGCTAGACCGCTTTCATAAGCAACGATTTGTTGTGTTCTAAGTGCAACACGTACTGAATCTTCAGTAGGCAGAGCCAATGCTTCGTCTTTGGAATTAGTGTGAAGCGATTGAGTACCACCGAGTACAGCAGCAGCTGTCTGCAGAGCAACACGGACGATATTATTTTCAGGTTGTTGGGCAGTCAGCATGGAGCCAGCGGTTTGGGTATGTACGCGAAGCATCCATGATTTTGGTTTTTGTGCTTTGAAACGTTCACGCATAACTTTAGCCCAAACGCGACGGGATGCACGGAATTTCGCAACTTCTTCCAGCACGTTGTTATGTGCATTCCAGAAGAAGGAAAGACGTCCGGCAAAATCATCAACGTCCATGCCAGCTTTGATAGCAGCTTCAACATAAGCAATGCCGTCAGCGATGGTGAAAGCGATTTCTTGCGAAGCAGTTGAACCAGCTTCACGAATGTGGTAACCGGAAATGGAGATGGTATTCCAGTTCGCAACATTTTTTGAACAATATTCAAAAATGTTGGTGATAAGACGCATGGAAGGTTTAGGAGGGAAAATATAAGTGCCGCGAGCAGCGTATTCCTTCAAAACGTCATTTTGGATAGTACCATTCAATTTGTCAGGTGTTACGCCTTGTTTTTCAGCAACTGCGATGTACATAGCTAAAAGTACGGATGCAGGAGCATTGATTGTCATGGAAGTGGAAACTTTGCCAAGATCAATTTGATCAAAGAGAATTTCCATATCAGCCAATGAGTCAATTGCAACGCCTACTTTACCTACTTCGCCTTCGGACATGGCATGATCGGAATCATAACCAATTTGAGTCGGAAGGTCAAAGGCGCAAGACAAACCAGTAGCACCTGATTCAATCAGGTAGCGATAGCGTTTGTTGGACTCCTCTGCAGTCGAGAAACCAGCATACATACGCATGGTCCAGAAACGGCCACGGTACATAGTAGGCTGTACACCACGAGTGAACGGGTATTCACCGGGCAGGCCCAGCTCGCTCTCATAATCAAAACCCTCAATATCAAGCGGGGTATACAGTCTGTTGTGAGCGAGGTTTTTGCGCTCAGGATTTTTGGCAAGCGATTTTTCCACTTTTTCAGTGTACGCCGCCACTTTAGCTTTTAGGGATTCGTTAGCCATGTTTGTAGTGTCCTCCTTTACGTTACTTTTTCATTGTTCCGGTTTGAACAAACCGGGTATGCCAAGAAAGGGCCTCTTCCAACAGATGCGGAGTATGCGCAAAACTGGTGGCTTTTTCAGCTCTTTCTAGGTAATCAAGCAGCATCGGCTGATAGTCAGGGTGAGCGCATTTGTCGATAATGACGCGAGCGCGCTCTTTCGGACTCAAGCCACGAACGTCAGCTAAGCCGCGTTCGGTAACAAAGATGTGAGTATCATGCTCTGTATGATCAAAATGGGATACCATCGGTACGATGGACGAAATAGCGCCACCTTTAGCTACCGAATTGGTGCAGAAAACGGTTAAATAAGCATTACGGGCATAGTCGCCGGAACCGCCAATACCGTTCATCATTTTAGTACCCATGATGTGAGTGGAGTTAACATGTCCATAAATATCTAGCTCAATAGCCGTATTCATTGCAATAACACCAAGGCGGCGGGCAATTTCCGGACTATTGGAGATTTCCTGGGGACGAAGAATGATCTTTTTACGATACTCGGCCAAATTGGCATAGAGTCGTTTTAAACCATCAGGAGAAGGAGTAATCGAGGTCCCTGATGCAAACGTCAGCTTACCGGCATCAATCAAGTCAAACATACCATCTTGAATAACTTCAGTAAACACGCTGAGATCTTCAAAAGGCGAATCAACCAAACCGGACACAACGGCATTAGCCACCGAACCTACGCCGGATTGAAGCGGCAGAAGATTCTTCGGCAAGCGGCCTTGTTTGATTTCTTGTTGGAAGAACTCGATCAAATGACCACTCATTGCTTTGGCATCTTCATCAATAGGAGCCAAAGGACGTACAGCATCGGGCAGATCGCAAGGTACAATATATGTAATCTTGTCAAAACCGCACGGAATATAGGGCGTGCCAATACGGTCGTCAGCTTTTACCAGAGGTATAGGCAGGCGATGGGGAGGATCAAGCGGAATGTAAACATCATGCATACCTTCCAATTCCAAAGGCTGACTGGTATTAACTTCAACAATAACAATATCAGCACTTTGAACAAAAGAAGCAGAATTACCAAGTGAAGTGGTCGGAATAATATGACCTTCTTCCGTAATAGCGACAGCTTCCACAATGGCAACATCAACTTTGCCACCTAAGAATCCATAACGTGACTGCTGAGCGACATGACTCAAATGCATATCAATATATTGAATCTTGCCACTGTTGATTTGCTTGCGAATTTCATCATTTGTCTGGTAAGGAAGACGTCTGGCAACACCATTAGCTTGCGCCAATGCTCCATCCAATTCCTTACCGACCGAAGCGCCTGTCCACAAGTTTACTTTAAAGTTTTCTTTTTTAACGCGTTCAGCTAAGGCAAGCGGTACTGCTTTAGGATAACCTGCGGGAGTAAAGCCGCTGGTACCTATGTTCATGCCCGGCTTAATAATGGCTGCAGCTTCTTCTGCACTAACAATTTTTGCGTGCAGAGCTTTGTTGCGCACTCGATCGCGAATATCGATCATCGCACTCTCTCCTCCTGTAATTAAGAATTATATAATTCCATGCCACCAGAGCTAAGCTCTGTTGCAGCATTTCCAAAAGAAAAATGACAAGAGACTAACTCGTATATATTATCTTGCTCAAACAGGATTTCATACAAGAAGTCTAAAGAATTTGCAATTGTGGAAAACTTCCCCACAAACAGTTGATAGTTAGAAGCAAATCCCTTTGGGAAAATAAAAAACACCCAAACTTATTTTGTGTATGTGAAAATATACACAAAGCAAACTTGGATGTGCCTACTTTTTACTCTTTACTGTTTGAGCAAAGAGCCATAAGCAATCGTGTTTGTGTAAGCACTTCCAACTAGGCAGACATTGCCACAATCGTCCATGCAGTAACTTTTCAAATAATTCATTGCTTTCCGAGATATCTATATTCTCTATGACTGTATATATTCCTTCTATATGTTGACAATTTATTTTAAATTTTTCATATTTTGAGTATTAATAATTAGTTGCAATAGATTGTCAAACATACCAAAAGCATCCAAGGCCCTGATGAATTTAAACCATCAGAATTGGATGCCTCTCAATTATTTTTCCTAACATTGACATATTCTCTGTTGTTTTCTAAAATCCTGCTTCTTTTGAACTTTTTTTAATCAGCTAACTGGCGTGATAAAAAATAAGATAGACTGCTTAGTCCTACTGATAGATCTTCGCTAATAATACGCACATGGCTTGGAACATTTATTCTAAGCGGGGCAAAATTCCAGATGCCTTTAACGCCTGCCCCAACTAAACGGTCAGCAATTTTTTGAGCTTGCTCGGCCGGAACAGTAATAACGCCAATATGTATATTCCGTTCTTTTATTACCTCTTCCAATGCATTTGAATGCTGTACTTCCACTCCGTTAATAGTAAGGCCAACCTTACTAAGATCGACATCAAAAATTGCGGCTAAGTTAAAACCTAATGAAGAAAAATTCTTGTAATTGGCCAAAGCCCACCCAAGATGCCCAATGCCAATAATACCAATATTCCAGTTACGGTGCAAGCCTAAAATTTCACCGATATTACGGATTAATTCCCGGACAAAATAGCCCACACCTTTTTTGCCAAACTCTCCAAAAGATGCAAGGTCTTTACGAATTTGTTCAGGCGTTACTCCTATGCGGCGGCCCAATTCTTCAGAGGAAATGATCTCAATACCTTCTTCTTGAATATGGCGCAGCGTGCGAAAGTATAACGGCAAACGGTCAATGGTAGCTTTGGAAATAACAATATGACTTTTCAAAGCATCACCCTCCTTTATTAGTGGCACGTTTTACACGCCAATATAATTACTTTTATCTATATTGATATTCTTAGGACAATGAAAAAATCCTGCCACTTTTAAGAGCGGCAGGATAGATTCGGATTAAAATTTATACTTTTCCGACAACGTTCACATTTTGCCTACTGTCTCTTTTGCTCGTGATAGTGCGTATGAAGCAAATGGTGAGCTTTTTCGCCATTTGGTTTTCCCAGCCAGGTATCATAAAGTTCTTTAATGGCCGGATTATCATGCGATTTACGGAGTTCATGACTTTGGTCGCATTCATAAATAGAGTTAATCCGTTTTTGGCGTATATCGGCCGTTATTGGCACCGGTTGACCACCACCACCAATACACCCGCCGGGACAAGCCATAATTTCAATAAAATGGTAATCAGCTTCACCTTTACGAATTTTTTCCAATATGAGCCGGGCGTTAGCCAGAGTGTGGGCAACTGCAACTTTAACGGTAGTACCAGCCAGCGTTACTTGTGCTTCTTTCATACCGGTAAGACCGCGCACACCATGAAACTCAATACATTCCAGTGCTTCACCAGTTACGACTTCTGATACAGTCCTAAGCGCAGCTTCCATCACACCACCGGTAGCGCCGAATATAACGCCCGCTCCGGTAGCAATTCCCATCGGAGCATCAAACTCTTCAGCCGGAAGATTGACAAAATCCATACCTGTTTCGCGAATCATACGTCCCAACTCACGAGTGGTAAGAACATAATCAACATCCTGGCCTCCTTCAGTAACCATTTCTTCCCGGGCAGCTTCCGCCTTTTTAGCTGTACAAGGCATAATAGAAACCGATATGATGTCTTTCGGGTCAATTCCCGCCTTTTCAGCATAATAAGTCTTTACTAATGCTCCAAACATCTGCTGCGGTGATTTTGCTGTTGATAAATGCTCAAGCAGGTCAGGGTAAAATAATTCGATAAAATTAACCCACCCCGGGCTACAAGAAGTAATCATTGGCAATTTGCCGCCCTTTGTCAGACGCTGGATAAATTCGTGACCTTCTTCCAATATGGTAAGATCAGCTGAGAAATCGGTGTCAAAAACGCGATCAAAGCCAAGACGGCGTAAGGCCGCTACCATTTGTCCCGTAACAATTTGACCATGATCCATCCCCAGTGCTTCCCCTAAAGCAACACGGACTGATGGCGCAGTTTGCACAATGACATGCTTGGTAGGATCACTAAGAGCTCGCCATACCACAGCGGTATCATCTTTTTCAACAATAGCGCCAGTAGGACAAACAGCAGCACATTGACCACAATAGGTGCAGGCCACTGCATCAAGACCTTGACTAAAAGCAGGTGCAACAGTAGTATTGAATCCCCGGCTGACAAAACTATATACGTGGACACCCTGGCGTTCACTGCAAGCCCGGATACACCGGCCGCATAAGATGCACTTTTCTTGATCACGTACTAACGATGGATTGGAGTCATCAAGAGGGTACTTTTTCTTCTCACCATCGAAACGAACTTGACGAATGCCCAAATCGCCGGCCATGGTCTGCAGTTCGCAATTTAGATTGCGCTGACACGATAAGCAATCTTGCGGATGATTAGCCAACAGCAGTTCTACCACCATCTTGCGGGCTTCCCGTATATTAGCGGAATTAGTTCGTACCACCATGCCCTCATTAACCGGATATACGCAAGAAGCCACTAATGTACGGGCTCCTTCCACTTCTACCATACAAACCCGGCAAGCTCCTTCAGGACGCAATTCCGGATGATAACAGAGGGTCGGGATTTTAACGCCAATCAGGTTAGCCGCTTCCAAAATAGTAGCGGTTTTAGCAACTTGCACCTTTTGACCGTCTATTGTTATATTCACCATTTCCATAATATCACTCTCCTTCTGACCAGACTTTAGCCTTTAACAATAGCTTTGAAGGGACACTTCGTTACACAAGCTCCACATTTAATGCATTTAGCGGAATCAATGATATGACGGCCTTTGATTTCGCCTGTGATAGCCTGAACAGGACATGCCTTTTTACAAAGGCTGCACCCCTTGCACAATTGAGTAATGCTGAAACCGGAGAGTTTTGTGCAGGCACCGGCCGGACAGCGTTTATCATGAATATGTGCTTCATACTCATGGCGGAAATAACGAAGTGTACTAAGCACAGGATTTGGTGCTGTTTGCCCCAAGCCGCAAAGTGCTGTTGCTTTAATGTTTTTGGCCATTGTTTCTAATAAAGCAATGTCATCCGGACGTCCCTCACCGTCTGTAATGCGAGTAAGAACTTCCAGCATGCGTTTAGTGCCTTCCCTGCAAGGAGTACACTTTCCACAGGACTCGGATTGGGTAAAATTCAAGAAGAACTTGGCCACATCAACCATACAAGTGGTTTCATCCATAACGACTAAACCACCGGATCCCATCATTGCTCCGGCCTGAATGAGCGAATCATAGTCAACAGGCAAATCAAGCAACTCTTCTGGCAGGCAGCCACCAGAAGGACCACCGATTTGGACTGCTTTGAACTTCTTACCTTCCGGAATACCGCCGCCTATATCAAAAATGATTTCCCTCATACTAATACCCATTGGAACTTCTGCCAAACCGGTATTGTTAATACGTCCGGTAAGCGCAAACACCTTAGTGCCTTTACTGCGTTCCGTGCCGATGGCTGCATACCACTCTGCACCCTGAGTAATAATTTGAGGAACATTACCAAAGGTTTCTACATTATTAATATTAGTTGGTTTTCCCCACAGGCCGGAAATAGCCGGAAAAGGCGGACGTGGGCGAGGCATGCCGCGCTTACCTTCAATGGATGCCAGCAGTGCAGTTTCTTCACCGCATACAAAAGCACCGGCACCTTCTTTAATCTTTAGGCGGAAATTAAACCCGGAGCCGAAAATATTATCACCTAACAGCCCCAATTCTTCCGCTTGTTTTATAGCAATTCGCAGGCGTTTTATAGCCAAAGGGTATTCGGCGCGGACATATACATAGCCTTCATCAGCACCAATCGCATAACCACAAATTGCCATACCCTCAATAATACGATGGGGGTCTCCCTCTAATACGCTGCGATCCATGAAAGCACCCGGATCTCCCTCATCCGCATTACAGACTACGTATTTTTTGTCACCTTGAGCGTTACGCGTAAATTCCCATTTGGAACCAGTAGGGAAGCCACCGCCGCCCCTGCCCCGTAAACCGGATTTTTTCAGTTCAACTATCACTTGTTCGGCAGTCATCTCGCTAAGTGCTTTTCCTAAGGCTTCGTATCCACCAACTGCAATATAATCTTCTATTGATTCCGGATTGATATGCCCGCAGTTAGCAAGCACCTTGCGCATTTGTTTCTTATAAAAAGTAATGTCATTATAGTTAGGGATTTTTTCATGCGAAACAGGTTCTTTATACAGCAGCCGTTCCACAATGCGTCCCTTGTAAAGATGACTTTCTACTAATTCGGGTACATCCGTATCCTGTACGCGGCAATAGAAAACACCTTCAGGATAGATAATTACGACAGGTCCCATTTCACAAAAGCCATGGCAGCCTGTTTCAATAACCTTTATCTCTTTTTCCAGTCCCCGTTTGACCAGTTCACTGCTTAGCGCCGCTTCCACCTTTTTCGAGCCAGAAGAGACACAGCCAGTACCGGCACAAATTAGCACATGTGCTCTACTGTGTTCCATTTTTTCCCCTCCAATTCTGAGCTTAAGCTAGGGCATAATTTTGCCAACAACCCACTCTTCGACTATTCGTCCATTTACTACATGGTCAGTAATAATTCGTACCACAGCGTTTGGCGTTACCCTACCATAAGTAATTCGAGGTTCACCGGGGCGGACAACATCGACAAGCACCTCTTTTTCACACATACCAATACAGCCGGTCTGCTGAATAGTAACATTCTCGAGCTTGCGTTTCGCAATTTCATCCATCACGGTAGTTACTATTTCCCGGGCACCGGCAGCAATGCCGCACGTACCCATACCAACAATAATTTGGATACCATCATTATGGCGAATACGGTTTTGTGATTGGAGCTGTTCCCGAAGTTTTTTTAAGTCTTCAACAGTTTTCAAATTCTTCACCTCCATACAAATTAGCGATACCAACCGTTAAATAGTCTCCCAGCCACGCAAGTACTTCCGGCTGAGTTAATGGAATATCACCTAATACAGCAAGCAATTCACTAGTTGTAACGGAAAAAAACTGATTTCCCACCGTATGATTATAACGAAAATCCAATTCAGGATTGAGCGCGATAATGGTTTTTACTGTTGCAGCGATATCTCCTAAGGGAGGTCTATCAAAGTGACTGTGTTGGTAAACAGCGGTGATCTTTGTTCCTCTCCCTGGCTCAGATTGAATGTCCAGATAACCGCCTGACCGGCAGGTGGACATATCCAAAAGCGGCAAGCCCAAACCGACACGGCGCGTGATACGTGTGGTAACAAAGGGGTCAAGCACCTCTTTCACCATATCAGCACTCATCCCATGCCCATTATCTAGAACCTGTATGGTGAGCAAATCTGCTGTACAGTCTTCCTTTATCTGCAACGTAATTTGATTAGCCTGTGCTTCAATTGCATTTTGGACCAAATCCAGAATATGAAGAGCCAATTCCCTCATATTCAAGCATACTTAGCAAGTATTTCGGTGACAGCCTCTGGCGTTAACCGTCCATGTGTATCATCGTTAATCATCATGACTGGCGCTAATCCACAGGCACCAATACAAGCCACCGTTTCTAACGTATATTTAAGGTCTGTTGTAGTACCGCCTGGAGCGACTTTTAGGATATCTTCCAGTGCTGTTAAAATAGCTTTAGCCCCCCGTACATGGCAAGCTGTCCCCTGACAAACGCGGATAATATTTTTTCCACGGGGATTTAAATGAAACTGGGAATAAAAAGTAACTACACCGTAAATTTGACTGACAGGAATGTCCATTTTTTGACTGATACGCTGAATAGCTTCCCGTGATAAGTAGCCATAGGCATGTTGAGTTTCCTGTAGCACAGGAATGAGTGCTCCTTTTACACCCTGGTATTTGAGCAAAATTTCATCCAGTTGAACAAAATTACTAGCCTCGCCGCCTGAACAGCAACATTTATTGCCAATTGCGCTGGTCATAAAATTCCTCCTCTTTGAAAGTTATCTTAGGACAGTCTGCATGTTCAACCCAATAAAGGCAAAGTTGCACACTGCCGGTTACTGAGTCATTTAACCCACTCAAGATTAGCCCACCACCACCTTTCTATCATTTATACCAAGTAAAGCCTGCCGGATTTCGGCAAGTGTTGGTTTCTCCAGATAAAAATTCATCACAGGCCCACTCATAAAATCTTCAATGGTATGGGCGTCTGAGGCGGTAACAATAGGGAATTTACCAATAACAGGAGCTTTATTAATAGCCTCACCCGGCTTCATACGGCGGGATACTTCAACCGCATCTAACGCCACATCTGGCGGGACAAAGCCTAATTGAGAGATAATACTGTACGCCGGTCGATCCACATGGCTGGCTATCAGCAAACCCTCCAGTTCACTCACTTTTGCTGATAATTCACCAGCACTAATAGCAAGTGAACATAACAGCAATTCTTCTTTGATGCTTATAAAATTATCTTCAGCATCAACGATAAACTGGGCTCCAAATTTCTCATCGTTATTTTTAAGTGGTGGACGTTTGACTGAAACAAATTGCTCCCACGCCTTTAGCTGTCTCATCTTATCGAATAATACAATAAAGTGCGCTTCTTCCCGAGTTTCTACTTCCATCCCTGGTAAAACAACGATACCGGCATCCTGAGCCGCGATAAGTGCAGCCGCTACATTATCACAGGCGTTATGATCGGTAATGGCAATAATGTCCAACTTCTTTGCCACCGCATGCCAAACAATATTGCGAGGTGTCATTTCTACCGACGCACAAGGCGACAGCAGTGAATGTATGTGAAGGTCGGCGGCAAAATTACGCATTATGAGCCCCTGATACCAAGCTTATATAACTGTCCTGCTACCTCAAAAGCCGATAGCTCAGTTGTCAGCAGAATCACCCCTTCAGCCTTAGCTTTGTTCACCGTGGTAGCATCCGGATTTACTCCACCGGCAATGATGACTGCCGCCAGTCCGGCTAAAAGGGATACAGCTACTACATTTTGATGTCCTTGCATAGTCACCCAAATATTTCCTGAACCAGCCTGGCCCATGACATTGCTCAGTAAATCCGATACATAGCCACCGCTAACCGGTTGCGCCAATTTGTCTCCCACTACAACAGTAAGAGATAATTCGGCAATAATCTCCTCAACTGTCATTTTCTTCACCCTCTTACTCTTTTGATTCCTTATCTAGGGGAGGGGGTAATTTTTCAGCCAAGTCCACCATTTCCCGAGCCAAATCACGCACATGCTCCCTAAGTTTAAATACGCAATCCGCTTCGGTTGCACTACCCTGCGTTATATCCTCCGCTAAGGCTTTACAGCTAGGTGAACCACAGGATCCACAATCCAGACCAGGCAACTTCTCCAATATTTTTTCCATTATTTCCACTTTATACATTGCTTTAAAAATATCCTCATCAAGGCGTAAAATAGGCCGCGGTTCAATAGCTCTGCGTTCATCAACTCCCAGTTGCGATTCCAGATAACCCTGGTGAGGAAGGCGGCCGCTGATTTTATCTTCTTCCTGCATGAGTTTGGCCCGTTTCTGCATACAGTATTCCGCCACAAAGCGGTTTTCTACCGTTAGCGGCCCACCAATACAACCGCCCGAGCATGCTAACCCCTCGACATATTGAATACCACTTAATTTCCCCATGACAATTTGTTCCAGCATTTCATTTACATTATGAATTTCATGAACAACAAGTGCATTAGAAGCTTCTACCGCCGATGTTTCTCCGCCGGCTACAGCCCAGCCAACACCTACCCACGAGGCCCGCTTGCAACATGGATCCTGGATGTCTTTGGGAAGAGACTTCAGTAATGCGCTATATAGTTTGGAAATGCCAATTGCGCCGGTAATATTAGATTTTTCCGAGCCTAAGGGCTGCTGAACAGCTGTCATTTTTGCCGCGCAGGGAGAAATAAACCAGATACCAATCTCCTCCGGATCAAGCTTCAATTCCTGTGCAGCTTCTGTCCGGACAATGCGGGCAGCAACCTCTACCGGAGCATCAATCGGAATTAGATGTCCAATCAATTCCGGATATTTAACCTGAATAAGCCGTACCACTGCCGGACAAGCAGAGGAGATTGCCGGCCGGGGAATGTCATTGCGCTGTAAATAATCGCGGATAGCCAAAGAAACAATCTCCGCACCCTGAGCGACTTCAAACACTTCATCAAAGCCAATGTTTAATAAACCGTATAAAATACTCTCTATTGAAAACTCAATAGGGAATTGGGCATACAGAGACGGTGCCGGTAAAGCAATGTTATACCGGAAATGTTCTAAATCTGCCAGCGAATCAGTCACCGCAGTTTTGGCATGACTGGGACAACAGCGAATGCATTCACCGCAATCGATGCAGCGCGCCTCAATAATACGAGCCTTACCGCTGCGGATACGAATTGCCTCAGTCGGACATCGCTTTATACAATTAACACACCCTTGACAGCGGTTCGCAATTAAGCGAACCGAATGAAAGCACTCAGACACGGCAAGCACCACACATTCTAATGGCGAATAACCATAGTAATTTTTGTCCCGATTCCAACCTCGGAATGGATATGGAATTCATCGGCACACTTAGCCATATTGGGCAAGCCCATACCTGCACCGAAGCCCAGTTCGCGAATATGATCAGGCGCAGTTGAAAATCCTTCTTCCATGGCTTGCTTGACATCAGCAATACCAGGCCCTTCATCTTCTACGATAACTTTTGTTCGGTCTGAATATATCCATACCTGAATATGCCCTTGCTTTGCATGGATTATGACATTCATTTCCGCTTCATACGAACTAATAGCAATTCGCCGGATAACCTCAGGCGGTACGCCAATCTGCTGTAAAACCCGTTTTATTTTGCTGGAAGCTTCGCCGGCAATATCAAAATTAGCTCCCTCAAGAACAAACTCAAGCGCAATAGCTTGTTCATTACTCACAACGAGCCACCTGGCGCGAACATCCGGGTAATCCTTGTTGATATAACAAGCCACAAGCCTCATATAGCGCGTATTCCGATACCATTAGCGGTATCTCTTTTTCCGCTGCCATTTGAATAACGTCCTTGCCAGGGCGTTTGCCCCGCACAAAGACAATTGCCACCAAATCACTTATTTCAGCAGTCCGAATAACTTGTACATTGGTTAATCCAGTTAATAATACCGCCCGTTCCTTGGTAAAGGCCAATACATCACTCATTAAATCCGCACCACAGGCACCGGTTGCTTCTTTTTGCAACCACTGTTCGCCTAGCACAACTTCCGCTTTAAGCGCTGCCTGTATATCGATTAACTTCACTAGAGCATCACCTCGCAAATGGAGAATAATTACTTTGTGAGAAATTTCACAATATTTAGAGCAAAAAATTAGCGGGGCTTGCGGCCCCACACACTTTTGCTCATTTATTTATGACTACTATTCGGTAACAACTGAATAAATCCCTGCTGCTAAAAAAATATTTTTGCAATTAATCCCGGGCCAAGGGTATCGCGATGGCTAATACCGGTAATTTGCCTGCCAAACAGTCACTACCAAAGCATTCAGCAACCAAAAAAGCATCGACATTTGAATATTATACATGACATAATCAGTAAATCCACTCACTGCCAAACCCAATAAAGCCGACACCACACCCAACATTAAACCATTAACCCACCGGTTTGAGGTTTGAGCCACGACCGCTAAAGCTAAGCGAGCGTGACCATACATGATGATTAAGAAGGCCACCAAGCCAGGCACACCAATTTCCGCAGCAATATGCAGGTACATGTTATGAGCATGAAAGATAGTAGTTGCCGTATTCTGAACAAAAAAATCATACTCCGGATAAACGAGCCAATATGCACCCCAGCCAATGCCTAGTATGGGCTTATCCATAATCATGGCAAATGTACTTTCCCATAAGGCGAGGCGCAATGTCGATGATGTATCGGTTGGATTAAGAATAGATATCAGCCTGTCCATCACACCATCATATCCATAAATAATTAACAGCGGCACTGCCAGCAAGACCCAAAATATCTTGCGATTATATAATACGCCGTAAGCTGCACAGACAGCTAATACACTAAGCCAGGCACCTCTCGAATAAGTCAAGACTAGACAACACCCTAATATAAGCACCAGACTAAGCAATCCACATTTGTATAGCAGGGTTTCACTGCACAATCCTAACCCGGCTGCCAATGCCATGATGACAACTAAAAAGCCAGCCAATAAATTAGGATTTTTCAGCGTTGAAAAGATTCGCACCTTCAAATCTGGAAACTGTTCGCCATCTACCCACTCAAACGCGGAAATATCCATACCATGTATGTATTGGTAAAAACCATAAGCAGCCACTACCAGAGCAGATGCCAGAAGAGAATATACCAGCCGTTTCACCTGATCCAGGGAATGAACATTATTAATGACCAGATAATAAACAATAATGTATCGCCCCATCAAATGATAATAATTATAAAAACTAAAGTTCCGGTCTGGCGACCCGAGTATTGATGCGGCAGACAAGACAACCAGTACCATGACGACCCCGTCGAAAGGGGTTCGTTTCAAATCCATTTGCCGCATGACCGCCATTTTACCGAACCACAGCAAACAACCCGCGGCAAGAAAAACACTAGTAACGTCTAGCGACAATGGCAAAAAAAAGGCCACCGCAAAAATGCAGTGCTCTATTAAATAATTCAAATGGTATTGCGTTGATGTCGGTTGATATGTAGTAAGCACAAGTTTCACCTTGTTCATTTTATGTAACGTGCCTGTTTAACAGACCATATTCATTATACCCAAGGGATGGTACTTTGTCTACTAACGATAAATTTTCTGGCTGTTCCTACTAAATATAAAGAGCCGCAAATACAGACGATACCATCCGATCCCGCCCACTGAACTGCCTGACTGATAGCTTCTTCTACAGTTGACGCCGCCTCAATCCGGTCAGCCACAATTCCAGCGGCAACTACTTTGGGATCAGCAGCCCGTACCGAAACGGGAGCAACAGTAATGACTTCGCCACTCGAATGAATCAGGGCATTTGTTATTCCCGAAATATCTTTATCCTGTAATATGCCAAGAACAAAAGTAATACGACGCTGTCCGAATACTTCATCAAGCGTTTGACGCAATGCTTCCGCCCCTGCAACATTATGGGCACCATCAATAATAACAACCGGCCGGCCGGCAAATAATTCAAATCGGCCTGGCCAAACAGCTGCTGCTATTCCCTTGCTGATAGCACTATCAGTTATCCGTATTTCCTGCTGGGCTAAAATCTTTGCAGCCATAACAGCGGCAGCACAATTGGCAATCTGGTGACGCCCCAGCAACTTCATCCACAAACCGGTATTGCTTCCATACAGATCTGTTCGAACCGTCACTTGTTGCCAGCCGTCCTTGGCACCCATCCACTCACCAAAAAAGTCTCGCCCCAACATAAATAGTGGCGACTGCATCTTTACTGCCTGATTACAAATAACCTCCAGCGACCGGCCGGTAGCAGTTGTAACTACAGGTATCCCCTTTTTAATAATCCCTGCTTTATGTCCGGCAATTTCACTCACGGTAGAACCACAGCGATCGGTGTGCTCCAGAGTAACATTCGTAATTACTGCTACTTCGGGCGTAATGACATTGGTAGAATCGAGCAATCCTCCTAAACCAACTTCAATTACGGCATATTCTACGCCAGCGGCAGCAAAATAATAGAAAGCTGCCGCTGTAAGAATTTCAAATTCAGTAGGATGTTCCCAGCCCTGATCTACCATTTGATCAATAAATTGTCTTGTATAAGCAATGGACTGTCC
>Ga0366776_1017_pt1 | contig 25828 bp, 25 predicted proteins | sample BONcelN113001D11_FD_207070 | JGI IMG/M metagenome (GOLD analysis project Ga0366776, IMG submission 207070) | Enriched cells from coal bed in the Powder River Basin, Montana, United States - BONCAT cells N11 rep2 HSBNCT.N11.300.1.D11 ...
GAGGCGTAAGCCAGCAGTTTGCGAAATGATTTTTGTTGTTGAGGAGATTCACCAATAATAGAAGGGATTCTGATTAGGACAAGTGCCTTGTTATTGAAGTTCTCAACTACGGTAACATTATTGGACGCTAGCCGGACCGTTTTGGTAATGCGAATAAAAGTAGAACGCTTCACAGAAAACCCCTCCCTTTAAATTAAAATAAAATGAAAGCTTATTAGTTAATTATAGCGCATTTAGCGAAGAAATCCAATGTGGCAGATTTTGTTGCAGCTTAGGAGAAAGGTAACAGGCTCAATTCTACCATTATTTTGAAATGTTTGTTGCTCCTAAAGAGGTATATAACTTAGTTGTTAAAATTGAATTTTTTTCAAGACATTTGCAACTGAAAGCCTTATAATCAATCATACATACCATAATTAACAAATTTATGTAGTGATAGAATACAAAACACGGGGGAGAACCGACTATGAGTATTTCCGGCAAAGGCCAGTCAGCTTGGCCAGTGATGTTGAGCGCTGCAGCAATTTTGATGATTACGATGGGGGCCAGGCAGTCTACAGGACTTTTTGTTGCACCGCTCAACTCAGCGACGGGGCTGGGGATCGTATCAATCAGTTTTGCTCTTGCGGTGGGGCAGTTCGTTTGGGGTTTGGCTCAGCCCATATTTGGCGCGATTGCTGATAAGCGTGGTTCCTATCAGGTACTCATAGTAGGTGGGCTTATGCTTGCAGGCGGGCTGGCTTTGACTCCGTTGGCAACGTCTGAATGGTCATTAATGGTAACTATGGGGATATTGAGTGCAGCCGGAGCGGGAGCTGGAAGTTTCTCCATTCTGATTGGCGCGACGGCTGGGCAGCTAAACCCGGAGCGCCGCGCCTTTGCCGGAGGCTTCATTAATGCCGGCGGATCATTCGGTCAGTTTGTGTTTGCACCGCTCTTGCAAGCGATTATTGGGGTATTCGGCTGGGTTGCGGCTATCCTTACCATGGCGGCAACAACACTGTTGACCATTCCACTTGCCTCATACTTAGTCAAAGATAGCGCAGTGCCAAGTGGCACCGCTTCTTCTCGTCCTGCTATGGGGCTCTGGCAGCAAGTTCGCCAGGCAATGGTCAATCCGAGTTATTTGTGTTTGCATGCCGGTTTTTTTACTTGTGGTTTTCATGTTGCTTTTCTGGTTACCCATCTGCCAGGTGAGGTTTCCTTATGCGGCCATGCCGCTAGTGTATCGGCTGTGTCCTTGGCCTTAATCGGCTTGTTCAATATCGCCGGCAGCTTATTTGCCGGTGCGATGGGTTCGCGCTACCGGATGAAGTATATTCTTGCTATTATGTACGGCAGCCGCGCTGTATTAATTATCCTGTATTTGCTCGCTCCCAAGACTGAGCTGACTTTCTATCTCTTTGCTGCAGCACTCGGCTTTACCTGGCTGGCGACAGTGCCGCCGACGGCCGGTCTGGTGGGAAAACTGTTTGGTACACAGTACTTGGCGACACTTTTCGGATTGACGCTGTTGTCTCACCAGATAGGTGGGTTTTTAGGAGCCTGGCTTGGCGGACTGGCTATGGCTCATGATGGAAACTACTTGTGGATGTGGTATGCCGACATTGGTCTGGCAGCAGCCGCTGCATTGGTAAATTTTCCCATTCGCGAAGCTAAGGTTGTTGCTGCAGTAGTTGCTAAATAAAGGATTATTACAGAAAAAGTATAATTATGTAAAAGAAAGCGGAAAAAGGAGGAATAATGGTGAATTTTAATTTTACAGATATAATTTGGATCTTTTTCTTAATGGTTACCGTTTTGCCTATGTTGCAACAAAGAAGTATTGCCATGAGGCGCATCAACCTTCTGCAAAAAATCGAAGGAAAGCGTAACTCCCGGGTTATCAGCTTAATCCACCGGCAGGAGTCCATTAGCTTTTTGGGAATTCCCATTAGCCGTTATATTAATGTAGAAGATTCCGAGCAGATTCTTCGGGCAATTCGTCTGACTCCGGACGATATGCCGATTGATTTAGTACTACATACTCCAGGCGGCCTGGTGTTGGCAGCAGAACAAATTTCCCGGGCTTTGCAGCAGCACAAAGCGAAGGTGACTGTTTTTGTACCGCATTATGCTATGTCTGGCGGGACAATGATTGCTCTTTCGGCTGATGAGATTGTTTTAGATCCTAATGCAGTGCTTGGTCCCGTTGATCCTCAATTGGGGCAGTATCCGGCAGCATCTATACTTAAAGTCGTTCAACAAAAGAAGATCAATCGTGTTGACGATAATACCTTGATTTTGGCTGATCTTGCGCAAAAAGCAATTGTTCAGGTTAGAGAGTTTCTCAAAAATATTTTGTTAGATAAAATGCCTCCCGAGAAGGCGGAGGAACTGGCGAAGATGCTTTCCGACGGCCGCTGGACGCACGACTACCCCATAACCTGCGACAAGCTGCGTGAAATGGGACTGCCTACAATTTGTAACGAAATGCCTCTGGAGGTATACGAACTTATGGAGCTATACCCTCAACCGGCCCAACAGCGTCCTTCTGTTCAATATATCCCCTTGCCTTATAGTAACGACAAAAAGAGTATTAATACTAGAATTTCAATGTAAATACTGCTTTTAGTAACAAGTACAGCACGTTCTGTCTGATAAAGACAGAGCGTGCTTTTTTGTATGTTTTGTTCCTTTCAGGTGTTTTTCAGACTCTAAATCTATACTGATTAGCGTAGCGGAGATTTGTTAAATGACATAAAGGAGGAGCAATGAACAAACAATTTTGGCTATCGCTAGTACTGGTTTTTTGTGTGGCAAGTTTCATATCGTTTTTTTATGTAGGCAATCTTCCGCTATTGGATCCCGATGAGCCTGTTTATGCAGAAACAGCCCGGGAAATGATGCAATACTATGATTATATTTCGCCGCGAATCTATCATGAATTTTGGTATGATAAACCGCCAATGTACTATTGGCTGGTAGCCGGCGCATTTAAGACCTTTGGTGTTGGAGAGTTTGCAGCGAGATTTCCTTCGGCCCTCTTGGCTGTTGCCGGCACTGTGCTTGTTTATCTTGGCGGCCGTAAACTTTTTAATAATCGGGCCGGACTTTTAGCTGCCTTCGTGTTAGCGACCAGTATAGAGTATTTTTATTTGGCCAAGGCTGCAGTTACCGATATTACCTTAACCTTTTTTCTGACGGCGGCTTTGCTTGCCTTTTGGGACAAGCGGTACTATCTGTTTTACACTTGCTGTGCCTTAGCCGTTTTGACCAAAGGACCGATTGGCGTAGTTTTCCCAGTGGTTATTGGTTTATTGTATCTGCTGATGACATGTAGTTTGGCAGAGATCAAAACAATGAAAGTGATTTCCGGGGGTATGCTGTTTGGGGTAATCGCTCTTCCCTGGTATGCAGCAATGGTTCATTACCATGGACAGGCTTTTATTGATACTTTCTTGGGCTTTCATAATGTTACCCGCTTTTTACAACCGGAACATGCTAACGGTGTATTATGGTATTATTATATTCCGGTGCTTATTATTGGCTTTTTTCCCTGGACGGCGTTTATGTCTCAGGCTTTGTACGCTGCCATACGCCAACACGGTGAAGCAGACGGCAAGCCGGTATTGTTTTTAACCATTTGGGCTGTGGTAGTTTTCCTGTTCTTTTCGATTTCACAGACCAAGCTGATTTCCTATATACTGCCCATGTATCCCGCCTTAGCCTTACTGACGGGGTGGTATATTGATAAAATCTGGACACAGGACAATCGCAAGGCTTTTTTAGTTGCTGCCGGTTTGTTCACCCTATTCATTATTATTTTGGCAGCTGCTTTTGTCTATGGTGTTCAACAAATTCCGGCACTGCTCCCCGGTGCGCAGCTAGCTGGTGCAATTTTTTCACTGGTATTGGTACTGGTTTGGTGGATGGTCATTAAGCGAAACTATCAACAGGCTCTAGCCGCTCAAGTGGCAGGGATGATACTATTCGTTATTATACTGATGACCAGTTTATTTCCCGCAGTTGCACCTGATTTTTCCATGCGGGAGTTTAGCAGCCTTTTTAAGGAGCAGTATGATGGCCAAGCTCCTGTGTATATAACGAATTTTTATCGCCCCGGGTTTATGTTTTATACAGGCATACCGGGACAGGAACTCAAGGGTACCAGCGATCTTGCCGAAGCGGTTCAGGGCAATCAAAAAGTGTATTTTATTATCAAAAATAAGGAATACGAACGCTTGGCTCCTGAAGTTAAGAGCCGGCTAGCGCCTCTTAACGTGGTGGAAGATAAAATATTGCTCTTAAAAGATAAGTAAGGTTTTAAATAGAGGCGTTTAATAGGATACTATTAAACGCCTTTTGTTTTTTATTGCTCCAGAAAGTAACATGATTTGTGGTATGATGAGAATAGTTACTGCTTTAATAATTGAAACTTATTTGTTAAGGGATGGGATAAGGTGCGTATTCTGCTAGCTGAAGATGACTGCAGACTTGGCAAGCTGATTGAACATATGCTGATTAAAGAAAAAATACAAGTGGATTGGGTTCAGCAGGGCAATGTTGCTTTTGAATACGCGACATATGCGCCCTATGATGTGCTTGTTTTGGATTGGATGCTGCCTGGTGAAACGGGAATCAATGTTTGTGACCGTTTGCGAAAAAACGGATATCAGGGAAGTATTCTTATGCTTACTGCCCGGGATGCTCTTGAAGACCGGATATTGGGGCTGGATACAGGGGCGGACGACTATATTGTTAAACCTTTTGAATTTGCTGAATTAATGGCACGCATTCGTGCCTTAGCGCGCCGGAGCGGATTGCAGCTTAAGGAAGAAATTATCCAGGTTGGTGATCTTGTATTAAACCGTTCTGCCCATACTGCCATACGGGGCAGGCGCGAAATTCAACTAACCGTCAGAGAGTTCCAGCTGCTTGATCTTCTGGTGCAGAATAATGGCTGCGTATTATCACGGGAGTTATTGCTAGACCGGGTATGGGGATTAGAGACAGAGGTTACGCCTAATAATTTGGATGCCTATGTACGCCTGCTACGCAAGAAAATAGATATACCTGGTGAAGACGTTCTCATACATAACGTAAGAGGGGTTGGGTACAAGCTGGAGGTTTCTCATGTTTAGTAGAATTCGTAATCAGCTTACGCTGCTTTATGCAGGTATTATGCTGCTGCTGATCCTTACGCTAGTAACAATTGGCTTTACAGGACTGACTTGGGCAATGGTTTATGAGCTAAAACAGGAAGTAAGCCTCATTGCTAATGAAGAAGTGGACGAGCAATTAGCTATTTATACACATACGGGAAAACTGATGGAAAAGACGGAATACGAGGGAAATGAGCTTATCCACGGCAGCAGCGGCAGAATTTTCTGTTATGTACTGGATCATAATGGAACCTTGGTTGTTGCAGAAGAACCGATTGCCGTTTTGCGCGACGCTGTACTGGAACAAGTACAGGAGACGGCTATAGATGGCAATGTCAGTATACACAGGCTTGAAATACCGGACGATGAGCTAGCGATTTTTATGATGACTGCCAAGCCGATCTATTATGAGACACAACTGATCGGTACCGTGTATTTGGGAAAAGATGTGACTGAATATTATTACGTGCTGAAAAAGCTGCTTATTGTTTTGATTGGAGGCACGTTAGTCGTCTTGCTTATTGCCTCCGGTGCAGGCCATTATATTTCAGGCCGTGCTATGATACCTATCAGACAGTCCTTTGCCAGACAAAGAGAATTTGCAGCCGATGCTTCTCATGCATTACGGACACCGCTCAGCGTGCTCCTTGCTTCGGTAGATGTGATTCAAACGGATGAAGATAGTAAAATGTCCGGTTTTTCCCAACAGGTTCTTACCGATATGAAGGATGAAATACATAAGATGTCCAATATTGTCAGTGACTTATTGACATTGGCTCGCTCAGATGCAGGTGTCCTTAAAGTGCTAAAAGAACGGCTTGACATCCGGTTGGTTGCACAGCAGATCATTCGTCCGTTACAGACGTTGGCTGCTGAGAAAAAAATCATGCTCGAGCTGGAGGGATCATCGGATCTGATTATTTTCGCAGACCGTGAGCGGATAAGTCAGTTGTTGCTCATTTTAATCGATAATGCCATCAAATACACTCCGCCGCAAGGTAAGGTAAGCGTAAAGCTTGAAGCGGTTAATGATTATGGTCCCAAACTGAAAATTACGGTACAGGATACCGGCATCGGTATTGCCGCCGAGCATCAGGCATTAATTTTTGAACGGTTTTACCGGGTTGATAAAATTCGCTCCCGTGAAGCGGGAGGTACAGGGCTGGGATTAGCGATTGCCTGGTGGATTGTAGAAGCGCATGGCGGAGTTATTGAGGTTAAAAGTGAAGTGGAAAAAGGCAGTATTTTTACAGTACTGTTACCAATGCAGTGAGGTGGTTGGTCCCTTGGAAATCCGACAATTAAAAACGTTTATGAGTATTGTAAAACTGGGTAACTTTTCTCAGGCCGCTCAGTTTCTAGGATATACCCAGTCAACAGTAACAACTCATATTCAGTTGCTGGAAAAAGAATTAAATACACTGCTCTTTGAACGCTTCGGACATCAGCTTATGCTGACAACGGATGGGGAAAGGCTGTATGAATATGCCGAGAGAATTACCAGATTAGCTGAAGATGCTAAAAATGAACTGGAGCATTTTGATGCTCCCCGGGGGCCGATTATTATCGGCATGCCCGAATCCTTATGTGTCTATTATTTAACGGATTTATTAAAAGAATATACGGCTTTGTATCCCGCTGTGGAATTAAAGTTGAAATTTGGTATCAGTAGTGATTTTCGCCATTTATTACGCAAAAATATGATGGATCTGGCCTTTATTCTGGAAGAGAACAGCAAAGATGCAGATTTGGTAAGTAAGTTACTGTGGACTGAACCTATCGTAATGGTTGCATCTCCTGATCACGCGCTTGCAAAATTGGCACAAGTAGAAATGAAAGACTTGCATGGACAAACATTGCTTTTTGTCGAGTCAGGCAGTACTTACCGGACGGCACTGGAGGCCAGCTTAGCAAAAGCTGCCGTTCAACCGAGAACTGTTTTAGAAATATGTCATATTGAAACAATTAAGCAGTTTGTCTGCGCTAACCTGGGGGTAACCGTTTTGCCGGTAGTTGCGGTAGAAGAAGAGCTTGCTGCCGGAACACTGGTAGCTTTGCAATGCCCCGGCGTTATATTTAAGACGAATGCTTACCTGGTATATCATAAAGACAAATGGCTGTCCCATAGCATTCAATCTTTTCTTAAACTTGTTCAAGAAAGACTGTTGAAATAATGCATTGACACTAGAGGGGATTGTTTTTAACAGGACAATGTGTTAAAGTTGTTTCATAAAAAGATACGTACGTAGCAAAGGGGCTATAAATGTTTTATTGCATTTATAGCCATTTTTATTTTGGTTTATTTAGAAAGTACTCATAAACAAAAAAGAATTGAGTTGAGTAAACCGTGAAAGATTATAAAAGTGAAGTCAAGATGCTGGATGCCGGTGAATATGGCCTGGTTATTGAGTTTGAGGCTGTGATTTCTCCGGAAATAAATGCGCTTGTCCAACAGTTGACCAAACTGCTTGTGCACAAAACAATTGATGGAATCATCGAGGTCGTGCCAACGTATAAGTCTGTAACAGTTTATTTTAATCCATTAGTTGTCACCCGGGAGTGTCTGTTATACTTTATTAAGAAATTGCTGGCTGAGATTAAGCCTCAGGATATGGACCAGCTGACGCCAAAGATTGTCCATGTTCCCGTTTGTTATGGCGGTGTTTTTGGGCCGGATTTAGAATTCGTAGCCCGCTATACCGGTTTGTCATCCCGAGAGGTTACGACTATTCATACTTCAATGCCCTATTTGGTTTATATGCTGGGCTTTACTCCCGGTTTTCCTTACTTGGGAGGCATGTCCGAGCGGATTGCTGTACCTCGTCAGGAGAAACCACGGTCTAAGATTCCGGCAGGATCAGTAGGTATTGGCGGCAATCAAACCGGTTTTTATCCTATAGAAAGCCCGGGAGAGTGGTGGCTGATCGGTCGTACACCAATAAAGGCTTTCCATCCGTCAAACACCAACCCCTTTCTTTTTGCTGCGGGAGACTATTTACACTTCGTAGAAATAACTATGGAGCAATACTTTATCATCCGCCGGGAAGTTGAAGCTGGCAAATACGTACCGGAAATAAGCTACATGAGATAGGTGGCGAGAGCAGTGATTACAACAATTCAGCCAGGTTATTTTACGACAGTTCAAGATGAAGGGCGCTGGGGGTACCAGGCATATGGAATGCCAATTGCAGGAGCAATGGATCGCTACGCCTGCCGGGTTGCCAATCTGCTAGTAGGAAATTCGCCTAATGCTGCTGTGCTGGAGATGACTGCAGTAGGAGCAGCCTTTAAGTTTGATGAAGAGCAGCAGGTGGCAGTGTGTGGAGCTGAAATGCAAGGAAAAGTAAATGGCCTGCCGGTAAGCAACTGGTCTTCCTTTGTTGTGCAAAAGGGCGGAGAACTCCGTTTTGAGGCTGTCACAAAGGGCTACCGGACGTATTTAGCTGTTCGCGGCGGCTTTGCAGTTCCTTTGGTTTTGGGCAGCCGTTCAACTTGTACGCGGGCAAAAGTAGGTGGCTTTGAAGGACGGACTTTGCGGCAAGGTGATGTATTATATGTTGGACAGGACAGCAGATTCCCTGTAAAAGAGCATAAGTTAGAGGCTGTTTACATTCCTAACTACACTGGCTCAATTAACTTACGGGTTATGCTTGGGCCTCAAGATAATATGTTTAGCCACGATGCGGTAGAGAAGTTTTTTAAGAGTGTTTATGCTGTTACCAACCAAATAGACCGGATTGGCTATTGGCTGAAAGGACCAAAGGTTATGCATAGTGATAAGGCTGATATCGTGTCCGATGCAATGTGGCCGGGTGCTATTCAAATACCTTCTAACGGTATGCCCTTTATTATGACTGCTGATCATCAGACTACGGGGGGCTTTGCTAAAATTGGCTCTGTTATCCGTTCCGATTTAACCCTGCTGGCCCAGGCAAGTCCGGGAGACACTATTCATTTCTGCTGTGTTGCTGAAGATGCGGCAATTCAAGCCTTGCGGGAAGAAGAGCGGTGTTATGATGCCATTATGCGAGCTGTTGTGCAGCAACAATAGGCCACTTCAATAAAATTGAAGTGGCCTATTTAATTTTTCAAATTTACATTTTGCCTGATGTAGTGATATGATGAGTGGCAAGCAGATTAAAGTTTTATAAGCAAATGAGGCAAAGGCGCTTCAGACAAAGATTTATCTTTGTTTGAAGCGCCTTTTTTAGTCAAACAGGCAAGGAGGAAGATAAAATGTACCGGGTCGATTTAAACTGTGATTTAGGAGAAAGTTTTGGTGCCTACTCAATGGGGATGGACAAAGAAATTCTGCCGTTTGTTACATCTGCTAATATTGCCTGTGGATTTCATGGGGGCGATCCGGGAGTAATGCGCAAAACTGTGCAGCTTGCTCTCGAAAACAAGGTTGCCATAGGCGCTCATCCGGGGCTGCCTGATTTGATCGGTTTTGGCCGGCGTAATATGGACATAACTGCCCAGGAAGCATACGACATGGTCGTATACCAGATTGGTGCACTGGAGGGTTTTGTAAAAGCGGCAGGCGGAAAAATGAAGCATGTTAAACCGCATGGCGCACTTTACAATATGGCGGCCAAGAAACAAGAGCTTGCTGAGGCCATTGCTGAAGCAGTATACAAAGTAAATCCTGAGCTGATTTTATTTGGTCTTTCCGGCAGTGAATTGGTACGTGCAGGCGAGAAGCTTGGCCTTCAAACAGCACATGAAGTATTTGCTGACCGAACGTACCAGGCCGATGGCTCTTTAACACCGAGAAAGCAGCCCGATGCTTTGATTACCAGTCAGGAACAAGCTGTTGCCCAGGTGATTCGCATGGTAAAAGAAGGTACAGTACTTTCGCAGCAGGGTCAGGAAGTTGCTATCAAGGCAGACACGGTATGCCTTCATGGTGATGGAGCACATGCATTGATGTTTGCCCGCCAGATCCGGGAATTCCTTGCGAATTCGGGAGTCCTTGTTCAAGCGGTATAACATAAATAAAAGAAAAGAGGGGGAAATGCACATGGAACCGACTAAAAATGTAATGAATCAAGACAATAAGCAGCCAATACCACGAAAAACCAATTGGGATTTGTTATTGGGAGCTGCCTTTTTAATGGCAACATCCGCTATCGGACCAGGATTCTTAACGCAGACAACTGTATTCACACAACAATTAGCTGCAAGCTTTGGTTTTGTCATCTTAATGTCCATTATTTTGGATATTGGCGCTCAGATGAATGTTTGGAGAATTATTGCGGTCTCGGAGAAAAGGGGCCAGGATATTGCCAACATGGTCTTTCCAGGTCTTGGTTACTTGGTGGCATTACTGATTGTATTAGGCGGACTTGCTTTTAACATTGGAAATATTGCCGGCGCAGGACTTGGCCTAAATGTTATGTTCGGTATTTCCCCTATAACAGGAGCTATCATTAGTGCAGTTATCGGTATCGGCATTTTTCTTGTTAAAGAAGCAGGTAAGGCCATGGACCGGTTTGCGCAAATTGCAGGCTTTGTCATGATCGGTCTTACAGTATATGTTGCCATTTCCTCTGCTCCTCCCGTGGGAGAAGCAATCGTGAAAAGTTTCGTTCCCGATAAGATTGATATGTTTGCTATTATTACCCTGGTTGGTGGAACCGTTGGCGGCTATATCACCTTTGCCGGCGGACACCGGCTGTTGGACGCAGGAGTTCGTGGTGTTGATGCTTTGCCGCAAGTAACGAAAAGCTCTGTTTCCGGTATTTTGGTTACAGCCATTATGCGTATTGTATTATTCCTGGCAGCTCTTGGTATTGTAGCGCAAGGACTGGCAATTGATCCGGCCAATCCGCCTGCTTCTGTTTTTAAGCTGGCATCCGGTGATATTGGCTATAAGGTATTTGGCATAGTAATGTGGGCAGCTGCTATTACCTCAGTTATTGGGGCAGCCTATACGTCTGTTTCTTTCATTAAGACCTTCAGTACAACCTTTGCTAAAAATGAAAAGTTTATGATTATTGCTTTCATTCTTGCTTCGACGTTAATCTTTGCCCTGATCGGCAGACCGGTCAAAGTATTGGTTCTTGTTGGCGCTCTTAATGGTTTGATTCTGCCGGTGACTTTAGCTACTATTTTAGTTGCTGCTTATAAAAAGAAAATAGTTGGTGATTATAAACATCCCTTATGGATGACGGTTTTTGGTGGTTTAGTTGTTGCAGTTATGGCCTACATGAGCGCTTATACTCTAATTATGGAACTGCCCAAGCTGTTCTTATAGCCACATACTAGTAGAAAGGCAGGAACTGGAGAACATGAGAGAATTTGCAGACAAAAGCCCGGCTGAAATCCGTTCTCTGATACGGCGGAATGAATTGACAAGGCCAACCGCTGGAATGGCCAAGGGTTTTACTCAGGCAAATATGGCAATTTTAAAAAAAGAGCTTGCTTTTGATTTCCTCTTATTTTGTCAGCGAAATCCCAAACCGTGTCCTGTACTGGATGTAACGGAACCGGGGTCGCCAATTCCGCAGCTTATCGCACCTGGAGCGGACATTAGAACCGACATCCCGAAATATCGGATATACAGGCACGGGGAATTAGTCGAGGAAGTAACCGACATCCTCAAATACTGGGAAGATGATATGGTGGCTTTTCTTATTGGCTGCAGCTTTACTTTTGAACACCCCTTAATGAACAATGGAATTCCTGTTCGGCACATTGAGGAAAACTGCAATGTGGCTATGTACAAGACTAACATTCCTTGCGCAAAAGCAGGCCGATTTGAAGGACCGGTGGTCGTTAGTATGCGGCCCATTCCGGAGAAGGATGTGGTTCGGGCTGTGCAAGTAACCTCTCGCTTTCCTTCTGTTCACGGAGCGCCTATCCATATTGGCAATCCTGCACATATTGGTGTTAAAAATATTAATAAGCCTGATTTTGGTGACGCTGTTACCATTAAGGATGGGGAAGTCCCTGTATTCTGGGCCTGCGGTGTTACGCCGCAAGCTGCAGCAATGCAAGTAAAGCCGGAGCTTATGATCACACATGCTCCGGGGCATATGCTTATTACCGATGTACGAGACGAACAGTTTGGTGTTTTGTAAGTTGTAAGATGACTGATGACAAGTAAGCGATGGGCTAAACCTTCCAGCTTGTTGTCAGTCCTTCTCGTTTCAGTAGGAACTGTAGATAGAGGTGAGAATTTTGAATCAAACGCCGCTCAGTGTTAACGCTGGTATCGAGATGCTACCGGTTGGAGAATCGGCAATAGTGATTGAATTTGGTAAAACCATTAGTCCCGCCATACACCAGAAAGTTAGAGCGCTGGCACGATACCTTGATAGCTATCCATTCCCGGGAATGGTTGAATATGTAGCCGCTTACACAAGCATTACGGTGTTTTATGATCCTGTTATTATTAAAAACAGAAATGATAATCAGGAAAAGGCTGGCAATCGTCTTTCGTATACTATTGTTTCCGGACTGATAGAAGAATGTATGTCTAAGCTGGATGATTCTTTCGCTGGTCAAGCACGGATTGTGGAGATACCTGTCTGTTATGGCGGAGACTTTGGGCCTGATATTGAATATGTTGCTGAGTATAATAAGCTTACTGTGAGTGAGGTAATCGAAATTCATTCCAGTGGTCAGTATCTTGTATATATGATTGGTTTCGCTCCTGGTTTTCCTTATGTAGGCGGCATGTCCGAGCGTATCTCTACTCCCCGGCGTCAATCACCGCGCATGTCTATCCCGGCGGGAACGGTGGGAATTGCAGGTATGCAAACAGGTGTTTATCCAATTGTAACTCCAGGCGGCTGGCAGTTGATTGGCCGTACTCCATTAGCGCTTTTTCGCCCTAATGAGTATCCGCCCAGCCTTCTCCAGTCAGGGGATATTGTGCGCTTTTGCCCCATTTCCTACAAAGAATTTATGGATTATAAGGGGGAAGGACAATGAGCATAAAAGTTCTTCGGCCCGGTCTCTTGACTAGTATTCAGGATTTAGGAAGATATGGCTATCAGAAACATGGAGTCATCGTTAGTGGGGCCATGGATTCGTATTCTCTGCGCATGGCTAACCTTTTAGTGGGAAATAAAGAGGATCAGGCCGTACTCGAAATTACGCTAGTCGGTCCGGCACTACTCATCGAGAAAGATATTCTTTTAGCCATAACGGGAGGGGATCTGTCACCAACCGTTGGCGGAAAGCCCATTCCCATGTATCGGCCTGTTTTTTTGAAAAAAGGATGTATCTTGCAATTTGGTGCGCGTAAGTCGGGCTGTCGTTCCTATTTAGCTATTGCTGGCGGCTATAACATTAGTGAGGTAATGAGGAGCGCCAGTACCTACCTGAGAGCTGGACTGGGTGGTTTTGAAGGTCGGGCTTTACAAGTGGATGATGTGCTTCAATTAAAAGACCCTCAGGAAAAAAACGCTTCCTTGCTGCGGCAATTGGCTTCAAGCAGCTCAGCTTCTTCCTATGTTTCAACAAAGTGGTTTTTAGGCAGGTCGCATATTCCTCAAGAAGGCGAACCAGTTAAGATTCGGGTAATGCGTGGCAGGCAATTTGAGCAATTTTCCGGGGATAGTAAGGACGCATTTTGGAATTGCCCCTTCCAGGTTTCCTCACAATCCGATAGAATGGGCTATCGTTTATCCGGGACAGCTTTGAAGCTGGCAGAACCTTTAGAAATGATTTCTGAAGCTGTTTCATTAGGGACCGTTCAGGTACCACCTGATGGTAATCCGATCATATTATTAGCTGACAGGCAAACCGTTGGCGGGTACCCCAAGATTGCCCAGGTAGCTTTGGTCGATGTTGCTGTCGTGGCTCAGCTTAAGCCAGGCAGTAAAATCTGTTTTCAGGAAATTTCTTTGCGAGAGGCAGAAAGACTGTATTTGATAAGAGAACAAGAAATCCAGACTTTGCAAAGGGCAATACGCTTAAAAATGCAATAATAAGCAGTTTAAATTCAGGCATTAGGGAGTGAAAATTATGCTTACAATAGATGATATAAGAGAGATTATCAAGCTGGTAGATCAGTCTTCTATCCAGCAGTTTCAACTGGAACAAGGAGCAACAAAAATCAGTATTGGGAAAAATGCGGTAGTTACTCCAGCACAACCAATACTTGATGAAGTTCACGGTGCTAAAACAAATAAGGAAGCTGCTGTTACTGCTACAGTACCTGGCCGGCTAGCGGAAGAATTGGTTGTAGCTGACAAACAAGAAGAGCTTTACAAAATCACCGCTCCCATGGTGGGGACGTTTTATGCAGCTCCCGAACCAGGAGCTGCGGCATTTGTCAAAATCGGTGAAAAAATAACCCTTAATACAGTAGTCTGTGTATTGGAAGTTATGAAGTTGTTTAACGAAGTTGAAGCGCAAGTGAATGGTGAGATTGTAGAAATTTTGGTTAAAGATGGCGAATTTGTTGAATATGGACAGCCACTATTTTTAGTTAAAATTAGATAACTGCTAGCCTAAGGAGACACGCATGTTTAAAAAAATAGTAATTGCAAATCGGGGAGAAATTGCGGTTAGGATTATTCGGGCTTGCCGTGAAATGGGAATTAAGACGGTTGCCGTTTATTCAGAAACGGATCATAGTGCCCTGCATGTACAAATGGCAGATGAAGCCTATTGTATTGGACCAACTGCTGCCAAAGGCAGTTACTTGAATATTGCCAGCTTAGTCAGTGTAGCTGCTTTTTCTCAGGCAGATGCCATTCATCCCGGGTATGGTTTCCTTGCTGAAAACGCTGATTTTGCCGAAATATGTGAGGCTCAGGGTATTACTTTTATCGGCCCGGCAGCTGAAGCCATCCGTAAAATGGGGGCTAAAGCTGTTGCCAGGGAGACAATGAAACAAGCAGGTGTTCCCACCGTTCCCGGTACGGAAGGTATTATTGATGATATAGAAGCTGCGGTTCAGGTTGCCCATGCTATTGGCTATCCTGTGATTGCCAAGGCAACGGCCGGCGGCGGCGGAAAGGGCATGCGGGTAGCTAATAATGAAGAAGAGTTAAGGAAATCCATCCGTCAGGCTCAGAAGGAAGCAGAAATGGCTTTTGGAAATGCAGGGGTATATTTAGAGAAATACTTAGAAGAGCCCCGGCATATTGAGATTCAGATTATGGCTGATAAATACGGCCATGTAGTGCATCTGGGGGAACGGGACTGTTCCATTCAGCGTCGTCACCAGAAACTGATCGAAGAAGCGCCATCGCCGGCACTTAACGGTGAACTGAGGGAAAAGATGGGCCAGGCAGCAGTATTGGCTGCTGCAGCTGTTCACTATCATGGCGCCGGTACGGTGGAATTTCTGCTGGATAAGGACGGACAGTTTTATTTCATGGAGATGAACACTCGCATTCAGGTGGAACATGCCGTAACAGAAATGATAACAGGAAGAGATTTGATTAGAGAACAGATAGCTGTTGCTGCAGGAGAGCTTTTATCTTTTCGGCAGCAAGATGTCGCTATTAATGGCTGGGCTATTGAATGCCGGATCAATGCTGAGAATCCGGAGAAAAACTTTATGCCGGCACCGGGCAGGGTAGTTAAGTATCTGCCGCCAGGCGGATTTGGTGTGCGTGTTGACAGTGCGGTTTATCCGGGTTATGAGATTTCCCCTTTTTATGATTCGATGGTGGCAAAAGTTATCGTATGGGGTAAAAATCGTACTGAGGCCATTCAACGGATGAAGCGGGCATTAGGGGAGTTTGTTATTGAAGGAATTAAAACGACTATCCCTTTTCACCAAAATTTATTGGAGCATGAAGTGTTTATAGATGGAACTTTTAATACCCGTTTTTTGGAAGAACATAAGGAGGTCATATGCAACGACATTCAGGAGAAGACATCATAAGAATGTTCACTGAATTGGCTCCCTACATTAACGACATTGTTGTTGAGGATATAGGTATTTCCGTTATTAAAGACGGTGTGTATACCGCCTATGTTCCGGGAAAGTCCTTTGATTTAGGCCTTAAATCAGGAGAGCTCATGAAGGGGCAGGTTAGTGAACAATGTATTAAGACGGGCAGCCGCGTTATTCGCATGATATCCCGGGAACAATCGGCCTTTGGCATTCCTTATATTGCCTGCGCCTATCCGGTAAAAGAAGGGAATTCTGCAATTGGCTGCGTTATCACAACGCAAAATATTACTAATCAGGAAAAGATTCATGCTGTAGCCGGTGAGCTGGCAGCTTCATCAGAAGAATTTACTGCCACAATGGAAGAACTGGCTGCAGGGGCGCAGCAGCTAACAACAATTAGTGATGAACTCAGTAAACTTGGCGGTGAGTTAGCTGACACTATTCGCCATACTGATGAAATTGTTGCCTTTATTCGCAATATATCACAGCAGACCAACCTTTTGGGACTTAATGCAGCTATTGAGTCAGCCCGTGTAGGCGAAGCCGGCAGGGGTTTTAGCGTGGTAGCGGAAGAGGTCCGAAAATTAGCAGCAGTTAGTGCTGAATCAGTAAAAAACATCAATGCATCTTTAAAAAAGACGCAAGGATCGATTACTGTGATGAATGAAAAAGTAATGACTATTGATAAAACGGCTCAAAACCAAGCAACCGCTATTGGAGAAATGGCTAAAACCAGTCAGGGTCTGGCAGAAATGGCTGGACAATTATCCAATGTGTCAGAGAACATGCTAATTGGGCTGCCATAACAACAGGAAAGAATCACTCCAAAAAACAGGAGTGATTCTTTTTTTTCAAAAAGAATCCTAAAAGTTCTATGACATAATAGCAATATAGAGTGCAATACCTGTACCAAGTTAAATTCTGAAAGGAGGAAAAAGCTGTGAAAGTAATACTGCAACGTTTTTTAAATGGAGTTCTAAGCCTGATTATGACTTTCCTGGTTATGGCTTCACCGGTAGCGGCAATTATATATGCAACTGAACCTGCAGTAGTGACTACCTCTTTTAACATAGGTAGAACACCGTTAAGCAATTATGTGTCCTCATTTTTAGAAAGACTGGAAGGGTTTGACTCTCAGGACAGCTATACTGCTGAACCGGTACTTCCCAATCCGCAACCAAGTTATGCACTAAAGAAACCTCAAAATATTCCCACTCCGCCTTTTCAAGGACAATAGCATATTTTGCCGAATATACTCATTATAGCAGCAATTGTTATTATCTTTGGGATACAGGCGGTGGAAAAGATGTTTGATATAGTTATTGTGAACGGCATACTTATTGATCCCGAGAATCTTACTAGAATGATCGGCAATGTGGGCATTATGAATGGAAAAATTGCCGTTATAACCAAAGATGAGATTCATGGGGTGCAAGAGTTCGATGCTTCCGGCAGGATTGTCTGCCCAGGCTTCATTGATATACATGGGCATATTGATCGAGACGACTATTGTGGTGAACTTTCTTTGCGGCAGGGGATTACGACAACCGTTGGCGGTAATTGCGGTGCAAGTCCTCTTGATATTAATGCCTTTTTTTTGGCACAGGAACAACACGGCTTTATTATCAATCAAGCCGAAATGATCGGACATTCAATGAGTCTGCGAGAAGCAGTAGGAGCTACTGATCCGCTTCAGCCTGCCACGCCGGAACAATTAGCACAAATGGAATATTTAGTGGAAAAAGCCTTTGATGACGGTGCCTGCGGTCTTTCTCTGGGACTGGCCTATGCTCCGGGCAGTTCTAATGATGAAGTGATGCGATTAAGCCAGCTTGCGGCTAGGTATGGCCGAATTGTGGCAGTAGATACGCGGATGATAACCAGTAGTGATATGTATTCATTGGTTGAAGCTATCTCGATTTCCCGTCAAACAGGTGCGCGCATTCAAGTGTCCCATCTTGTCTACCAATATGGCACAGGTATGATGGATGAAGCCTTGGCGGTGATAAACAGGGCTAGATCGCAAGGGATGGATATTCGGTTTGATAGTGGTATGTATACCCAGTGGGCAACTCATATCGGTGCCGTTCTTTTTGATGAGGATTATATGGATGTGAATGGCTGGAAACTGGAGGATATTCTGGTTATTACCGGCAAATATAATGGCCGCCGTTTAACGATGGATATTTACCGTGAACTGCGCGCTAATGCTCCTCATACGGCGGTAGTGGTTTTTACCGGTATTGAAGAAGAGATCTATATGGCATTAAATCACCCTTACGCCATGCCTTCTACCGATACTGGAGCTTATGATCCCGGAGAAGGCCATCCGCAAATAGCCGGCAGTTTTCCCCGGTATTTTCGCAAAATGGTTGTTGAACGGTATGAATTAAACCTGATGGAAGCGGTGCGTAAAGCGACATTACTGCCTGCGGAAACATTAGGATTCAATTCCAAGGGCCGTCTCCGTGAGGGTATGGATGCTGATATTGTTGTATTTGACATACACGGGATTAATGATAAGGCTGATTTCGGATTGCCTGATGCTTCTCCCGAAGGGATTGATTATGTTTTTATTAATGGTAAGCTAGCGTTAGCCAAGGGGCAACTGATGGATACCCGGGCTGGCAAAGCCATCCGCTGCAACAAACCGGTATATGACTATCAAATATGAGTGTAGCCAATATTTACTCCACTTAGCGAAGATCGGAGTCTTGGAACGGTTTGCTACCCGCGGCTGGGGAATGATGTAGGCAAAAGGAGCTGTGCTGAAACTTATGTTTCAGCATGGCTCCTTTTGTGACAATGGGGACGTTCCTTTTTTGTCAGCTTTTCATCACTATCCCGTTGCTCATTCTATTTAACGGATAGACTTCTACTCCTATTTTTAGACACAGTAGATCCTATAACAAGTATATCGTCACTTTCACAAGTAAGACGTTATAATTAATCCACTCACCCCTTGGCGAAATATTTTTGTGACAAAAAAGGAACGTCCCCCGTTGTCTCTTTAATGTTTCAGCACAGCTCTTTGTATTTTAGTTATAGTAAATGAGGCAGTCCCCTTTCTTTACTATACAAGAATTTATAAGTTTTCAGAGCCGCGGAAGCTAGGCAAATCAAGACCAGTACGGAAATCGCCTTGGAAGCAGACCTCCCTTGCGGAAAGGCCGAAAACTCGCTGCGCTCAAACAGTCGGCCTTTCTAATCGCAAGGAAGGCCTGCTTCCACCCTGCGGGACGACGATTTCCGTAAAGGTAGTGGATTTCCCCAGTGAGCCTCTCAAGCCTCCTCTACATGATTTTGAGCAAATGTAAAGAGGACTCAAGGGGACGGTTCTTTTGAGTCGGAAAAGACAAATTCAATAGTGGTAATAACTTATTTATCAGGTTAAGCTATTAATACTGGGATTGCGTTACTTTTGCAGTAATACAACGTTACTAAGCATGTAATAATTTTATTTATTAATGGAGGAAATCAAATAATGAAATTCAATCGGATTGCAATTGCCGCCGTTATGCTCATTGCATTATCCAGCCTATTTAGCGGCTGCGCCGGTAAAGGGCCAAGTCAATCAAATAATTCTGCTCAACAAGAACAAGCCGATACCAGAGCTAAACAAGAGCAGACCATCATGGATAAGTTTACTTTGCTTATGCAAAAGGAAGACGTTACTCCAGCCCAAGTCTTCGGTTATATGGATGCAAATATTGCTGCTGTGTCTAAGGAAAATGCAGCTGTGATGATTATGGGGCTTGAGCAAGTTCAAAAATCCAGCCTTCCTAAGCTGCAAGACACTTTCGCTGATGATGTGGCACTACAAAAGACACTGATCAAGGTTTACCAGAGCAGTAACAGCGAGTATATTAATGACATACAAGACAATGCAGTAAAAAATGTGCTGCTCGCAGCTAAAAGTAACGGCTTCAAAGTAGAAACAGCCGAAGGTATGTATTATCCTGTAATTGACTATTCGATTTACAAGAGATACCGTGATACCTTAGCACCTGAGCTTACTGCTTATATTGATATCATGGCGGTAGAGTCGGAGAAACCTCCTGCAAAAGATGCCGCACTGCGGATAAGCTGGGATGAAGTAGTGAAACGTGCTTTAGCACAAGAACGATACATTGCTGAATACAGTGCTTCCCCCAAGGTTACGGATATAAAAATGCTGCTTAAACAATATGCAATGTTTGCCTTATATGGTGCTAACAATACGCCCTTGTTTGCTTATGATACCAATCAGATGGTTGGTGAGGCTCAAAAAACATATTTGGCAACTGCCTGGGATGATAAAAATGGTATTTTCTCCAAGAAAATGAAGGAATATTTAACTGTATTAAACAGTAATAACTATAGAGTGACTGAGCAAGTACGGGAATACCAGGACAAAACAGGCAAAGAGATCAATCAAGCTATGAATCGCTATTACGTTAGCGGTATTGACGATGCAGCTCAATTCGAGTCGACCTTTACTAAACTGCAGGCCTTGGTTGCTGCAGGCAATAAGGAGGCGGTAGCCGACTATGTTTTGTATCCCTTGAATGTCTATACGAAAGGGGTACCAACAACATTTCAAACAAAGGAAGAATTGATAAACCGCTATGATAGCGTCTTTACGGCCCAAGTGAAAGACGCCTTTGTTAGACAAAAAGTTAACGAAACCTTTGTCAATTACAAAGGTGTTATGGTGGGGCAAGGAGAAATCTGGTTTACCCAGTCGGATGAATTAAAATATTATTATGGGATTAAGGCAATAAACAACTAAATACGGATAGATAGTGAAGCTGCTCAACCTTTTGGGGAGAACAGCTTTTTTCTTGAAAAGTTTTGTAACAGACTCAAAATTCACGGGAAATTCAAAAGTCCTTGTTATACTAAGAAAAACTGGATCTAGTAATTTAGGAGGTAACAAAAGTGAACAAAAAAATTATCCCCTATGTAGTAGGCGGACTTTTAACTATTTCGGTAATTGCTTTTGGCTTTGCCGGTATGACCAATGCGGCCGAGAAAAGTCAACCCTCGATGATGCAAGCCGGTCATATGGATAACATAGACCCCAAAGCAATGGCTTCCATGATGAATTCGCCGCAAATGCAGCAGCAATGTCTGGAAATGATGAAAAGTCCTGAAATGCAGCAAGCGATGAAGGACATGCTAAAAACACCACAAATGCAGGGTATTATGAAACAAATGCTGCAGCAGGATATGGACTTTCATCAGGTAATGTCTGATCTGGTTAACTCTGTTGATATGAGCAGTGACCACAGTATGCCTCCTGCCATGACCGATGGCAATTCGCAAATGAGCGGACATAACGCTCACCACAGTAACTAGACAGTAAAAAATCACCCCCAATAGCATTTGGGGGTGATTTTTAGCTCTAATTCAATTGTAAGATTCGATTAACACGATATAGAAAGAAAAGATAGCCTACTATGAACAAAGTATCCAGCTCCATGGCGGTATCCTCCCTTATTTTTGTGAGATAATAAGCTTGATTATCTTCTGATTTTAACAGTCTTATTTTAGATTTTTCTTTGAAATTCAGTACATGGCTCGCTCTTCAAATAATGCCTTATCAGTGGGCCCGGTGTATAATAATGGTAACTATTCTTGAGCTAAAAGGAGATAGAAATGGCGCAACCAACAGTTTTAATTGTCGATGATGATAGTAAGCTAACTCAGTTAGTGCAAACTTATTTTTTAAAAGAAGGGTTTTACACATATATTGGACATGACGGTTATCAGGCGCTCCAACTGGTACGGGATAAAAGGCCGGATATTGTTATTCTTGATTTGATGCTGCCGGGAATAAATGGTTGGGATGTTTGCCGTCAAATAAGAAAAGAGACAGATGTTCCTATTCTGATGCTTACTGCCAGAGATGAAGAGACAGATCGTCTAATTGGTCTGGAAATGGGAGCTGATGATTATGTTACCAAACCATTTAGCCCGCGGGAGGTTGTTGCCAGGGCAAAAGCCATTTTGCGCCGGACACAAAAGTCCAGCTCCAAAGAAACGCAGATAAAGGTGGGCAACCTAACCATTGACCGGGAACGTCATATGGTGATAATGGGAACAGAACCGCTGGATCTGACTCCTACTGAATTTAAAATTATTGAGCTCCTTGCGGCCAATAGGGGAAGAGTTTTCTCCCGTCTTCATATTGTTGAACAAGTGCAAGGCTACACCTTTGATGGATATGAACGCACAATTGATGCTCACATTAAAAACCTGCGCCGCAAATTAGCCGATAATTCCCGCAATCCTCAACTCATTCAAACCGTTTATGGCGTAGGTTATAAAATTGCCGGTGATGAATATGCGTAGTATAACCTGGCGAATTACCGGTTTAATGTTTTTGTCTATTTTACTCACCGTACTAATATTAGTGTATCTTGCCGAATATCAAATGATGGTTCATTTTACTAATTATGTGGCCGGTCAGCAAACAGAAGGGCAAAGCGGCGGCCAAATGATGACATCCATGCATAACAATGGACAGGCAATGGCAGCGATGATGGGGTTACCGGAACAAGTCTTTTTAGAGTCCATTCACCGGTCTTTATATTGGGTTGGCGGTGCTATCTTGATTGCCGGATTATTAGCTAGCTACTTGTTTGCTCAGACGATTACCGTGCGGCTTAGGCAGTTAAATGCTGCTGTTGATGTTATTGGCAGCGGTACTTATGGACAGCAGGTACTGGTAGAGTCAGAAGACGAAGTAGGCCGACTGGCTAAAGCCTTTAATCGCATGTCCCGTTCACTAGAGGACAATATCCAGCTGCGGAAACGATTATTGGCCGATATTGCCCATGAACTGCGTACTCCTTTGGCTATTATTCAGGGGAACTTAGAGGGGATGATGGATGGTGTTGTTGAAAAAAATAATGACCAGCTTCGGTCCTTGCATGAAGAGACGGTGTACTTAAACCGGCTGATCAAGGATTTGCGGGATTTATCACTAGCTGAGGCCGGTCAACTCGTGCTGGAGAAAACACCTACTGATATAAATGCGGTGATTGTAAGAGCTATTCATTTGTTAAAACCACTGGCTGATGAAAAAAAAATAGACCTTGTGATGAATTTACAACCGGTGCCAGTGCTTCTGGTTGATGCCAGCCGGATTAATCAGGTATTGAATAATCTGCTGACAAATGCCTTGCGCTATACACCAAATAAAGGAACAATCACTGTTTCAAGCTATATTACGCTATTAAAAAATCAGGAATGGGTGGAATTAACGGTTACCGATAGTGGAATTGGGATTTCAGAGGAAGATTTGCCTTTTGTCTTTGATCATTTCTATCGTTCCGATAAATCCCGTGATAAAAAAAGTGGTGGTTCGGGAATCGGTCTGGCTATTGTTAGACAATTGATAGAAACACACGGCGGGGTGGTTGAGGCAGTTAGCCGGCCCGGTAAGGGGAGCAGTTTTCGTCTTTTTTTACCTCTAAATGACAACTCATGAAAATCACGCAGCCGAATTTATTTTCAAGGTTGAGGGAAAGATAAGGTGTTGCATAAGGCAAGTTTTGCTGATTTTCTAGTCTAGGGGGATTTGTCTTTGACTAATTCAAAAGCAACAATGCTGATACTCACCTTGCTTTTTCTAGTATTGGAATTAGCAATTACTATTGCTTTAGTGATAAAAGGCAATACGAAATTTATTCCCAATGTTGCCGGTTTGGCTGCTTTATGGATTGCTTATACGCTTGCTGAGTTACGGTATGGTTTTTATATGAACAATTATGTAAGAGCTGTTGCAATGGTAGTAAGCCTTAGTGATAACTTTTGTGGATATTATTTAAATTATTATCTTACTTCCTTTGTATTTGATAAAATTCAGCATGCCTTTGGTACTTACGCCTTTTCATTATTTGCTTATATTTTAATTGCTGAATTGCTGCCGAGGCCTGTTAGCCGGTTATTTACGTTTATTTTGATTTTTACTTTAGGGATTGCCATCGGGGCAATCTATGAAATTGGTGAATTTGTGGGTGATCAGATCAGCAAACCCGATCTACCGAGCCAGCCTAGTCTGCTTGATACCGACCTTGACTTGATTGGTGATATGATTGGGGCGGCAATTGCAGGCCTTCATGGGGCATTTCATTTTTCAGAGTTGAAAATAACAGGAAATAGCAGGTAGCCTACTCAGTAAATAACATTGAAATTACCCGGATTTTTTGCATGAATAACCGCCTTTCAGACACACTAAAAGTATCACGCAAAAGGAGGGGATTTAATGGCTAATGTACTCAATGGAGTTAAATGCAGTGTGAGAAACTGTAATTACTGGGAAGACAACTACAAATGCTCTGCACCGGCAATCGAAGTTAATGTCGATAACGGAGGCCAGTCAGCTAGTAAAAGCAGAGAAACCAATTGCCATACTTTCCAGCCCAAGGCATAAGACAAAAGGCACTAGATGAATTTACATCTAGTGCCTTTTTATTGTATTTCCCAGGCCATTCAGAAAGTTCCGCAGCCTTTTTATACTAAGCGGCCGATTCCAATGCCGCCGATTACCTGGCCGTATTTATCCTTAACCGGAATACCCACCGCTTTAAACTTAATTCCATACAGACCCTGAGGAAGAATTTTAGTAACTGGCTGACCAAGTCGCAGGGCATCATAGATAGCATCTCCCGGGAGGATGGGATCTCCTTCGTGGATATTGGGGTGAAGGTTAGGGCTAGGGACGAAGCGTAAGAAGCGAAACCGATCAGTAATGCCGAAGAAAACCTCTTCCTCAAATAAGTGCGGCATATAGGGGATAAGTGCATCAAAAGCCTGCAGGATTTCGTTTTCTAATGCAGGGATATCGTTAGCAGTCATAGAGCCACCTCAAATTATATGATTTACTTATGTATATGCCGCTGTCCCCCAAAAAAGCACTAGCAGAAAGATAAATACTATTTCCTGTTTTTAGAAATACTATCTATCATTACCAGACTCAGGAGGTGATTCCAGGTGGGTAATACGCTTATTACGCAAATATACGAGAGTCTAAAAAAGCTCTTGATATATAAGCCGCCCAAAAACCCTAAACCATTTGTTTTAGATGAGATTGAAAGAGGCAGAAGCGGCCTTGCCGGACCTCAGCCGCAGGAGGAACTGAACCAGGCGGCGCGGGAATTGAAGACCTTAATTGATTATTCCCGCCGCTTAGAAGAACTGATTACGAAAAGCATATCGGCCTTCCGTAGTAATGATACCGCTGTCATTGGGCGTTTGCCCGATGAGGTGGAGGCACTAAAAAAGGTTAAAGACAATACGGAGCCTGTATTGCTTTCTTATGATGCGGCAGCAGAACCTCTGGACAGGCTGGTTAGCCCGCTCCTGGAAGAAAACAAGGCGCTTATTGACCGTCTTTATAATAGTGATATTAACAAGGATATTCTTATTCGCCGTTTTGAAATTGCCGGTGAGCAGCCGGTAAAGGCTATGCTGGTATTTTTAGATGGCATGATTGACAAGCAGATACTTGATTTGGGTATTTTACAGCCCCTTATGCTGCTGGATACGGGCAAAACCAAGCCTGTTGGCAATGAATTGCTTACTACTATTTCCGAAAATTGTTTGCCTAGCAACCAAACAACACCGGTAAGGAAGTTTAAGGATGTCGCCGATGCAATCAACGGCGGAGATACAGCGCTCTTTATTGAAGGTGTAGAGCAAGCCCTGACCTTAAGTACCAAAGGCTATAAACAACGCGGTGTGGAAAGGCCGCAGATAGAGCAATCCATTCGCGGCAGCCAAGCGGCTTTTAGTGAAGGCTTGCGAACAAATACCGGCTTGTTGCGCA
>Ga0366776_1018_pt1 | contig 25100 bp, 23 predicted proteins | sample BONcelN113001D11_FD_207070 | JGI IMG/M metagenome (GOLD analysis project Ga0366776, IMG submission 207070) | Enriched cells from coal bed in the Powder River Basin, Montana, United States - BONCAT cells N11 rep2 HSBNCT.N11.300.1.D11 ...
TTTATTGCCATTTCTTGCGGCGCCATCTAGGAAGGAAAATCCGGTCAATTCCCCACTCATAGGCCGCTGATCCTACCCATAATAAAATAGCTTCCAGCGCTAGCAGTACTGGATTAATGCTAACTGTACCGGCTAATAAATAGTTTAAATTCATCAATACTCCTGCCAATAAGGCAATTGTTGTCAACAAACCGGTAATCAGCGCAATGCCTACCAATACTTCACCCCAGGCAATCATATAACTAAATAGCTTAGCATTTGGCATGGCAACATGCTGGATAAAATAAGCATACCACCATTGAACGTCAGGATGGGCTCCGCCAGTCTTTTGCAAGGCTCCTGTTAAAAAGCCACTGACTGCCCCACCTGCTTTTTCTCCAATCCACATGCTGGATTGTTCGCCAAAGGTTTTTTCAAGTCCCGAACTCAGCCACTGCCAGCCGACATAAATTCGCAGCACTGTCCAAACCAACTTGCATACAACGTGATGTTTCCAGTCCACATTAGCACCTGCTTTCCTACGCTATATAAACTTAAAATAAAGGGAACTATATCGGTAGTATCATTTCCCATTTGTTTCAAGCTATGCATATAGCTGCCGAGAAAGGCTTGACAAGGCTATGTCTACTAAGATAACGTAAATCTATAATTACTAGTAACCACATCAGTGAGAGGTGCCTATAAATAACTGCTAAAACTTATTACGCCACATTAATTGATAATCATTATCCGAGCTTGCCGGATTTCGCTCTAATTCCAATGATTTATCCGGCCCCTGTTCCAAATCAAAATGAACTACCTTATTCTTCACCGTAACTCCAGGTGTAATTTCAATCGTTCTTACCTTTTTACGTGGACTTGAGTAATCGTACTCAGTAAGATTTGGTGACCGGTTGTCCGACCTGGCTGCTTTATCAGCAGTAATAGGTTCGGTCACTTTTGGCACTTTTAGCTGATCTGACTCCTCAGGTACTGCTGCCGTGGGCTCAGACGCACGTTCTTCTGGCGGATCGGAAAGAGGTGACACAACTATTGCAGGTTGAGGACTGGCCGGCTGAGAGGTTGGAATCAGAGATACAGGATGGTGCTGAACGAACCAACCCAATAGCAACAGTGTGGCAGAAATAACAGTTACAATAATTGTCCTATTCGACATGGCGTCTCCTCACTATTATAGAAATATTCAATCTTATGTTACATTGATAGGGAAAAGCTTCACAGTCGATAACTGTGAAGCTTTTCCCATCCTATCTCATTACTATATTTTAAATTTGCGCACGACTGTCTGCAATTCATCAGCCAATCGTGATAAAGCCTGACTGGACGCTGCTATTTCTTCCATAGACGCCGATTGTTCTTCAGCGGCGGCAGAAATGGTCTGCGTATTAGCTGCTGTTTCATCAGCCAGGTGTTTAACGGTGTCAACTGATTTCACTACATCTTCGCTAGACGCCGATAATTGCTCGGAAGCTGCACTAATTTCCTGGATTTCCGAATTTAGCTGTTCGACTAAGCTCACAATAGCCGTAAACCGCTCACCAGTTGATACAATAACTTCACTGCCCCGGGTAACATCAATCGTCCCTTGTTGCATGACTGTAACAACACTGGTTGTTTCTGTTTGTATTTCCCGCACGATATGAGCAATCTTTTGTGCAGCTTCATGGGATTGTTCTGCTAGTTTGCGCACTTCATCAGCAACAACAGCAAAACCTCTTCCTTGCTCTCCTGCCCGGGCTGCTTCAATAGCAGCGTTAAGAGCTAGCAGATTTGTCTGCCCGGCAATACCGCTAATGACATCAACAATTTCACCAATTTGTTTAGAGCTTTCACCTAGTTTGCCTACTACCTCGGCAGACTGACTGACCGAGCGGTTAATGGCCTGCATTTGATCGGTAGCCTGCTGCATAGCTTGATTGCCGGCAGTAGCAGCTCGGCTGGTTTCAGCAGATCTGGCCGATACAGTACTTGAATTCCCGGCAATATGCCCGATAGCTCTTGCCATTTCCTGTACAACATCCACGGCATGCTCAACCGTTGCTCCTTGCGAATATGCTCCGGCAGCAACAGATGTTATCGTTTCCGCTACCTGCCCGGCTGCCATTGCCGATTGATCGGCGCTGGCAGTCAGTTGTTCACTGGCTGCTGCAACTTGTTCGGCCGATCGCGACACCTGCGTAACAATTTGCTGTAAGTTTTGAGCCATATTGGTAAAAGCTTTTAGCAAATCACCGATTTCATCATTGCCCTCATATTGAATTTTTTTGACCTGCAAATCGCCATCGGCTATATCATGGGCTGCTTCAACAACGTCAGCCAGGGGGCGGGAGATACGCCGCATCAGCCAGGTCGAGCCCGCGATGGCACACAGTAAAATAATAGCGTCCAGTATGATAATAACCCGCTCTATACTGTCGGCTAGCTCCTTATTCTGCTCTGTCCTGAGATCCATACGTTCTGTAAGGAATGCAACCGTATCAACCATTAACTGTTCGGCTGTGTCATTTTTCGTTTTTGCTGTAGCCATTATCTGTACGGCTGCCTCCAGCCCTTTTTCCCGGCGAGTTAGCACTGTCTGATCTGCTGCTTTGTGATATTCGGCCAAAGCATCACGCAAAGCCGTTATTTTCTGTTTGCCTTCCGGGGTAATCAGTTTTTTCTCCAAGCTTTCCATGGTAGTTTTTATTGTTTTACCCGATTGTTCATATTCGGACACATATTTATTATCACCGGTTATAAGATATCCACGGACGGCACTAGCTTGACTCTTCACTTCCACATTCAAATTCTTTACATCCACTACCAAAGGAACACTGCGTTGAATAACCCCGTCATAGCCCTGTTCAATTACTTGCAGTTGGTAATATGTATACAAGTTAAGGCCGGTAAAAGCCAGCACAACTAACAGAGATGCTGTTAAGATTTGCTTTCCAATCGTAAAGCGCATACCGAAAAATTCCCCCTTTTACTTTTCCTTTCTGGATCAACCCTCACGTTTATTCGCTGATTTATGAGTAAACTCCTTCATCGTTTGGATCAAAATAAATTTCCATTATAAGGCTATAACTATTTTCTATCGGTGTTTTTTCGATTCCGGCAATCGAAAATTTCCAGAATATACTTAATAAATTAATTATTCTATTATTGACAGCACCAATTCAGTTTAGTACAATGAACTTAATCTTATAACAATAGGCAATGAAGCCTTTGCACCGACCGGTGTAGAGGCTTTTTTTGTTTAAAAAACTGCGAAGGAGGAGTAACGATGCTGTCAGTTACATTAGACGATTTAGACGTGCTTTATGGGTACTGGTTCTTCTATGCTACCTTCTCACCTGATTATATGATAGATTAACTTTCCCATTGGATAAAAACTCTGCTATATTCCCTATTGAGCCAGTTTAGACTGGCTTTTATTTTCTTATATTTCTCTTTTACCGTATAGAAGTCTGCTCTCTCTCGGCATTAGTAATAGGGGTATAGATTTTAATTATTCACCTATACTATTATTCAATAAATTCTAAAAATTTCCTTCTTAAAGAGAAAAAAACATGCAAAAGCAGGCACTTGACAAGTGCCTGCTTTTGCCATATCAGTCAACATAACGTTCTTACTTATATCCCTTTATGACATCTACGCCCATATAGCGTCTCAATACTTCAGGAATGACGACTGATCCGTCTGGTTGCTGGTAGTTCTCCAAAATAGCGGCAACTGTACGGCCAATGGCTACACCTGAACCATTTAGAGTGTGGACAAATTCCGGCTTGGCTTTGGGTTCACGGCGAAATTTGATATCCGCCCGACGTGCTTGATAATCTTCGAAATTAGAACAAGACGAAATCTCACGATACTTATTAAAACTTGGCAGCCATACTTCCAAATCATACGTTTTCGCCGAAGCAAAACCCATATCACCACTGCACAGCAGCATGACTCTGTAAGGCAGTCCCAAAAGCTGCAACACTCGTTCGGCATTAGCTGTCAGTTTCTCTAACTCATTATAAGATTCTTCGGGCAAGCTGAATTTAACCATTTCTACTTTGTTAAACTGATGCTGGCGGATAAGACCTCTTGTATCCCGTCCGGCAGCTCCCGCTTCAGCCCGAAAGCAGGCACTGTAAGCAGTGTAGCAAAGGGGCAGTTCTTTGCTGTCGAGTATTTCCTGACGATGATAGTTCGTAATGGGTACTTCCGCAGTAGGGATAAGATAATAATCCAGCCCCTCCAGCTTGAACATATCCTGACTGAATTTAGGCAGTTGCCCCGTACCCACCATACTGTCGCGATTAACGATAAAAGGCGGGAAAAATTCAGTATAACCATGCTCAACAGTATGTAAATCCAGCATAAAGCTGATGAGTGAACGCTCCAGCCGCGAACCTAACCCGCGATAGAAGGTAAATCGCGCTCCGGTCACCTTGCCGCCCCGTTCAAAATCAAGAATCCCCAGTTTTTCACCGATTTCCCAGTGCGGCAACGGCTCAAAATCAAAACTGACAGGCGTCCCCCACTGACGTACTTCTTTATTGGCGTTTTCGTCGGCACCAACAGGTACCGATTCATGGGGCACATTAGGAATAGTCATTACGATCTCAGCTAAAGCAGCCTCTACATCGCGTATTTTACCATCCAACTGGCTGATACAATCGCCGACACCACGCATTTCGGCAATCATTTCATCTGTATTCTGGCCATTCTTTTTCATTTGGCTAATTTCCTGCGATACTGCATTGCGCTTGCTTTTTAATATTTCCACTTGCTGCAGCAACTCGCGGCGCTCTTTTTCCAGACGGAGAAACTCATCTAAGCCAACAGCAGCACCGCGGTTGATAAGAGCTTGCTCTACTTTATCAGTATTATCCCGGATGAAACGAATATCAAGCATGACTGAAACCTCCTACCTGCATTAGAACAGACTAGCTGACGCTTACATCCCCAGGACGTAAGCCAAAACTTATTATTTCACATCAGAAAGCAATTAACCCTTCTGACAATAAAAAGCTTAGCTTGAGCCAAACAAAAAACTCCCGCCTGAGCACGCCTGACGAGAGCTACTTCCCGTGTCGGTACGGCTTGCCACCGTCCAATATAGTTTCACCTTAATATTTTACAGTATACCGTTCTACTTGTAAAGTATTGGTTATAGAAACTAATTACCCGCTTCTTCTGCCGTATCGGCACTTATAAATCGCAGAAAACACGCTGCAATAAGAGGATCAAATTGGCTTGCGCTGCATTTCTCAATCTCCGCCATAGCCTGAACTTTGCTCACCGGCTGGCGGTAACACCGTGCTGACACCATCGCATCATAGCTGTCGCAAACAGCCAGCATACGGCTTACAAAAGGAATTTTGTCACCCCCAATTTGGTGGGGATATCCTTTGCCATCATACCGTTCATGGTGATGCAGGACAATACATGCTATATCAGCAAATCCATCTATTTGATGCAAAATGTCAGCACCAATAGCTGAGTGCTGTTTCATTAAAGCAAACTCAGCCTCAGTCAATCGCCCTGGTTTATTCAATACATTTTCCGGCACGCCGATCTTACCAACATCATGAACAATACCCACTAAATAAGCCAGTGTCACATCATCGGGAGGCAGCAGCATAGATTCTGCCAAACCGACCATCAAAGCGGCTACCTTTTCACTATGCTGCATCGTATACACATCTCGGGCCCCGATAGCTTTAGAAAAAGCTTTGATTACTTTTAAATTGATGCTATTTAGCTGCTGCTCAATAGCCTTAAATTTTTCAATCACACTATAACTTGCAACACCGTATTCAATTCGCCCCTGTTTATCGCGAATAAGGAACGTGTCCACTAACTGCCAAATATATCCCTCATTTAGAAGCCTCTGCAAGCGGGCCTCTACATTTCGCATTTCCACGCCTGTTGCCATAGTCTCAATTAAGGGACCGAAATATCTCCCCTGGCTGTTTTGCTTTTGTCCGTTATACCATTTGAGCAGTGATTTTCCCAGTAAATATTCCCTTGTACAGTGCCACATACGGCAAAAGCTTTCATTAACATATATCACTTCGTATTCAGCATTAATGATAAGCCATCCCTGAGATGACCGGGTTTCGATAGACTCCATAATACAATTGAAATGGGCTTCGCACATAGAACTTCTGCCTCCAAACTTGCCGTAACTACGATTGGTTATGCAATGCTCTGCTAAAGCAATTGTTGAAGCGCTACCACGCAAGCTCATAAGGCCTTCAGCATGGCGATAACAGTCTAGATAAATAACGGATTAAATTCGCAACTGCAGTCATAAATATTGGTATAGAACAATAACAAATAATGTAAAAGCTTCCAATCCGTTCTATTCTATTCGCCAGTATACAGAGAAATCCTTGTCGAAAAAGCACGAATTATTGAATATATGACGTTTTTTTGTCATTATAACTGAATTTTATAATATCTTTTCAAAGAACTATCCTTTAACCAAAGTACTGATCCATGTTCATTACAACATGAGACTGGAATAATAATCCATGTAAGAATTACACCGTCTCTTCATACATATGTATTAAGATGTAGGAAGGGAAGTGTCGACATGGGCCGCCTGCTGGATATTGCCCGCGTGGCTGCGACCTACGCCGGCACCGTCATCGGTGCCGGCTTTGCCTCCGGCCAGGAGCTATTACAGTTTTTTGTTTCTTATGGACCTGTTGGACTCATAGCCATGATGCTTTCGGGGCTGCTATTTGCCTTATTAGGTGCCCGCATTTTAGAATTAGGTTACCGGCTGCGAGCTACCAACTACCACCAGGTACTGTACTATATCTGCGGCCCTCGCCTCGGTCTGATCTTAGACTCGGTTTCAGCACTATTTCTGTTTGGCGGCCTGTGTATCATGCTATCAGGAACCGGCACCGTAAGCCGCGATTATTTTGCTATAAGCTATAATACCGGTTCCATTGTCATGGTCTTGGCCGTAGCAATTACCGTTTTATTTGGTGTAAAAGGAATTTCCCTTGTCAATCTGCTGGTTATTCCGCTCTTAATTGCCTCTACCTTAACAGTAGGTATCAGTTCTCTCACCCATCATTGTTCCGAGCTTTCCTGGTCTTTGCTGTCTTTGCCGGCCCAACCGCAGTTATCACCTGCACCACATTGGCTGCTAGCCTGCCTGCTCTATGTTTCCTATAATCTCATTCTCGGAGCTACTGTCTTAGCACCACTTGGCCGTGAAACCAAAGACCGGGCAGTACGCCTGTGGGGAGGCATACTGGGCGGCGTACTGCTTACCATATTGGGCTTGATCATCATCTTGGTCATTATGCTCCATTATCCCGACATATTAAGTTTTGAAGTCCCCATGCTCTATGTATCCAATTCCCAGCACAACTTTAACCACCTGAGCTATGCTGCCATGCTTATCAAAGCCATGTTCAGCACAGCCATGGCAAGTCTGTATGGCTGCACAGTGAAGCTACAATCAGTTATGGGAATCCCTTTTTGGGCCTGTCTTTTGAGCACAGCAATAGCGAGCCTGTTATTCAGCCAAATTGGGTTTTCCAACCTTGTTTCAACCTTATACCCCATGTTTGGATACATTGCACTTCTATTTACTTTTGCTCTACTCTGGCAGCTTTGTCGAGATAAGAGATAGCACTTAATACTGCTACCAGGCCTTCGCCTGTTGCCTTAGCAATTTGCCATGGTTTACCTGTACAGTCCCCGGCAGCAAAGATACCAGGCAAATTAGTGGACATATCGCGGTTAACTTTGATTACCTCACCATCCAGTTCCAAACCAGGCAATAAATTTTCTACCGGATCAGACTGACGCATGATAAATACGCCATCTACCTTTAGATCCTCTTTATCAGTGACTAATTTTTCCACCGTTGTATCACCGGTAATGCTCTTAGGCTGTATTCCGGACATAACTTTAATATTAGACCTCATCGCCGGCAGATCTGCCTTATATTGAGGAATGTAATACACATTGCGGCACAGCTCACCCAAATATCCCGTTTCATGCTCACCTTCAGGAGTATAAGAAATGACTGCTACATCCTTATCCTGATAGAACATTCCATCACAAGTAGCACAATAACTAACACCACGTCCCAGAAACTCCTTTTCCCCGCCAAACAAAGCAGTTGCCACCACACCAGTGGCAATAATAACGGTCTTAGCCTCATAGACATCACCAGGTGTAACTAATGTAAAAGGTTCTCCCGGAAAAATATTCACAATCTTGTCTTTCACCAATACCGGTTCATGCGCCAGGCAGTGAGCTGCAAAAGTCTGCATCATTCCTTTTCCGGTAATTTGCGGCATGCCGATATAGTTATCGACGACATGGGCCTTTTGTAATTTAGGACTAAAATCTGAGCGCTCAAACAGCACAATATCCTTTTTACGGATACGTCCGGTAAGTGCAGCCGACAGTCCAGCGGGACCGCCGCCAACTATAGCGATGTCATAAACATGTTTGGTCATAAAAATCATCCTCCTATTGATAAGGGGTGAGCCGTATGTACAACCAGGTAATTATCCGTATTTCTCCCTGGACCATTTTCCGGGTGTTTTTCCTGGCCGGCACAACATTTTTTGGCCTAGCCGGAATTATTCTCGGCATAGTAGAAAAAGATGCCTTAAGTGTTTTAGGCGGGGCCTTTTTGGGTTTACTGTTTGGCTTATGTTCAGGATTGGGAGCAATGGCCTACTGTGCGATTTTTAACCTGCTGGCGCCAGCCGTCGGAGGCATTGCTGTGCAGATTAAACAGGTAGAGCACAATGAAATCACTACTCCCACTGACACAGACTAGCGTGAGCAATCCAAGAAAGAAGCGTCTTTAGTTAGTGTTATACCAATAGGCAATATCTAATTCATTCTTTCTGTTTGAATTCACCAAATCCTGCAACAACCGCTTTCCGTTCAGCGCAATTGGCAAATACAGCTTTATAAGGTAAAAAACAGCAGGACCAGCCTGCAATAAATTCCTGCAAGAGCTGATCCTATCATAGCCTGAACTTACAGGCCCTTCTGTTCAATTCCGCTGAAAAGAAAACCTAAATGCACAGTAGAATTCATCAATACCAGACGCCATTTACCATCTTGGTATTCCAAAACATTGATACAGGTATTATCCTGCTTCATCTGCCAGAAATGCGTCAGATCAACATCTAAGATATCACATAATACAGCCTTATTGACTGCATCGTGAGCAACTACCAGCAGAGTCTGTCCCACGTGTTTTTCAGTGTAATCCTGCAAGGCAGCCATAGAACGCCGCCGTACAGCTTCAATATCTTCGCCGCCTGGCATGACTACGTTCGTTACGGTAGTATGCCAGGCGGCCAGCAATTCGGGATAGAGTTCCTTAACGTCAGAGGCAAGCAAGCCTTCCCATTCGCCATGGTTGATTTCTAACAGCCTTTCATCTTTGTGCACAGGCAGACCATGCCGCTCAGCACACATAGTGGCGGTATCAAAGGATCGCGCTAACGGACTTGCATAACAACTGTCAATAGGCACATCCTTGAGGGCCTCTGCCACTTTTCTGCCCTGTTCCATCCCCAACGGATTGAGAGGTATATCCATCTGCCCCTGATAACGGCCCTCCCTATTCCAGGCAGTTTCACCATGGCGTACTAAAATAAACCTGGTTACAGCCATTATGTCAGCTCCTATTATACTGTTAAAGTTTAGCTAGCTTGACTTTTTGGTACACCTTAGGAATTTTCTTTGCGGAACTTCTCCATCAATTCTTTTAAGGCTAGGCAAGACTCATAGGGCACCGCATTATAAGCCGAAGCCCTGCACCCACCTACCAGGCGATGCCCTGCCAGGCCCACAAAGTTAGCTTGCTTGGCTGCCTGTAAAAACTTTTTCTCTAAATCGGCATTTGCTAAACGGAAGGTAATATTCATTAACGAACGGCTGGAATTCTGAGCATGGCCGTTGTAAAAACCATTGCTGCTGTCAATTGCATCGTAAATGGCAGCAGCCTTTTGCTGGTTATGGCGGTAGACAGCTTCCAGTCCACCTTGTTTTTTAATCCAGTTCAAAACTAAATTGACCATATAGATACTAAAAGTTGGCGGCGTATTATATAAGGAGTTTTCTTTGGCATAAGTATTGTAACGAAGCATGGTAAGTACATTCTTATTGGCCTGCTCCAGCAAATCCTTGCGAATTATAACAATTGTCACACCGGCAGGACCGAGATTCTTTTGTGCTCCCGCATAAATCAGGCTAAATTTACTTGCGTCAAAGGGCCGTGACAAGATATCGCTGGACATATCAGCAAGTAAGGGTACCTTGCCGGTATCAGGAAATTCATTCCATTGGGTGCCGAAAATAGTATTGTTAGAAGTAATATGCAAATAGGCACTGTCTGCACCATAAGCCAACTCCTGGAGCGCAGGTATCCGGCTGTAATTATCCTCCTTTGTACTGGCAGCTACAAATACTTCCCCCACCTTGGCTGCTTCATCATAAGCCTTTTCCGACCAGACGCCAGTCATTACATAAGCTGCCTTTTTACCTGCCGGCAAAAAATTCATGGGTATCATAGCAAACTGCAGGCTGGCCCCGCCTTGCAAAAATAGCACCTCATACTCGGTCGGCAACGCCAACAACTCTTTCAACAGCGACTTGGCCTGATTGTGTACCACTTCATATTCCTGGCTGCGATGACTCATCTCAAGAATGGACATGCCTGTTCCGCCGAAATTAATCAGTTCTGCCTGTACTTGCTCTAATACTTCCAGGGGAAGTGCTGCCGGTCCGGCATTAAAATTATGTACCCGTGTCATGTTTGTTGTCATAAAGTTCACTCCCTATTATTTAGAAAAACAAAAAGCCTCTCCCCAGCAATTGGGGCGAGACTTATCCCGCGGTGCCACCCATTTTGCCTTGACAATAGAGCAAAAACACAAAAACCTCACATCCCACAAGGGACGAGAGGTTATTCCCGCGTTGCCACCCAAATTGCCATACGGCCAACTTTATCCGCTTTATCGGGCGGACCCGTCTTGATTCATCATCAGCCACTCCAGAGCGGAACCGCCTGCCTGCTTACCGGCTCACACCAACCGCCGGCTCTCTGCAAAACACAGCATTTAGCTTCTCTGTCATTGTGTTTTGTTGTAAACTTATTTTCGATTATAACAGCTTGAATGATAAAGTCAAGTGCATTTTGTGGACTATTGTTTTTTCATTTTGTTAAAAATCTATTTCCCAGGCCGTTCAGAAAGTCCCAGATGCTAGGAAGGCCGAGGAAGCGAGCGAAGACAGTACAGCGCCGGTACGGCAAGTGAGCTCCCGCAGGCCTGAATGCGAAGTTCTCGGTGCTTTAGCACCCTTAGAACTTCGGCTTACCCTTTACGGGTGCAACGCAGATGGGGCTTTACCAACGGCCTGATAAACATTTTATTTTATCCGTTACCTTTTGGCACAGCACACGTTATAGTATAGGAAGTACATAATAACAAAGGAGAATTATTAATGAAAAGACTAATTGCCAGTTTATTTGCCATTACGTTATTGTTCACCACTGCAGCCCAGGCGGCCGCCGAGCAAGCTGAACAACCTTCCGTTACGGTTACCGGCCATGCAGAAATGGCTGTTGTACCTGATACAGCGTATATCTCACTGGGCATAATCACTACCGCCCCTGATGTGGCCAAAGCGAAAACCGAGAATGACACTGCCATGAATCGAATTTACACTGCTGTCGAATCACTTGGCATCAACAAAGATCAAGTGCAAACTTCCGGCTTCTCCGTGCAGCCTCAGTACAAACAAGATCCTAAAAATGATGAGCCTGCCGTCATCGCCGGTTACCGGGTACAAAATACCATTACTGTCAGGGTAACTGACTTTACCCAGATTTCACAGGTCATTGACGTAGCCTCACAGGCAGGAGCCAATCAAATTAATGGCTTGCGTTTTGCCGTCAATGATGAAAACAGTCTGAAAGATCAACTACTGGCTAAAGCCATATTGGACGGCAAACACAAAGCCTCCCTGATTGCAGAAACCCTTGGCGGATCACTGGGGAGGGCTACCTCAGTCAACCTCAACGGCTATTCTTCCCCACTAAGCGAAAACGTCCGCATGTATAAAGCAGACATGTCTTCTTCTACTCCCATTAGCGCTGGAACACTGTCGTTAAGTGCAGATGTAAATATGGTCTTCCAATTGAATAACTAATATTGCTGCAGGCGACCCGGATTTAACCGAGTCGCCTGTTTTCTATTATTTTACTCCTACATGTACCGCCACAATCCCACCCGTTAACTCATGATAGCGGGCTTGTTTCAATCCCACTTCCGTAAAGTAGTCACAAATAACCGACTGATGGGGAAAACGTCTCAGTGACTCAGGCAGCCAGCGGTATGGACCGTCAAAGCCCACGCCCAGCTTGCCTAGGAGAGGCAGTATTTGTTCAAAGTATAAATAGTATAACTGTTTAAAGACAGGGGCACTCGGTTTGGCAAGCTCCAGTGATACAACCCGGCCGCCTGGTTTAACCACCCTCTGCATCTCGGCAATGGTCTCTTTTATATCAGGCACGTTACGCAAAGCAAAACCAATAGTAGCACAATCAAACGTATTATCAGCAAAAGGAAGTGCTAGTGCATTACCCTGGATCAATTCAATGGCTCCGCAGCAATTTGACTTAGCTATATTTTCCCGCCCTACAGCCAGCATTTCCTCACAAAAATCTAAACCGATCACCTTGGCCTTTTCTACTGACCTGGCCAGTTCAAGAGTAAGCATGGCCGTACCGCAGCATACATCAAGAACCTGACCGCCTGCCGGCAAGCCTGCCTGACGGACGGCAAAACGCCGCCAGTACTTGTCCTGATTAAAGCTAAGCGCTGTATTGAGCAGGTCGTACCGATGGGCAATAGCAGTAAATACGGAGTGAACATATTTTTCTTTCTCAGCAGCCTGTTGAAACCGATCTATCGTCAAGGTAAATCCCCCTCTTACTATCTCATCCCAGTACACAATGTTATTCTCACTTCATTATAACATTATCACCCTTCCTGGCGCTGCTTTTTTCTCTGCCTGATGTTGCTTGACAGGGTTAGCGACGTAACGTATCGTGAAGGATGAGAGTATCGAGAGCAGCAGCGAGGGGGAAAACAGCATGAAGATTTCCGATATTATGACTGTACATAAACCATCAGATCAACCTTCTCCATTGTCCTTTATTAATGATAACTGTGATATAGCCAGCCTTAGCCCTACAGCTATTGCCCACCTCTCTCCCCTGGTTTTAGTTAGAAATGAGCAGGGACAAGAAACGGGCAGCGTAGAAAGAGAACTAATAGCTTATCTGCACGCTACTTGTGATAACTGGGTTCTGGGACAAATTATCGATAAATTTCACGAATGCATCATAGCAGTAGATCATAGTGGCCGCATTTTCTATGTCAATGAAGCGTACTCCACCATACTGGGAGTTGCCAAACACAGCGTCCTCGGAAAACAATTACAAAAAGTTGAGCCTGGGGCAACTGTTCTGGAAGTATTGGAAACAGGTGAACCGGTTTTGGGGAAATCAGTTCATATCAAATCAATTAATCATCATGTGGTCGTAAATATATATCCGATTAAGCGGAATGGTCAGCTCATTGCTGTCGTTTCCGTCTTTCGGGATATTACAGAAACAAAGAAATTGAGCCAAGCTCTTGATAAAGCACAAGGATTGGCCGAATATTTCCGCACTCAACTGGAAGAACACGCCCAATTAGCTGACCGCACTATTATTGGTAAGCATCCGGCTTTTCTCAAATCGCTGTCCCAATCGATGATTGTTGCTAAAACGGATGCACCAGTCTTGATCAGAGGGGAAAATGGTGTTGGTAAGGAAGTAATTGCCAAAACCATTCACCAAACCAGTAAAAGGAATGCTAAGCCCCTTATCAGTGTAAATTGCGCTGCCATTCCCGAAAGCTTATTAGAAAGTGAGCTGTTTGGCTTTGAAGAAGGATCTTTTACCGGTGCTAAAAAGGGAGGAAAGCTTGGTAAGTTTGAATTAGCTGACAGCGGAACTATATTTCTTGATGAAATAGGTGATATGTCACCCGTTATGCAGTCTAAGCTTCTTAGGGTATTGCAAGAAAAAGAAATTGAAAAAATCGGACGAAATCAGAATATCCCCATTAACGTACGAATAATAGCGGCAACCAATCGTTCTTTGGAGCAAATGGTGAAGCAAGGGCAATTTCGTAATGATTTATATTACCGGTTAAATGTCGTCTCCATTCACATTCCGCCGTTGCGCGAGCGGGGAGATGATATCGGTCTGTTGGCTCAACATTTTCTGTTACAAAACAATAGTAAATATAATAAGAATCTCGGCCTTTCACCGGAAGTATTGCGATTTTTCTACCTTCATGACTGGCCTGGTAATGTTCGGGAATTGCAAAACTGTATTGAGTACGCCGTGATTATGTGTAGCGAGCAAGAGATTCTGCTCGACCATCTGCCGGCCCACCTAAGTGAGGAAATTTCGGAGAAAATTGTAAAACCAGGCGTAAAAAAACTGATTGATATGGCGTCCTTGCGAGAAACCCAACAGATTACCGAAAGAGAATTAATTAAGCAGTCCTTGCTTGCCTGTAATAATAATAAAAGTGCCGCAATGAAAATGATCGGCATAAGCAGACGCGCCTTTTATAAAAAACTGAAAAAATACGGTTTTATGTAGCCAGTTATATGTAGCCAAGGTAAACAAATGTATACACAGTAAACAAGGTGTTCTTACAAAGAATACCTTGTTTTATTTCCCTGGTATACAGCTTTCATAACAGAATGCTAAAACACAAGCCCCGCCTGCAGCAAATTCAAGGAGCAGCGTATGCATATCTACTTGGCATGAATTTTGCAACAATACAGAATGGACGAAAAATTCAATAAAAGGAGTGTGATTGTATTGTCGGAGGTATTTGGTGTGGAAAAAAAACCCTTCGCCGATGTCTGGGGAGATACGGTTGATCTAAAGCACCTTGCCAGCGCAATGATCATTGGTATTCTGATCAGTCTTACCTGTTATATTGGGGGACTAAATTATCTTCAGGCCAATTTCCCCAAACTGCCAGTGAACCTGATGACTGCGTATGCTTTGTTGATCGGCATCTTGGGCTGTTTGCTTTCCGCTATCATATCGGCAAAATTATTTAAACCAAAAAGAACCTTAAATGAGGATCACTTTTCAGAGGCTGATCGCGATGCCGTACTGGATGAGCTTAATATTGACCGAGAAAAAGAAGCAGAAGAGTTAAAGACTGTCGGTCCAAAAATCGTGAAAGAAATGAAGGATTTGCAAATCTACGATCTTTTCGCAAAAAAAAGTGTTGATCACAAGGTAGGTGAATAACATGGATGCGCTATTTTTTAACGAACTGTTGTGGGGCCTTGGAGCCGCTTTAGCTGGTGGAATCATATTTTCCGGTATTGGGCTGATATCCGGAACTGACGAAACAGCTACTATTGCACCACTTACCTTGCTGATTATTTTGCTTGGCTTTCCTCCGGTAGCTGTATTTGCCTGGTTCATTGCCGCTGCTGTCTCCAAACATATGACTCATGCTATTCCCACTGCTCTAATGGGCGTACCCGGCGATACCATGGCTGTGCCAATGCTGCAGGATGCCAGTGTACTGCGGCGGTTAGGCGTTCCCCATATTGCTTTGCGCAAAATGATCTCCGGCTCCATCATTGCCGCTTTTGTGGCATTGCCGATCTCTGTAGGATTCGCTTCCTTACTGGCTCCCTATGCTGAAGCAGTAAAATCCTGGGCACCGATCATTTTTACCGTTGCCGCGGTAATCATCGCTTATACCTCCAATGGGCGGTGGGCCAGTATCTTTGTGTTGATTCCCTTCGCTTTCCTGATGCAGGGATTAAATAAAATGGCTATTGCTGCACTGGGAAAAAGCGTTTTTATCAGTATCTTTTTAGGAATTGCTATCGGGCCAATGTTTGCAGATCTGGTAACACTGCTTTCGCCAGTGTCACGCCACCTTTTGCTGCGCAGTCAGCCCCGGGAATTCTGGCTGGCTCCGGAACTTAAAAGCTGGAAGGGGTACTTTCCTAATCCGCTGCACGTCTTAACTGGTGAACAAAAATTATATACGGCAGCAGCCGCCGCTATCGCCTCACTTACTTTCACCTTTAGCCCGGTTGGAATGACAGTAATGGCTGGCGAAATTATTTCATCCCGTGTCAAAAGTCTTTATCAACGTTTAACTACCTCTTTAGCGGCCATGAACGGGGTTACCGAGGCCACCTATATTGCAGAGACGGTAATTCCCCTAATGGCCTTTGGCATTCCACTCAGTCCCATGGCACTTGGCCCGGCAGCGCCTTTATTTAATGCTCCTCCGGTATTTACCTCGCAGCCGGTCCACAATCTGCATAATCTGCTGGCACCTTATCAATTTCTGTTATATGGCTTTATTGGAGTTATGGTCGCTTCATTAGTAGCTTATCCTTTCTCAATGAATTATGCCAGAAAAGCAAGCGTATGGGTATTGCAAAAGGTTAGTCAGGAGGCCATCATCAGTATGTTTACCGGACTAATTATTGTATTGTCCTACTACGAGGCCGGTGTTGTTGGAATAGCTATTTCCATTACCATCGCCATTCTAGGCGGTATTTTAAACCGGTATTTCGGAATTCATACGGGTGTGCAATATATGACCTACTATGCATCCGGTTATTTGGTACTAACATTATTCGGCATTAAGTAAAACGACTCACTCGAGACTAACGAATATACAAAATTTGAGGTGTCCTATGAATCTGCCTAAGAAAGTAAGCATTACCGAAGTCGGTCCCCGCGACGGGCTGCAAAATATTAAGACCTGGATCCCCACCGAGACGAAGTTAGCGATTATTGATGGTTTAATTGATGCAGGAATGAAGAAGATTGAGGTAACCTCTTTTGTTCACCCTAAATCCATTCCGCAAATGGCTGATGCCGCAACCGTATTGCAAACAGTAAAACAAAAATATGCCGGAAAAGTAACGGCTGTTGCCTTGGCGCCAAATTTGTTCGGTGCTGCTAAAGCTATTGAATTAGGTGCCGATGAAATCACCTTTGTAGTCTCGGCAAGCGAAAAGCACAATCTGGAAAATACCAATCAAACTATCGCCGATTCACTAAGGGCATTAAAAAAGGTCTGTGAAATAAGCCGGCAGCTTCCCGTACGCCTGGTAGTTGCTACCTCCTTCGTCTGTCCCTTTGCGGGAAAAGTAGAACCGGAGAAGGTAGCGCATGTCGTTGAGGCAGGGCTGCTGGCAGGAGCGGCTACTGAAGTTGCTTTAGGAGATACGGTAGGCAAAGCTCATCCGCTGCAGGTGGAAAAGTTACTGAACTATCTTATGCCCAGATTTCCTCATGTCGATTTTATTCTCCACCTTCACGATACCTGCGGCATGGGGCTGGCAAGCATTTTGACCGCCCTCAACATGGGCATCACCAAATACGAGGCTTCCATTGGCGGCCTTGGCGGTTGTCCCTTTGCACCAGGGGCGGCAGGCAATATTGCTACAGAAGATTTAGTAAATATGCTCCATCAAATGGATGTTGAAACAGATATTGATTTCCCTAAATTAGTAAATGTCGCCCGTATGATTGACCAGGCAATACCGCTCAGCGTAAACGGGCATATGTTAAAAGTTTATAACTAGGAGGTTTAACAATTATGAAAACAAGTGAATTTAAAGGGTTCTATAAACTTTCACCCCAGCAGCGCCTGGCCGAGGTAGCCAAGTTTAGTGACCTTACTGCAGAAGATGTAGAGCTATTAAGCAAGACGGGTGCACTTGATATCCATGCCGCAGACCACATGATTGAAAATGTCTTCTCGACCTTACCGCTGCCGATGGGTGTAGCTGTAAACTTTACCGTTAACGGTAAGGATTATCTTATCCCTATGGCAGTTGAGGAACCCTCAGTCGTAGCAGCTGCCAGCAACGCTGCCCGTATGGCTCGCGTAAAAGGCGGCTTCTTCGCCAGCAATACCGGTCCTATCATGCGCGCCCAAATTCAGATCGTAAATGTAGCTGATCCGTATGCTGCACGGTTCAGAATTTTTGAAGCCCGTGAACGGCTAATCGAGATCGCTAATGCCAAAGACCCCATGTTAATCAGCTTAGGCGGCGGAATGAAAGACTTGGAAGTGCATATTATTCCTTCCCCGCTAGGCGTTATGCTTGTTGTGCATCTTATTGCCGATACCCGTGATGCGATGGGAGCCAATACGGTAAATACCATGGCTGAAGCATTGGCACCGCATATGGAGGAGCTTACCGGCGGCAAAGTATATCTGCGTATTCTGTCCAACTTGGCTGACAAACGGCTGGTTCGTGTACGTACTGTTATCGACAAAGTCGCACTCGGTGGGGAAGAAGTAGTAGACGGTATTGTCTGGGCTTATACCTTTGCGGCCGTCGATCCGTACCGGGCTGCAACGCACAACAAAGGGATCATGAATGGCATCATTCCGGTTGTTACTGCCACCGGTAATGATACACGGGCAATTGAAGCAGGTGCCCATGCTTACGCTGCACGAAACGGCCATTACACCTCCTTGACCACCTGGGAGAAAAACAGCGATGGAGACTTAGCCGGAACCATCGAAGTTCCTATGGCAGTGGGACTGGTTGGCGGAGCTACCAAGGTACATCCTATTGCCAGACTGGCTGTAAAAATCCTGGGAGTCCAATCCGCTGTTGAACTGGCTGAAATCATTGCCGCAACCGGTCTGGCACAGAATCTGGCCGCTCTCAGAGCCTTGGCTACCGAGGGAATTCAGCGCGGCCACATGTCGCTGCACGCCAGAAATGTAGCGGTGGCCGCAGGTGCCACACCTGACATTCTCGACCAGGTAGTTAAGGCTATGGTCAAGGAAGGCAAAGTTCGTCAAGACTACGCCCAGGAGCTTGTTAACCAACTGAAAAAGTAAGCCCTGGCAACAACACGAAGGCCTATTACAACAGGATCAACTCCTGCTGTAATAGGCCTCATCATGTTATATCTTATTTTTTAAGCCAAGGCATCATCGCCCGCAGTTCTTTCCCAACTTTTTCGATAGAATGTTCAGCTTCACAGCGGCGGATGGCATTAAAGGAAGGCCTGTTCACCTGGTTTTCCAGCATCCACTGTTTCGCAAATTCACCGTTTTGGATTTCGGTCAGTACTTTTTTCATTTCAGCACGAGTCGCATCCGTAATGATCCGTTTGCCAATCTGATAGTCGCCAAATTCCGCTGTATCGCTGATAGAATAACGCATGTTTGCCAAGCCGCCTTCGTACAGCAAGTCTACGATAAGCTTCATTTCATGCATACACTCAAAATAAGCCGATTCCGGTTGATAACCTGCTTCCACCAGTGTCTCAAAGCCAGCTTTGATCAACTCGGTAACGCCGCCACACAGTACTGCCTGTTCACCAAACAGGTCGGTTTCGGTTTCTTCCTTAAAGGTTGTCGGCAATACACCGGCACGAGTGCCGCCGATGCCACGGGCATAGGCTAGCGCAAGTTCCTGGGCATTACCGGTAAAGTTTTGGTGGACAGCCATTAGGCAAGGTACACCTTTACCGTTTTGGTATTCGCGGCGCACCAGATGTCCCGGCCCTTTGGGAGCAACCATAAAGACGTCTACATTCTCAGGTGGTACAATTTGATTAAAATGAATGCTAAAACCATGAGCAAAAACTAAAGCCGCGCCCGGTTTGAGGTTAGGTGCAATATAGTCCCGATACACCTGGCCTTGTTTTTCATCGGGAATGAGGATCATAACAATGTCCGCACCGGCAACAGCATCACTAACCACTGCCACCTTTAAGCCTTCACTTTGAGCCTTTTCCCAAGACTTACTGCCTGCATATAAGCCTACTGTAACATCGAGCCCATAGTCATGCATGTTAAGCGCATGAGCATGGCCCTGGCTGCCATAACCGATAACAGCAATTTTCTTGTCTTGAATTACATCCCAATTTGCATCCAAATCATAATACAACTTAGCCATAGTAATATCCCCTTTCAAAATAAGCCCTTTATAGTTAACTTAAGTTACTACCAATAATGTGTTTTACGAACTGCTGCGCTACTCTGCCAGACCTTCCCGAATGGGATAACTCCCATCGGAGAGCTTGTTTCTTGAGTTCATCAGCCGGCAAAGCAATGGCATGCTGCTTCGCCAGTGTTTCTACTATGTGGAGATAATCCTTTTGATCCGGTGCAGGATAGGTCAGCGTAATACCGAAGCGGTCAGATAGTGATATTTTTTCATGTACCGAGTCAGCAGAATGGACATCTTCGGCATCTGCCCGATCCGACCAACTCTCGCGAATAAGATGACGCCGGTTAGAGGTTGCATATAGCAGTACATTATCTGGCCGTGACTCCAGACTGCCCTCAATAACTGATTTCAAAAATTTGTATTCTGTTTCGGATTCTTCGAAAGAGAGATCATCGAGGAAAACAATAAACCGCTGACTCCGGTCCCGAAGCTCACTGATAATCTTGTGCAAAGATTGGAACTGGTGCCGCTGAACTTCCACCAGCCGCAGCCCCTCCTTAAAATAACAATTGGCAAGGGCTTTTACAGACGAGGATTTACCAGTACCTCTGGCACCAACCAACAGAACGTTATTTGCAGGTTTGTTAGCAAGAAAGGCTTCTGTATTCTTCATCAGCACTTGCTTTTGTCTCTCATAACCAACAAGCTCATCAAGACTAATCCGGTCGCGGTCTTTTATTCCGATAAGCCCCGTTTCATCATCCCAGCGGAAAGCTGCATAACCAGCCACCTTACCACAACCATGCTGCAGATAATAGGCAATTAGTTTATCCGCTACCTCTTCCAGTGAATTCTCGGCAATAGCCTGGATACCAAACAATTCCATCAAAGCAGCACAGCTCTGGTACTCATCCGTCTCAGTAGGAATAAAATCACGAATCAAACTGCTATCACGCAATACCGCGCTGTCAAACTGGAAAAATTGGCGCAGCAGGGCTAAATCGTGAATAACAGCACGTCTCAGACCAGTACCAATTCGACCTCGATTTTTTTCCACCGTAGTACTAAATACGTTTTCGTCACGGGAAATTAAGTAAACAATATAGCTTTGCCAGAGGTTTCCTTGCAAGCCAATCTTTTCAGCCTCGCCAATGAGACCAGCATATAACTCGTAGATCAGCTCCTCATCGTCCTTACCGTCCAGCACATGCTGCATGCTGTTAATCCACTTATTTGCAAGTAAATTACGGTACACGAGAAGATTATGTATTCGCCCAGAACTACAATTGTCTTGCATCATTCAACCTCCCAAACAGAAACAGTGTACATTTTGGCCTTATATTACAAAAAATCCATATCCACATTATAGTTTGCTATAAAACTCTTTGTCAACCAACATAGTACAAATACAAGGGAGCCTCCCCCAACCGGGTCAGGCTCCCTTGTTAAACCTCTAGATAGTTTAAATTTTACCGGCCCATCCAGCCGCCATCGACTGCAATGACTTGACCTTGCAGATAATTAGCAGCCTCAGAGGCGAGAAATATTGCTGTACCTTGCATATCCTCCGGAGTTCCCCATCGTCCCTGAGGGATACGCTCCAGAATTGACGATGCCCGGTCCGAATCTTTTTGCAGTGCGTCTGTCATGTCCGTATTCATATACCCAGGAGCAATAGCATTAACATTGATGCCATGCTGGGCCCATTCATTAGCCAGCGCTTTGGTAAGTCCGGCTACACCCGATTTTGATGCCGTATAGGAAGGAACAGTGATTCCACCTTGAAAAGACAACAAAGAAGCGATATTGACAATCTTGCCTTTTTTCTGCTTCATCATTTCCCTGGCAACTGCCTGGCAAAGGAAAAATAACGACTTAAGGTTGACGTTCATGACGTCATCCCAGTCTTTTTCACTGAAATGAACAGCAGGAGCACGTCGAATAATACCGGCACAATTAATCAAAATATCCAACTTCCCAAAATTTTCCAAAGCAGTGTTAATAATGGCAGGAATAGGTTCAATACTTCCCAGGTCAGCTTGAATAGCTACTGACTTGCGTCCTAAATCACGGATTTTAGCAGCCGTTTCGTGTACTTTGTCTGAACTGGCCACAACGAGGACGTCCGCGCCTGCCTGTGCAAGGCCAATAGCCATGCTTTCACCCAGACCGCGACTGGCCCCCGTTACAATGGCTGTACGGCCAGCTAATGAGAATTGTTCTAGTATGATAATCCAAGCCTCCTATTAGATGCGACTAGTGTCTTTACTTTGTATAAGCTACGGTATCCTTATTTAATATAAGTCATTGCCACTCCATCCATGTCATTAAAGGTCTGGTTTTCGCCGGCCATGCCCCAAATAAAACGGTAACAGGATGTTCCTACGCCCGAGTGAATAGACCAGCTGGGAGAAATAACTGCTTCTTCGTTTCGCATTACGATGTGCCGTGTTTCATCAGGTTTCCCCATATAATGAAAGACGATTGCATCTGCCGGCATTTCGAAGTACAAGTATACTTCCATACGTCTTTCATGGGTGTGACATGCCATGGTATTCCACATATTCCCTGGTTCAAGAACGGTCATTCCCATTACCAGCTGACAGCTTTGAACGCCTTGGGGATGAAAATATTTATAAATGGTGCGGTCATTAGACTGAGCCTGCGTACCCAGACGAGTGGGCTGTACTTCGGTGATACCCACTTTGACTGTTGGATAGGTCTTGTGAGCGGCAGCACTGTTAAAGTAAAATTTGGCCGGATTGGCACTATCGGCACTGGCAAAAACCACTTCGCGGGACCCCATGCCAACATACAAACCATCGTATTTCTCCATCGGATAAGCTGAACCGTCTACCGTTACCGTGCCAGGACCACCAATATTGATAACACCCAATTCTCTGCGCTCCAGAAAGAATTCAGAGCCCATTTCCTTGCCGCCTTCGAGAGCAATAGGCTGTGTCGGAACGGCACCACCTGTAATCATACGGTCAACATGACTGTATACGATATTGACCTTTCCAGGAACAAACAGTTCCTGAATAAGAAATTCCTGACGTAACCTGCTTGTGTCATACGTCTTTGCGTCTTCGGGATGAGCTCCATATCTGATATCCATATTTATTCTCCTCCTATTATCTTCCACCATTAATAATGGCTGCAAATTAGACATTTACAGAAATACCGCTGCTAGTACCTGTCACCTCCTTACTTATCATTAGAAATCACATCTCCGCTTACTCAGCAATCAGTCCTAAGAACTGAGATATCTGCCTGGTAGCCTGCAGTAATTTAGGAGCGATAGAAGTATGAATAATTGTCAATGAAAATCGCGATACCGGCCCGGAAATGCTAATTGCACCAACCACCTGCCCTTGATGGTCGTAAATTGGCGCACCGACACAGCGGCAATCTTCAGCGCTTTCCTGATCATCCAAAGCATATCCCAGCTTACGGACATCTGCCATTTGGGCAAGGAAAGCTTTCGCATGTGTAATGGTATAAGCAGTACGCTTCTCCATAACCTGGAGATCGAGTATTTTTGCTATTGCCTTATCATCCCGGTTAATAAGCAGTGCTTTCCCCAGCGATGTGCAGTGAATAGAATTAGTAGCTCCCACCCTGGCCACCAGCCGAATCGGATGATGACTTTCTACCGAATCCATATACATCACTCGGTTATTTTCCAGCACACCGAGGTGAACAGTCTCACCGCTGTAATCTCTCAATTGCTGGATAATGGGTCGGGCCACATGTTTAAGCTGAAATTTCTGTTCTACCCGCTGGCTCATCATCAGCAGCTTTAAGCCCAGCTCATAATGACCGCCACTGGTACAACGCACATAACCACGGCTTTCCAAATTACCCAGCAGGCGGTAAACCGTTGTTTTTGGCAGTCCTGTTTTCTCAGTTATTTCACGCAGCGATACACCTTTGGTACTATTACCGATTGTTTCTAAAATATCAAAAGCCCGTTGTAAGGACTGTACGTCTGTGCTACGTTTTTCCATTTTTTCCTCTCTGCGAATTCCACAATGCGGAACTATATTCCGTTCGTTTGGTCTAATATTACCACACCAGCAAGCAAAATCCTGCGCATATTTCCTGTAACAGCCACTTTTTTCACCATGCGGAACAAAGCAAGTGCCTACTGCAGATGCTGTAGGCACTTGTAGCAAACTACCTACTCACCACAAGACTTTCGGATAATCAATTCGGGGTTAAATAAGATAACTGCCGGTTTACGACTGGTCTTTTTACTCCTGAGCCGTTTGATGAGCAGCGCTGCTGCTTCTTGCCCCATGGCATAAGTTGGCTGACTGACTACCGTGACCGGAGGGTCTATGAGTTCGGCCCAATCCCAGTCATCAAAACCGACAACCGCTATATCTTGAGGAATAGAAATATTCATTTTTTTCAGCGCCTTCACTACTGCCATAGTCATGAGATTATTAGCGCCAAAAATGGCATCAGGCACAACTGGAGCAGCAAGTACATTTTGAACAGCCTCAATTACTGCCGCTTCATCAAGACCGGTTTCAACAAGCAAGTGCGGCTTGCAGACGATACCATGACTGGTCAGCGCTTGCCGATAGCCTGATACACGCTCGGTACGGGGACTGACCTCCTGATAAGGCATGGTAAAAAAGGCAATTTCACGGTGCCCCAGCTTAATCAGGTGATCAATCATCAGTTGAACGCCTTTTTTGCTGTCAACGGTAACGGTATCGGTATTGATCTCCGGAACTTTCCGGTCAATGAGCACTACCGGCAAGTGAAGATTCAAGGTTTTAACCATCTCGTTATTATGTCCGGTAGTATTAATAATGAGTCCATCCACTTGTTTGTCGGCCAACACTTCCAAATAGTCCCGCTCTTTAGCCGGATCTTCGTCAGCATTGCATAAAATCAGGCTAAAGCCATGCTTATTGCAGTAATCCTCTACCCCACGAATAATGCTGGTAGAAAAAGGGTTTAAAATATTAGCTACAATAGCACCAATGGTATGTGTTTTCTTTTGTTTCAGACTGCGTGCCAGAGCGTTAGGCCGGTAACCAAGCTCCTCGACGACT
>Ga0366776_1019_pt1 | contig 24605 bp, 25 predicted proteins | sample BONcelN113001D11_FD_207070 | JGI IMG/M metagenome (GOLD analysis project Ga0366776, IMG submission 207070) | Enriched cells from coal bed in the Powder River Basin, Montana, United States - BONCAT cells N11 rep2 HSBNCT.N11.300.1.D11 ...
TTATGGGCCTCGTCACGTTGTCCGACATCACAAAGAGCTATATGGATGTGCAGGGGGAAAACGTACTTACAAATACGCATACGCCTCTTGGGAATATTCTGGAAACGCTCGACGCAGCAATAGTCTGCGGGGAAGAAGGGGATTTCGCGCCCTCCGGACGGGTGCTGGTGGCCGCGATGGACAAGGACGGGTTTTCCGGGTATGCGGGGGCCGGGGATATCGTGATCACGGGTAACCGGGACGACTGCGTATTGGCGGCGATAGAAAGCGGCGCAAACCTTATCGTCTGCACGTGCGGCGCCGTGCCCGGACAGGACGCGCTTCAAGCCGCAGGGCAAAAAAAATGCATCGTCGTTTCCACGCCCGTCGATACGTTTTCAGCGGCGCGCCTGATCCACCAAAGCGTGCCGGTGCGCCATGTGATGACGGCGGATAATATCGTAGCGTTCGGCATAGAGGATTACCTGGACGACGTAAGGGAAAAGATGTTAAAAACACGGTTTCGGAGCTATCCGGTCGTGGACGAAAATGGGAACGTGCTTGGAATGGTCTCACGGTATCATTTGATCTCCCGGAGCAGGAAACAGGCCGTGCTTCTCGACCACAACGAGAAAAGCCAGACAGCCCCGGGCATAGAGGATGCGGAGATCATAGAGATCATCGATCATCACCGCCTGGGGGATATACAGACCAGCCTGCCCATACTGATGCGCAATGAACCCGTCGGCAGCACCGCGACCATCATCGCCAAACTGTTCCTGAAGGAAAAGGAGCTTTTAACGCCGACGGTCTCCGGATTGCTTCTGGCCGGCATACTGTCGGACACATTGAAATTCATGTCCCCTACCGCCACGCAGGAGGATATCGATACGGCGATCGCCCTTTCGGAAATTGCGGAGACCGATATCGACGAGTTTGCACAGAAGCTGTTCAACGCAGGCGCCAACCTTCGGGGAAGGTCCGTGGACGATATCCTGGGCGGGGATTTGAAGGAATACCAGCTGGGCAAGATAAAGATCGGCCTCTCGCAGGTATATTCCATGAACGCCGAAAGCCTGGAGGATTTCAAGGAGACGCTGCCCGAGCGAATGGAGTACTTCTGCGGCAAAAACGGATACGCGCTTTTGATGCTTCTTATAACGGATCTGTACAAGAACGGTTCGGAAGTGGTGTTCACCGGTGAGAGAAGCGATATCGCGGTGCGTGCATTCGGGCTGGAAGAAGGTGCGGCCAGCGCTTTTTTGCCCGGCGTGCTGTCCCGGAAAAAGCAGGTCGTGCCCAAAATAATGGCCGTTGAGGCGGAATTTTAACGTACATATTCCGGTGCGGGCAAGCCTTGCACGTCCTTGTTGTTTCTGGAAGGAAGAAGTTGCCACAAATGCTTAGAATACGCGGCAAATAATGAAAAATCCCGGTAACGTCAGATATGGAATTTTTCGGTATTCGGCAAGTCCTATTTGACAGTTTTATTTATTATATTTATATGATATAATAAAAACTCGATTACAGGGAATACCCGATAGGAACTGTGGAGTGAACCGCATTGATACAGATTGTGAAGGAAAACATAGGCTTTCGGAAGCAGATCTTCAAGCTTTCCAAAAGCGAGCTTATAAAGACATATAAAGGCGCAGCCTTAGGGCCCCTCTGGGCGCTCATAAAGCCCTCCATTACCATTTTTGTCTACTGGTTCGCGTTCGAGGTGGGGCTTAGGAGCAACAGGCTGGTACACGGCTTTGAATTCTTCATATTTCTCCTGACCGGCATGATCCCCTGGTTCTTTATGAGCTCGGCCATATTGGACGGTTCCAAATGCATACGGAACAACAAGCAGTTTGTAACAAAAATGCCCTTTCCTGTGGGGACGATCATGACCTATACGAACCTTTCCCATCTATACGTCCATTTTGCGATCATGATCATAGGGTATGTCATAGTGGTTTTATCCGGCATAACGCCCTCCATATACAATATCCAGATCCTCTTTTATATGCCAATGATGTTCCTGTTCTTTACCTGTCTTTCCTGGATCACCGCGCCTCTCAGCGCGATCAGCAAGGACTTCGAAAATGTGGTGCGGTCCGTTATGAATGCGATATTCTGGCTCTCCGGTATCATTTGGGATCCCTACGAGCTCGGCGACGGAATTGTCCGCAATATCGTGCTGCTAAACCCCGTCAATTTTTTTGCAAACGGGTACAGGAACACATTCCTGTATAAAACATGGTTCTGGGAAACGCCTTATGAAACTGTGGGCTTTTTGATACTGCTGACGGGCATATTTTTCCTGGGCGCATTCGTATACAAAAAGCTGCGCAAGACCCTTCCCGACGTGCTTTAAAAGAGGTAATTGATAATGGCAGACGATGTAGTGATCCGTTTTAATAAAGTATCCAAAGTGTACCGGCTGTATAAAAGCGACAAGCAGCGGTTTTTAAGCATGATACTCAGGCGCAAGGTGGAAGTGCGGAAATTCAAGGCGATCGACAATATCTCGTTTGAAGTGAAAAAGGGTGAAAGCCTGGGGATCATCGGGCGTAACGGCGCCGGAAAGTCGACGCTTTTAAAGCTCATTACGGGCGTTACATTCCCCACGACCGGAAGTGTTCAGGTAAACGGGCAGGTATCCGCGCTCCTCGAGCTGACGGCAGGATTCGACCAGGAGCTGACCGGCCGGGAGAATATATTCTTAAAAGGCTATATCATGGGCCTGGAGGAAAAGCAAATCAAAAAGCTGGAACAGGACATCATAGATTTTGCGGAGGTCAATGAATTCATCGACCAGCCGATACGCATGTTCTCGAGCGGCATGAAGGCGCGTCTCGGATTTGCCATCAACGCTGTGATCAACCCGGACATATTGGTGGTAGACGAGGCTTTAAGCGTTGGGGACGCGGTATTTTCGGCAAAATGCAAGAAAAAGATACGCGAGCTGATAGAAGGCGGCGTGACCGTGCTTTTTGTGAGCCATAGCGCTGACAAGATAAAGGATTTTTGCAACCGCGCCATACTCCTCGTGAAAGGACGCCTGGTGGCTTCCGGCGGCGTGGACGAAGTGATAGAAAAATACAAACAGTCCATCAATATGAGCACTGCAAAAAAGTAACGCCACTAGATTTTATTCCATGAAAGAATCTATCAGAGCGGCCACGCGCCGTGTGGAACGGCCGTCCGTGCAGTCCATATATTCAGCGGCAAAGGCCGCTATTTTTTCTTTTTCAAAACGGCCCGTCTGTACGGCCTGTATCAGCTCATCCTCATTTGCGCAGATGCGCCCAGGAACGAACGTATCGAAATCCCTGTAAAAACCGCGCGTTTTTTTGTATTCCGCGAGATCCGGCACCAGGAAAAGCATCGGCCGGTTCAGCGCGGAATATTCGAATATGATGGAGGAATAGTCCGTTATCAATATGTCCGCCGCGCAGAGAGACTTTAAAAGGTCTTCATGGCTTAAGTCGGCAAATCCGGGGAAAAGCCCCTGATCCCGCATCAGCGGATGAAGCCGCACCGCGAGGGCATATTCTTCGCCCAGGCTGTCTGCGATGCGCTTTAAGTCTACATGGTATCCGGCTACGTCGTCCACGCCTTTGCCGCGGAATGTCGGCGCATAGAGAAGCACTTTCTTCCCTTTCAGCGGAGGGTATTTCTCCGTTATCTCCTCTTTATATGCTTTTACCGTATTTTCGTCGAAAAGCGGGTCGAGGCGCGGGATACCCAGCGCGTGTACGTTTTCCGCCGGAATGTTTAAGGCTTCCGCGTATATGAGCGCGACGGTTTTGCTGCTGACCACGGCCGCGTCCAACCCTTTGATGGTGTAGATCCTCTCCGTATCCTGGCCGAATTTTTTGAAAGCGCCCGAAGCGTGCCATAGCTGGAGCGCGAACACGCCCTTTTTTTTGCGTATAGCAGCTAAGACCAGGCTGTTTCCTTCGAGTACGATGAGCCGGGAGGTATTGAAATAGTACAGCTCCCTGATTATATTGAATAAATACCGGAATTTGCCTTTTGCCGATTTTCCGTATTTCATGAAAATCGTGCGGATATCGTATCTACCCTGATTTATAAGCTCGTCCAGCACGCACTTCATATTTCCCTCGGGCTCCCTTGAAAAATAGGAGGAAAATACGACCCTGTCACGCCGCACGCGGCAGGGCAGGAAAAAGAGGTTGCATATCCTTATAAACAAAAAGCTAAGCGCTTTTAACAGCTTCATTTCTCATCTGTCCCAGTCTTCAAACATTCCATTTCATTACGGTCTTGAAAGCCTGCGTAAGGTCTTCCTCAAAAGCCCCGGAGATTTCAGCGATGTTGGATACGGGTATCACTTCCCGTATGATCTTTTTGATGCGGGACTGGAGATCGGGGTAGCGCTCCAGATACCGCGCGGTGTCTATGAAGTCCTGCTTTCCGGAGCGGCTCCGGCCGATAAAGCGCAGGCCTTTTTCCAGCATCATGCGCGTCTTGATGGGGACATTGCTCTCGCTGACGCCCATCAGCATAACGGTGCCTTCGGGATTGATATGGTCTATGATCTGCTCGATGGCGCTCTCGCTGGCCTGCCCCCCCACGCATTCGAACGCATGGTCGATATGCAGATCCGCCGGTACATCGTCGATGTGGCATGCGGAATCTGCGAAGGAGAAGAAATTCAGCTTGTACGGGTCGATGCCGAAAACCGAGATCTTCGCCTCCGGAAGCAGCTTGGTCAGCATAAGGGACGTGACGTATCCGAGGTTCCCGTCCCCCCAGACGCCTATATGCTCCCGCCTGCCGTGCGAACCTGCCATAAACGTATTGACGGAATGCATGGCGACGCTTACGAGCTCGCAGACAGATGCGACTTCGGGCAAAATCTGCCCGCATCTTACCAGTCTGTCGCGGTCCATAAACACGTATTCCTGCATAAACCCGTCGAACCCGCTGGCGCGGAATCTGGAAGTGGAAAGATAATTCTCGGATATATAGTTGTCGTGCACGGACGGCGTGTTGGGCACGAGCAGCACCTTTTCACCCGGCTTGAATTCCCCGCGGGCGTCGCGGACCACTACGCCCGTGGCCTCGTGTATGAGCGCCATGGGAAGCTTTTTCCGCAGCGCTTCGGGGTCTCTTTTCCCGGTATAATAGCGCTGATCCGCTGCGCAGATAGACAGATAAGTCGGCCGTACGATGATCTTTTCCGTTTGGGTGGATACCTCGTCGAATGTGATGCCTATCTGCCGCGGCGCTATCAGTTGGTACACCTGGTTAATCATTCCGACAGATCCTCCTTCAGGATCGCGTTGGCAACCTTCAGGTCGTAGGGCGTGGTGATCTTGATATTGTAGACCTCACCCAAAACGACTTTTACTTTGATGCCCTGCAGCACGCAGATCTTGCATGCGTCGGTCAGCACCTTCTTGTCGGATTCGCTCAAATTGGAAAAGCATTTTTTTATGAGATTTATGTTGAAGCTCTGGGGCGTTTGCCCCTGGTAGATCTTCTTCCTGTCCGGTATCTCCTCGAGGTATTCCGCGTCTAGTGAATGCACGATGGTATCCGTGGCCGGTATGATGGTATCGCAGGCCCCGCAGGATAGCGCCGCATCGATATTGTCCTCTATGATCCTGTGGCTTAAAAGCGGGCGTACGGCGTCGTGCGTGACAATGATATCTTCATCGCGGAGGCCATAGGATTCCTCGATACGGCGGATGATGTTCATGATCGTCCCGTTTCGGTCCCTTCCGCCCTCGCATACGCAGATACGCCCGTTGCCGCCAATATATTTCATGATGATATCCTCGGTATGCGTGATCCAGTCCTTCACCACACCGACGTATATTTTTTCGAAACGCGCGTTTAAAAGGAACTTCTCCAGCGTGTGGATGATGAGGGGCTTGCCTCCCAGGTCAAGAAATTGCTTGGGGGTGTCCACATATCCCATGCGCTTGCCTGTTCCCCCCGCCAAAATGCCGGCGTATATCAATTCTTATCCCTCCATATATTTTAATCTGTAATTCCCTGGCTTAAATACACATTATATTAGCATAATCCGAGGCGGTTATCAATACGGCGCCCGTACCCTGTTAAATACAAAAAGCCTTGGGTCAGCGCGAAAGATTTTTCTCGCTTTGGAACCTTTTGGGCGCCTTTAACGTCTTAATGAAGAGGATCGCAGATGGCATAAGGAGCGTTAATATTTGTTGCAAAGTCTTAAGGAAGCACTGATTAATACGCCATCATGTCATTCTTAAGGGAGCGCAGCGACTGAAGAATCTTTGTAATAAGGCCATTTTTAAGATTCTTCGCTTCGCTGGAGAATGACGAAAAGAGATTTTTCAGTGCTTCCTTAACATTAAGTTTACATATTGTATAATTGACTGCAATACAAAAAAGTGTTATTTTTTATATAGCGCGTATTATAAACATTTAATAAAAATGCCAAAATATCGCAATTACAGGTATATTTTAGGATAAAAAAGCAATATTATTTAAAACGTAGCGATAAATTGAAGAAGGGTCATATGAAAGAAAATAAGGCGCAGGCGGGAGAGACCTCTGCAAACAATTCGAAGAAAAAAATGAGCTCCGTAAAAAAAATAATACTGATATCCGGGGCTGTGCTATTGGCAGCCGTGCTCTTTTATGTCGGGAGGCTTGCGTATTTCGGCTTTATCAACCCGGCTGCGGCATTCGACCAGGACATTGCGGGCGAGGAGATCCTAGCGGAGGAAACCCCGTCGGAAACAACCGAGCCATCCGAGGAGCCCTCTGATACGATAACGCCTTCGCAGACCGCAGAGCCGACGCCCACGCCTACTCCTTCGGTCGACCCGGATGAAGCGATGCTTTCACAGGCGGATCTCGATTTTATAAAGGATAAAACCAATATACTTTTGATCGGCATCGATGAGAATCCGGAGCGGGACCAGTCCAACCGGAAGGATTTCCGTACGGACGTCATGATGCTTTTAAGCATCGATTTTAAAGCGAAGACGGCCCATTTGCTGTCCATTCCAAGGGACAGCTATGCAGATATATACGGCACCAACCAGCGTTGGAAATTAAACGGCGCGTTTATGAAAGGCGGCGGTTTCACCGGCAAGGGCTTTGAATACACGTTAAACTCGGTCAGTATGCTTCTCGGTATAGAAAAAGCGCCTATTAAGCTCTATGCAGCCGTGCAGATGTACGGCCTGCGGGACTTAATCGACGCATTGGGCGGCGTGGACTATAAAGTGGATGTTGAAGTGAAGATCAGCGGCCGCACGATAAAGAAGGGCATGCAGCATTTGAACGGGCAGCAGGTCCTGGACTATGTCCGGGCAAGAAAAGGCATTTCGACTGACATCGGGCGTACGGAAAGGCAGCAGAAAGTCATGATGGCCCTTTTCTCACAGCTGCAAAAATCCGACAAACTGACGCTTGTACCCAAGGCGTTTGAAGCATTAAAAGACCAGATCTGGACCAACCTTACGATGGAGCAGATTATAGCCCTGGTGGTGTTCGCAAAGGACCTGGATATGGACAGCATCAAGCGGCATTCCCTGAAAGGGACATACATGCAGGCCTATAACGCCAAATACTATGTGCTGCATCAATCCTCCATAAAAGATGCGGTATCCGAAATATTCGGCATAAGCCGAAGTAAAATAAAGCTCAATATCCGGTATGACTACAGCTATGTAAGCGCGGATATGGCGGCCGCAGACGCGCTCGATATAGCCGCGGCTTTCCAAAAGAAATACAAGAGCGAAATGACGGCGGACCAGGCCTCGAGTCTCGCGGGTAAGATCTCCAAAGTAAAAAGCGCGAAGAAAAAACTGCCTTCCGGCATGTCCGCTTTGAAGAAGCTTGCGAAGGAACTGACCTCGCTTTGCTATTCGATAGAGAAGGCGATCAAGAACCCTCCGGCGGCGACACCGTCAGCCTCGACGGCGCCATCTGCGGCGACAACGTAAGCGTGAACCCCAATTTATAGTAAATAATGCGTTTGATGTATTGCATATTGTTTTAAACGGATTTATAATGATAATGGTTTAACCGGATAGCACGGCTGTCCGGGACTTTTGAAGGAGTCCCCGTTATATGATTTTTTTAGCGGGAGCTCTTTTTTGTTGGGCATACTAAGAGATGACCGGCGGGATTTTTTGATTTAAGCCGGAATGAATCAAAGGACGGCTTTGATCGTATGGTTGATTTTACACCGGTTAAAGTCTTTTATGAGGCGGACACATACAAGTATGCGTTAGGGAAAGAATTGCTGGCGAAATACCGGGAGCAGGGCGTCGAAACTGTTGAGATCGCAAGCCATAACAACATCCCGGAGCTTCGGGCCGAGCCAAACGAGGCCTTTGCGCGGCTAAAAAAATACCTGGTGCTGGGCGTTCGAAAGAGCCTGCGGTTCATACCCAATGAAAAGACGTCCGATTACCTCGTGCCCTATACGTCCTCCGGATGCCCGGCAATGTGCTTATACTGCTACCTTGTATGCAACTACTTTCAGTGCGCGTATCTGCGCGTTTTTGTCAACCGCGAACAGATGATGGACAAGATCATACGGACAGCGCAGCAGAGCCCCAAAGAACTGGTGTTCGAGATAGGCTCCAACAGCGACCTTGTGATGGAGAATACGGTGACGGGCAACCTGAGCTGGACGATCGAGCGTTTCAAAAACTGCCGAAACGGCATTTTGACTTTTCCCACCAAATTCCATATGGTGGACGAATTTTTAAACCTGCCGCACCGGGGGCGTGTTACCGTGCGCATGAGCGTAAACCCGGAATATGTGGTGAAGCATATAGAATTCGGCACATCTTCACTGGAAAAAAGGATCGAGGCTCTGCAAAAGCTCCACGAGGCCGGATATGCGGTGGGGCTTTTAATAGCGCCCGTGGTGCTCCTTGACGGCTGGGAGAAGATGTACGAAGAGCTGCTAAGACACCTGGCCGATGCCCTGCCGCCCGATTTGAAGCGGGGGCTTAAAATAGAAGTGATTTTAATGACGTACGGCCCCACGCATAAGGCCATCAACGAAGCCGCGTTTCCGGGCGCGGTCAGCCTTTACGACCCGCAGATCATGAAGCCGGGCGGAATGCGCAAATACCGCTATGCAAAGGATACCGCGGAGGCCGCAAAGGACTTCCTCTACGGCCGTATTACGCAGGTTTTAAGCGAAAGCGAGATCGCCTATATCTGCTAGATGGACAAAACTTACATTTATAGGAATGACTTTTACAAAAAAGTATAAGAAATAATCATTTTGGTATTAAGATACCGCACGATTCTTACGATACTCTTTTATGGCAGCCAAGTGCGATGTGTAACGGTAATAAAAGAAAAAGCATCTTAATGCCTTTAATTCACAGTACGGTAGATATAAAGCAGATCCATCGCATATAAATTTTTCTTTTGAATAATTGTCTTAACCGATTCGCCAAACATGCCGAAGTATTGGGGGTACTCAAAATGAAAAAGAAGAGCATGAAACTGGGCACAAAAATCATAATCCAGGTGCTGTCGTTGCTGATGGTCATTTTGATAGCGGCGTTTGTTTACATCATTATAACGGTAAGCAATGATGCGGTCGTTAAATCGAAACAAAGCCTGTCGGACATAACACAGCGAAATGCATCCATGATTGCTTTAACATTTGAGAAACCGATGGAAATGGCGGAAACGCTGGCATACTCCATGCAGGGATACAACGAACTCCCGGCGGAGCACAGGCGGGAAACCTTCAGCAACCTGATGAAGAATGTCCTGCTGCAAAATAAAAACATACTGGGCGTATGGACCTGTTGGGAACCGGGCGCATTGGATGCGCAGGACAGCCAGTATGCAAACAAGGAAGGAACAGATGCCACGGGGCGGTTTATTCCCTACTGGTACTGGGACAACGGCCAACCCGCTTTGACGGCGCTGGCGGATTACGATAAAGAAGGCGCGGGCGATTACTACCTGCTCGCAAAGAGCTCCGGGCTTCCGACGATGCTGGAGCCGTACGAATACGAGATTTCCGGCGAGAAAGTCCTGATGACGACTATCTCGATACCCATTAAGAATGCAGATGGAAAAATAGTAGGCGTGGCCGGGTGTGATATGGCGTTAAGCGACTTGCAGGCGTTCCGGTTTGATTTGGGGCAGTATAAAAACGCCTATGCCGTGGTGCTGACCAATTCAGGGAATGTTATCATCCATCCGGATGCAAATATGATCGGCAAAAGCTTGAAAGAAGCCGGCGAGCAAAAAAACATCGGGGAAATAATGAACGCCGTTAAAACGGGGACCACGTATTCCATAAGCGATACCGATGCAAACCTGAAAAGCCAGGTGGAGAAGCTGTTTACTCCGGTTGCAATCGGCGACACGGCAACGCCCTGGTCTACCGGGCTTGTTGTCAGCATGAACGATATTCTTGCATCGTCCATGAGCATGACCGTCACGCTGATCGTCATACTTGTGATTATTGCGCTGCTTATAACGGTTGTTTTATATTTTATCATCCGGTTTTCCGTTTCCAGGCCTGTTGCAGCTACGGCCAATCTCGCCAAAGCGCTGGCTTCCGGGAAGCTTGATGAAACCATCAGCATCAAATCAAAGGATGAAATCGGCCAGTTGGCCGGTACGCTGAGCAATGAAGTGAGGCAGGCGTTTAAGGAAATCGAAAAGGCGCAGGTTCTGTCGGATAAGCAAAGCGCTTATCAAAGCGAGCAGGTCGACAGGCTGGTTGTCAATCTGGAGAGGCTTTCCGAGGGCAATTTGAACTGCGATATGGCGGCTTCCGAACCGGATGCGGATACGAAGGAATTGTGGGAGCTTTATACCCGGATAAGCGGCCACCTGCACACCACAGTCGATACGATACGGGGTTATATCGTGGAAATATCGGCGATACTCGGCGAATTGTCGCGCGGGAACCTGGATGTCGGCATCACAGCCGAATACAGGGGGGATTTCGTGGCGCTCAAGGATTCCATCAATGCAATTTCCGAATCCTTAAACGGCGTCATGTCTGAAATAAATACGGCCGCCGACCAGGTAGCATCGGGAACGGGCCAGGTATCCGAAGGAAGCCAGACGATCTCCCGCGGAGCTACGGAACAGGCGAGCGCGCTGGAGGAGCTGACCGCATCCGTATCGCAAATCGCCGCGCAGACCAAACAGAACGCTATGAATGCCAACAAGGCGAATGAACTCTCCATATCGGCCAAGGATAATGCCGTCGCCGGCAATGACCAGATGAAAAACATGCAGCGGGCGATGGAGGACATCAACGAATCGTCCGCCAGCATTTTCAATATCATAAAGGTCATAGATGATATCGCGTTCCAGACGAACCTGCTCGCCTTGAACGCAGCGGTGGAAGCGGCAAGAGCGGGGGTCCACGGAAAAGGATTTGCCGTTGTGGCCGAAGAAGTAAGGAACCTCGCGGCCAGAAGCGCCGACGCGGCGAAAGAAACGACCGCGCTCATCGAAGGTTCCATACAAAAGGTGGAGGCCGGTTCGGCTATTGCCAATAAAACAGCCGACGCCCTTGAAAGCATTGTGGGAGAAGTGGAAAAGGCCGTTGCACTGGTGGGCGAGATCGCGGCTGCTTCAAATGAACAGGCGACAGGCATCGCCCAGGTCAACAAGGGAATCGAGCAGCTCTCCGAGGTGGTGCAGACCAATTCCGCCACATCGGAGGAAACTGCGGCGTCGAGCGAGGAGCTTTCCGGCCAGGCGGAAATGCTGAAAAAGATGGTCGAAAAGTTCAAGCTAAAGAACCGGGATAAATCCGTAAAGCATATCGCATTACCGGATTAAATTAAACGTGCATGGCGCCCGTTCGAAACGGTTGCGGCGGGGCTTCCCGTCCAAAGGAAATCCTTTGGACGGGAGGCTCTTTGCCATGTTGACAGTATAAATACGGTATTGTAATATAAAATCAACAGGTTAAGTTCAATCGAGGCTTATATTTTGCCGGAGGAATTATGGCGACATATAAAATGCACTGCATGTACTGTGAGAATCTGATCCCCGGAGACAGCAACATTTGTCCATTTTGCGGAAAAGAAAGCCCTTTTACAATGCGCTGCCCCAAGTGCAAAAAGGCGGTGGAAAAAGGCTACAAGCTTTGCCCCGGCTGCGGTTTTGCGCTTGTCATCAAATGCCCCGGCTGCGGCAAGGAGGTTTTTCCGTCCATGAACTGTCCGGAATGCGGCAGGAAGCTTCTCGCCGTATGCCCGAAAAAGACATGCGCGGAGCTGCAGCCTGCCACAAACAGGACATGTGTCAAATGCGGAAGGGAATTAAACAAGTAACGGAGGTTTATTATGGCTTTGCAATCATTCACCAGAAACTACGAAGACAACAGTACGGATTCAGGCTTCCAATTTACTTTTTACTGCGATATCTGCCAGGACGGATACAAAAGCGAATTTGTAGAGTCTGCGACGTATAAAAAGAAGGGTTTCTTAAAGGGTTTGACCGAGGGCGTCGGCCTGGGCGCGCGCTTTTTGGGGCTGCACGATGTGGGCTACGGCGTACAGCGCGGCGGAGATATTTTAAGCGAGCGGTTTGACGGCATGTCTCCCGAATGGCACAAGGAGCACGAGCGTGCTTTCGAACGGGCAAAGAACGAGGCCATGGAGCATTTCCACCGCTGCCACAAATGCCATATGTGGGTATGCGACGCGGATTTCAACGAGGAAGAGGGCCTTTGCGTGGAGTGTTCGCCGCGGTTGAACGTGGAAATAGCCGTCGCCAAAGGCAAAAAAATGGTGAAGGATATAGAGGAACGGGCGGAGAACACGGTGGTGTTCGACGGGGATATAGAGAAAAAGACAATCATTTGCCCGCAATGCGGCAAGCCCTGCGGAGAAGGCAAGTTCTGCTCCAACTGCGGTGCGCCGGTTGGTCTTAACCAATGCCCGCGCTGCGGCGCGACGGCGCAGCCCGGAGCGAAATTCTGCAACGAGTGCGGCAATAAATTAAGATAAACGGGAGCGATCCATGCAGGGCACCGAAGACGAAAAAAGGCAAGTAAATGCGGAAGATGCGGAAGAAGCCGAAGCCCTTCAGGCTCCGGAAGAAGAACCGGAACAAAAGCATATCTACAAGCTGAAATACCGTTTTTTAAAGAATAAAGAAATACTGGAAGAGGGCGGGGCGAGATCCGAAATCGGGGACGACCGCCTCGTTTTATTGCCCGCAAACGGCATGCGCTCCGAGCTTATTTACCGTGATATACTGGAGGCAAAGGCCGCGGACTACGCGCTTACGCTGAAGCTGAAGGGCGAAGAGACCGCGGTGATATACTTTTTAGGCCGGGATTTCGATTCCTATACAGCGCATTTCTTTACCGGGTACAACAAAATAGCGAGAAAGGACAGCTTTATGGCGGAGGCCGCAGAGACTGTCCGCAAAGGCGCGAAATTCAAATTTACAAAGGCGGGGGCAACGGAGGAAGGCGGCTGCGATGTGGCCTACGGAAAAACGGCCGTCATACTGCAGCGGACCCAGGGCGAACCGGCCCGCATCCCCTTCGCGCTCATAGAGCGCACCGAAACCACGCCCTATTCCATACGCTACTTTGTAGAAGGCGGCGGGGAATGGGAAATATACATGCTGGCCGACCGGTACGAAAAGTGCAGGGAGGCTTACGCGAAGAACGTAGCCGGGATTATAAAAAACACAGCAGACGCCATAAAGGAGGCAAAAGGGGATATCACGCCTCTGGCCCTCCGGAAAGCAGCGGAGCTCTTCTTGGACGGGCGCGCGGTTGCAAAAGCAAAAGCGGATTCGGTTTACCCCGGGCTTTTCCAGGCGGTGTACGCCAAAGCGGCCGCATACGGCGCTGGGGAGTATTTCGATTATCTGTACGGGAAATCTTCTGAAACGCTGATCGGTTTCAAAAAAGCGCTTTTATCCGGAGAAGAGGATTACCTGTGGATGCTTTGCCATATAGGCGGTAAGGTGGTTTTGGAAGCGGCTTCCCCTTCAAAGACGGGGCGCGCCACGTATGTCTTTTCCGCAGGAGAGGATGCATCCGCTTCGATGCGGCTCATCAACTACTGCATGCACATGACGGAATTCCGCAGGGAACCGGTCTATATGAGCCAAGCTGAGCTGCAAAAGGAGGAAAACGCGCGGTATCTGGAATCATTGCGGCGCGTGCCCGAGATACTGACGCTGCGCAAACTCTACATCAAGCGTGTGGCGCATACGTCGCCGGACAAGTGGAAGGAGAACCTTTTAAAATAGAAAAGAGGTTAATAAATGGGTCTTAGCGGTTTACATAATTTTATAGTCAGGCATGCTTCTATAAAGAATTCTGAGAAGCAACGTGAACAAAAAGAGCATCAATACGACTATGTACCGCAGGAAACTGTCCCTGTCGAAGAAAAGCTGAAATCCCAGCGTTTCGAACCGGAGAAAATACTTACCTAGGCCAGAATTACTTCGCGTATGATTACAGGAAGAAAAAATATTTGTGCAGTCGGTCAAACAACCGGACGGGGTTTTTATCGATAATGACGATATTCTTTCCTTTGAACTGACGGAAGATAACGCTATACTTTACGGCTTCCCTTCTGGCAGCAGCCAGGCTGGAAATTCAGCCAAAAACAAATGCAAGTCCCTTCTTTTAAAAATCATTGCTAAGAATAACCCCGAATCAGAGATCCTGCTTCCGTTTATAACATTCGCTATGGAAAAAAGGAATTTTGCCTATCAGTCCGCTTTCCAGGCTGCAAAGGAAATTTCAGAGAGTTTAAGCGGGATACTTCAAGAATGAGTACGAAGAATCATCAGCTTTAGGGTTATTTAAGCATATTCATTAACGGCAGGATCGCGATGGGAAGGAAAAGGGCCGGCACCATATCGGCGGTCTTTATTTTTTTCAGGCCCAGCATGCTCACGGCGATCCCCAGGAGTATCACGCCGCCAACGACCGACATTTCGTTTACAATAGTTGTTTTCAGCACGTTTGAAAGAAGCGAGGCCAAAGACACCAGCAGCCCTTGGTAGACGAGCACCGTTACGGCGGAAAACAGCACCCCGATCCCGAGGGCGGAAGCGAAAAATATGGAGCCCACCCCGTCCATGATAGATTTGGTGAGGAGTATGGTGTGGTTGTTATTGAGCCCGCTTTCGATGCACCCCATAAGCGTCATAGAGCCCACGCAAAAGAGTATGGAGGTTCCGGCGAACCCTTCGGAGAAGCTTCCCTCCGTGATTTTCATGCGGCCTTTAAGCTTTTCCCCCAGACGGTCAAGTCCGTCGTCTATTTTTAGAAGCGTGCCCGCAAGCGTTCCGATAATGAGGCTTACCATCAGAACCAGTATGTTTTGCGTCTTGATCGCATAGCTTACGCCGATCGCCACTACGCCAAGTGCAATGGCGTCGATAAGCGCGGCGGGGTATTTTTGCTTCAGCCTGTCCTTGAAAAACAGCCCGATGAGGCTTCCCGCGGCGACCGCGGCAAAATTGACGAGCACTCCCGTAAAGATCATAACACGAATCCTTCATACAAAGATTTACCAATTCATATAGTAAGGCGAAATGCACCTTTTTGACAAGTAGGATTTGACAAATTATGAGTGAAATTTTATATTAAGATAACGATAATATAATATGTAGACGGGTTTTTAAAAAAGTCTTGCGGTTTTATAGAAATATACCGCAAAAAAGGCGGGTGTTGATATGATTCGGAAACTGATCGTCCTTACGCTGGCTATTATTGGGATCGCTGCGATACTGTATTTCGGGTGGGATTGGATAACGGCCGGTCTCAATAATTTGAAGGACAAAGCCGTTGAGTACTACGACGAAATAAAGGAAGTGCCGCAAAAAATCGACAAAATTACGGACAACCTGAAAAATCCCAGCCCAACGCCTTCGGAATAATATTTCAGAGGGCCTCAAAGCCGTTTTTTTAAATTGCGTAAAAAGCTGCGCCCGGTGTAGAATAACGCATACGGTTAATATGTTTGACAGCAATAATGATGAAGGAGCGTAAAAACTTTGGGAGACATCGCGTTTATGACCTATGCCTTGGTGGGTGAGGACATCTCCAATACTTTTCTTTCGAAAATCCAGAATTCCGTATTTGACGAGCTTAACCTTCAGGCCTGTTATATACCCTTCAGCGTGAAAAAAGACGACTTTTCCAAATCGATAGGCCTGCTCCGGGAGGAGTTTTCCGGTTTCAATGTCGCTTCGCCGTATAAAAGGGCGATCGTAAAATACATGGATGCGCTGGACGATACGGCCAAGGCCACCGGAACCGTCAATACGGTAAAATGCGAAGACGGGAAGCTGTACGGCTACAATACCGATACCATAGGGTTTTTAGACAGCCTTGTCGGTACGCGCATCAATTTATTCGATAAGGATATACTCCTGATCGGGACGGGCGGCACAGCCAAATCCATCGCGCACGTGCTTTTGGACAAAGGCGCTTTTTTGACCATCGTAACGCGGGATTATGCGAAGGCGCTTAACTTTAAGGAAGAGCTGCAGGTCTTTTACAACAAGAACAGGATCCGTGCCATAAAAGGCGTATTGCCGTCGGAGCGTTTCTTCGCGGTGGTGAATGCCGCATCCGTCGAGCTGGAGACGCGGTTTTCGGATATGGCCGTGCACGACGAGACATACAGGGATATAAAATTCATATACGAGTTTTTCGTGGACGAAAAAAGCTTTTTTTTAAAGAAAGCCATCGAATTCGGCATTCAATATAAAAACGGGCTGGACATGCTGTTTTACTCCGCGCTTGAATCCCAAAAGATATGGCAGGGCGAGGAAATATACAGCCATCTGAACGTGATGGCTTTGGAGAAAATAAAAGAGCAGATACTGGACAAGTAAATGCTTGAGTGAAAACTGCAGGGAACGGGAGCTTTGCGTTTGGATTCATGCGAAAGCATGAATACCTCCATGCCTTTCACGATATGAACAAAATATTATGAATAATAGAAAAGGCCTTTGAAGCGTATGATCGTTCAAAGGCCTTTTGTATCGAATATTTTCAACTAAGGAAGCACTGAAAAACTCTCTTTTCGTCATTCTCCAGCGAAGCGAAGAATCTTAAAAAATGGCCTTATTACAAAGATTCTTCAGTCGCTGCGCTCCCTTAAGAATGACATGATGGCGTATTAATCAGTGTTTCCCTAACTAAAGTTTAGAGCCGCATTTCAGGCAAAACGCCGCGTCGTCTTTGCAGGAGGCGCCGCACTGCGGACAAACCTTTTGCGCTGTGGGCTGGGCTGCCGGCTGAACTACAGGCTGGACTGTTGGCTGCGGGCGTGGCGGAGGCGGCGGGGCGTAGCCCACCGGCTGCATGGCCGGCTTGTACCACGGGGGCGGTACGGTCCTGTCCGGTATCGCACAGGCGATAATGGTGCCCAAAATAAATCCGCCGAAAAATCCGATGCACCAGAAAGCTCCCGCGCTGTAGCCTTTGCGCTTGGCGATGCTGGCGGGTATGAAGGCGAGCCCGATCCCTGCGCCGATGCATAAAAGTATGACGATAATACCGATGCCTGCAAACCAGGCGGCAAAACTGGAACTCCCGAAATCAAAATTATACTCCATCAATTAAATTCCTCCTTTTTCATATGTATGTATTTATCATAATCCGTATAAACACGCGCATCAATAGGTGTTTTGCATTTTTGCCTCTTATTGGTAAAAATTTTTTTAAAATTTCCCCAAAAAAAATGCAAAAACTATATTGCAATACAAAGTAGTGTGTGGTACAATGAACCAGTCAATAAAAGGTATCTGGCAATACGGGGGTGATACAATTGAATACCCAGTTCAAAAAGGGCGTTTTGGAACTCTGCGTAGTCGCCCTGCTTCGGGGGAAGGACCGGTACGGCTACGAACTGGTTACGGAGATCGCGAAGGCCTTCGATGTATCGGAAGGCTCCATATACCCGCTCTTGCGGAGGCTCCTGGATGAGGGGTATTTTGAAACGTACCTGATGGAATCGAGCGGGGGGCCGCCAAGGAAATACTACAGGCTGACAGACAGCGGCCGGGAATTTTACGAAACGCAAAAAGCGGAATGGGACGAATTCATAAAGGGCGTCGACAAGATATTGGGAGGTGAGTAAGTTATGAAAAAAGAAGAGTACCTGATACAGCTTGGGGAAGGGCTGGTAGGCTTTTCACCGGAGGTCAAGGGGGATATCGTTTCCGATATCCGGGAGCACTTCGATATGCGCATACAGGAAGGCATGGAAGAGGAAGAGATCTCGGAGCGCCTGGGAGACCCGAAGAAACTTGCAAAGCAGTTCGAAGTATCCACCAAGATCGAAAAGGCAAAGGATACGAAAAAGGGAAGGGATATCTCGGCCGCCATATTGTCTGCCGCCGGAACGGGAATGTTATCCTTCTTCGGAGTGGTCATCCCCTCGATCATAGGATACGCGCTCTTTGTCGTATTGGTGCTGGCCTCGGTCAGCGTTATGGCGGGAGGCGTCGCGCTGCTTGTATTCGCCATTGTGAATGCGCCCGGTTTCGCGCTGAATTTCAATTCGATACTGATGCTGCTTTCGGTCGGCTGCACGGCGCTTGGCCTGCTGATGGTCATAGGCTCCATAGGGATTTTCAAGCTCATTAAAAAAGGGATATTGGGCACGCTGGAACATATAAGGAAACATTGAAAAAATAAGGAGGTGCAATAATGAAAACCACAATATTTGTTGTCATATTGGTATTTGTAGTCATCGCATGCTTTATAGCTGCAGGCGTAATCGCCGTAACATCGAATGTTTTCGGGAACGGCTGGAATCTGAATATTTTTAACGGGGAGGCAAAAGACATGAATGTAAACATGGATAAACCGCTCGACTTAAGCGGTGTGGAAAAAGTAAAGATCTATATGCAGGTGGGGGACGCTACCGTAGTGCCGTCCCAAACTTCGGAGGCGAAGGTAACGGGGTTCGTCATCGGCAATCCGGACAGGATCGTGTTCGATGTGCAAAAAAGCGGAAGCGAACTCGAAATTACGGTAAAACAGGTAAGCGGAATTTTCAATTTCTCAATAGGGAGCATCGCGCTGAATGTGGGATTGCCCGCGGATTTTAAAGGGGACCTCGAGGTATCGGGCGCGACCTCCAAAATGACCATAGGGGATTTCCAGCTGGCCGGCTTTAAATCACGGCTCACGACGGGCGAACTGACCGCGAACATAGCTTCCTCCGGGGAAGTGGCGCTGGAAAGCACGACTGGCAGGATCGTCCTGAACGGAAAAGGCAGGGGCTACGGCAACATCCGCATACGCTCCACAACGGGCTCCATCGAGATGAGCCAGCTTACCGCGGGAAACATAGACTGCGGATCGACCACCGGACGCATCAACCTAATGGATATCAAGGCCGCAAAGATCACCGCCGGCGCTACGACAGGCCGGATAGACATCACAAACTGCGAAGGCGCAGTGGACGCCCGCGCCATGACGGGAAACATATCGGCGGACTTAAAGAGCTTCCAGGCTTCGTATTTTGAAACCACGACGGGCGGAGTAAGCATAAAGCTACCGGCGAACGCAGGCTTCAACCTGGACGCGCGTACGACCACCGGCCGCGTAACAACGGACTATACGTTTATGGGCGAAGTGACTGGCGAGAGGAAGTTTTCCGCGGGCGCCGAGATCAAAGGCAGCACCAACGGCGGCGGACAGGAGATCAAGATCCGCACCACGACCGGCAGCGTAGAGGTATTGAAGGGCAACTAACACCAGGTATTTGGGGACAAATAGACGAAACAGGGTAAAGGGTACGTTTGATGCGTATCCTTTTTGCTTATGATGAGCATAAAGATTCTTCGCTGCGCTTAAGAATGACATATTGGATATGCTTGTCAAAGATACTTCGCTTGCGCTCAGTATGACATCCGGTCCTATCAGCGAAAGCGGTTTTGCGTTCGGAGATGGCCCAAAACATATAACCCTTATCTGTCTTCTGAAGGAGCAAAGCGTACTGAAGGATCTTTATTTATTTTAATGTCTGTATAAAGGGGTTAAATCCCTCGCCTTTAAGGCGAAACCTTTAGGCCAACCTGAAAAGTACCAAAGTGCATGTCACTCGCGAGTCCAACACTAAATGAATTTTTGTGTAAAACATGCAGCACATTTAGTGTTGGGCGTGGCAATCTCCTATAATTGCAATAGGGAAGTATAAGCGTAACGATAAAAGTATAAGAGATCGCCGCGTCGCTACGCTCCTCGCGATGACAGGACGCGGAGTATCATATAATTTTTAAGCGGCTTCGGTGCCGCAGACTAACCTGCCGGCTTTAGCCGGCAGTGGGTTGAGTTTGGACAAAAAGCTGAAGTTGAACGGAATACTGTTCGATGGTATAATTTAGAAAAAATATGATTTTAAGGAGCAAAGATGAAAAAGCTAATAGCCGGAATCGCATTGATGTTTTGTGGTGTTTTGTTGGAGGGTTTTGTCCTGATAGCGGGTTCAACGATCACGGGGACGATTAATGAATGGGATAATACGCTGGGCAAGTTTTGGTATGGTATTGACAGCAACAGGCTGATGTTTTTAGCCGTTTCGAGCCTGATCGTCGCGGCATTCGGCCTGGTACTGACGCTGGTTTCCGCATTTTCAAAGAAACAACAATAGGAAAAAGGCTTTCTCGTTAAGGTAAAATAAAAAAAGAGTGCATATATGCCCCTGATTACTTTAATATTTTTATTTATACAAGCTTCAAAATTAACAGGCCATCTGTAGATTTAGCCAGTCAGGAGGTAAACGCTCGTTAAAAATGTGCCACCGGCATATTTTCTCGACGCTCGCGCAGCAGATGGTAAATAATAAATAGCCCTTACTGAATAAATCGCTTGCGATTTATTCAGTAAGGGCTAAATATGTAATGAGGCGAAACATAGCGCCCCGCTGGCCGTGCGCAGCACAAGCGGGGCAAGACCATCAAAAACAAACATAGTTTGTCTTTGATATTCTACCTGTGGTTTCCCAGGAAAAACAGAGCGATCGTTCCGGGTCCCGCATGCGCGCCGATCACGGGGCCGATCATGGCCGTCATTACGCTTTTGAGGCCGGGGAAACGTTCCTTGATCAGATTAACCAGTATGTTTGTATCTTCCTCGCAATCCGCGTGGCTGATAAATATATCCTGCCCGTCGGGATTTGCAATCATGGATTCCATCTTCGACAAAAGCTCGTTTATCGCCTGCTTTCTTCCGCGGGATTTTTCACGCGGGATTAGATGCCCGTCATTGTCCATGTTTAAAACGGGTTTGATATGCAAAATCGTGCCGAATAGCGCTGCGGCGCCGGATAAACGCCCGCCGCGCTTTAAATGGTACAGGTCGTTGACCGTAAACCAGTGGTTTATTTTCAGCTTGTTGTCTTCCATCCATTGATGCGCTTCATCCACGCTCTTGCCCGCGTCCCTTAAATCGAGCGCGTAATGGATGAGAAGCCCGTAACCAAGGGAAGCGCTTAAGGAATCGACCACATACAGCTTTCTTTCGGGGTATTTGGGAGCAAGCGCGTCGCGGGCGACGCATGCGCTGCCGTAGGAACCGCTGATGCCGGAGGATAGCTCCGCATGGAGTATATCTTTTCCCTCCTTCAGGAACGGCTCCCAAAAGGCCGTGTACTGTTCGGTATTCACCTGGGAAGTGGTGGGCTGGGCGCCGCCCATGACCGCTTTGTAAAATTCCTTCTGATCCATCGAAACGCCCATATCGTCTTTATATTCCTGGCCGTTCATAATAAACGTAAAACAGGTGACGGGAAGATTTCGCTTTTCCACATATTCGCGCGGCAGGTCTGTGGTTGAACTCGCGGTAATAACATAATCCATAGGTTTTCTCCTTAGTTTAATATTTGAGCAATAACATAAAGCTATTGGTTTTCGCGACAACTATTTAGATAGTCTAAATATATTTTAAAGTATACCGTTTAAAAAAGCAACAAACTTAGAAATGCAAATCGGATAAATCTGTTAATTTATTGTTAAATATCAGACTTATCCGGTTGCATTTTTGTTTATTTCAAACCGTTTGGGAGCTTAAGCACACAGGCTCTGCTTAGCGGCCGTTCAGCAGAGCTCTATTAAGTCTATCCTTCTTTACTTTTCGGTTTCAGCCGGGGTTTCCCTTAAGGCCCGGTCCATGATTCCCGCCAGTTTATCTATGGTTAAGTATCCCTCGAATATCTTTTCGTTTTCAATATAGAAAGCTGGGAAGAGATCTGCGGTCAGGTTTCTCCTGTCCGCTTCATTTATATCGATTTCCTCTATATGAACAGGCTTGTATTTGGGTTCTTTTGCAACGATTCGACGGATAAGATATTTCGCTTTTTTACAATAGGCGCAGTTCGGCGCCGTAATCATCGTTATCCTTTTCATACGATCATTCCTCCTTGTTTCATTATATTGCACAGTATAAATTTGTTGATTGCAGGTTATTTGAATAGACTCATAATTCAGCGGTAAAAAATATTAAATAATTCGAAAATAATTGTTGAATACGCGGACCATTTATAATAGAATAATAAAAATACCCAATTAACTAGATAATGGAGGAGCGACTATGCAGCTATCGAATAGAGTAATGGGAATTGCCCCTTCTTTGACGTTAAAAATCTCAGCGATGGAAAAAGAATTAAAGGCACAGGGCCGCGACGTGGTGGGTTTCGGCGCCGGAGAGCCCGATTTTGATACACCGCAGTTTATAAAAGACGCAGCGAAGACAGCGCTCGATAAAGGTCTTACGAAGTACACGCCCGCCGAGGGTACAAAAGAATTGAAAGAGGCGATCGCCGCAAGGCTCAATGCAAAATACGGGCTTTCCTACGCGCCTGATTGCATTACGGTCAATAACGGCGCAAAACATTCGCTTTTCAATGTATGCCAGGCGATATTAAACCCGGGCGACGAATGCCTGCTGCCCTCTCCCTACTGGCTCACCTACCCGGAGCTGGTAAAAATGGCGGACGCCCTGCCCGTTTATGTTGAGACCACGGAGGAAAACGATTTTAAGGCGAGCGTCGAAGATCTCGAAAAGGCATTGACGAAGAAGACGAAAGCGCTGATATTAAACTCCCCCTCCAATCCCTGCGGATGCGTCTACGGGCGGCAGGAGATGCAGGAAATTGCCGATTTCGCCGTGAAGCACGGTCTGTACGTGATTTCCGACGAGATATACGACGAACTCGTGTACGGCGGCCGCGAGCATGTCAGCATCGCGACTTTGGGTGAGGAGATCAAGGAACGGACGATACTTGTAAACGGCATGTCCAAAGCCTATTCCATGACCGGATGGCGCATCGGCTATACGGCCAGCGTAAAAGAACTCGCAAAGGCAATGGGCTCGTATCAGAGCCACGCCACCTCCAACCCGAACAGCATCGCGCAGTATGCAAGCGCAGCCGCATTGAAAGGCCCGCAGGATTTTATTGGTGAGATGCGGCACTCTTTCGAGAAGCGGCGGAACCTCATGTACGATATGATCAATGGCATAGAGGGCTTAAGCTGCCGGATGCCGGATGGCGCTTTTTATATCATGGTCAATATTTCGGACGTAATCGGCAAGACATACGAAGGCAAGACGATCACGGGATCTCTTGACTTCTCGGAGATGCTTTTGTCCGCTACGCTGACCGCGGTGGTGCCCGGCGTCGCTTTTGGCGCAGACCGCTTCGTGCGGCTGTCCTATGCGACATCGGAGGATAAAATTAAGAAAGGCATCGAGCGGATCGGCGAATTTATAGAAATGCTTGGCTGATTTAAAAGAATACGGGTTACAAAGAAGTAATACGGCATAGGCCGTTTTACTTATCCCCAAGATTGTATACAATTATACAAATATAAATTTAAGGAGGAACCAAGAAATGCTTAGAAAAGACGAAAGACGTTATCTTCTAGAAGAGAACGACTACCAGTATTCTCTGCAGGATATTCCGGAACCTCAGCTTTACCGCGATATGTTCAGCTACGATACGGTGCCCAAGATATCCTTCAACCATCGGTCGGTGCCCATGTATATGCCCAAGAACATATGGATCACCGATACCACATTCCGCGACGGGCAGCAATCGCGTACGCCTTTTACGGTCAAGCAGGTCGTCGACCTGTATAAACTGGAGCACCGTTTGGGCGGACCGAACGGCCTTGTGCGCCAAAGCGAGTTTTTTGTATATACGGTAAAAGACCGTGAAGCGCTGGAGGCGTACTCCATCACCATGGCTTCAAGGGGGCAATTTCCCGTGCGTTCCCCAATGCCTAAAAGCGAACAGTTTACGCTGGCGCATCCGTAAAGCCAGGCGGTGGTGGAATTGGTGACGACCTTGTAAAAATCGTTGTGCCCGTGCCATTCCAAAAGCTCGCTCGGGAAACCGGCGTAGAACCGGAGGCCGTATACCAGGCCCTGGACGCTCCTTGGCATAGCAGCGCCGGGGAATGAAACGCCGTATCCCAGCGTATCGCACATCCTGATTTTGATGGGCATTTTCGCGTCGTCCATCAGCTTATGAAGCTCCGTCGCAAAGGGGACGACAAACCCGTAAAAGTCTGCCCGCGTGATGTCCTCGAAATGGCAGCGGGGGTTGATGCCCTTCTCTATCGATTTCCGGACGATCCCCAGATATTTTTCCATC
>Ga0366776_1020_pt1 | contig 23943 bp, 20 predicted proteins | sample BONcelN113001D11_FD_207070 | JGI IMG/M metagenome (GOLD analysis project Ga0366776, IMG submission 207070) | Enriched cells from coal bed in the Powder River Basin, Montana, United States - BONCAT cells N11 rep2 HSBNCT.N11.300.1.D11 ...
GTTATACAATGTGATTTTTAACTGGTTTGAAAAGAACCACGGCGAAAAAGGATTCATGGCTTATGCCGCCCACATAGCGAACACCTGCTATCCCGAAGTTATTGAGGATTTTAAAAGAGGCGGGCTTGAAGCCGTGAAAGCATATTACGAAGACTTGTTTCATAAGGACGACGGGCAGATCGACTCCTATATCGTAGACGACGTACTCACGATCTCCGTTAACAAGTGTCCGGCCTATAACTTTATGAAGAACTCACCCAACCCGCATTTCATACCGACGCAAAAGGTTTGCAGGTTTGACGAAATCGTTAACGGCACGCTGGCTGCAAAAAGCGGGATGGTCTTTGAGCAGAAATACACCGGCCACAACGGCAAGTGCATATGGGAATTTAAAAAAACCAACTGAAAGGTGTTCTAACGTGACTGTCCAGGATTTTATCGTTCTATATAATGAAACCTTTAAATTCATAGAGAAAAATTACGGCAGGGATCAGGTGGATGACCTCTGGGCCGTTATCTCCAGGGAATGGTGCACGCATCTGCGCGATCTGGTTGCGGAGAAGGGCATGGAAGGCATGAACGCGTACTGGGGCGGCAACTCCGGTACGCTCAGCCGTGAAAAGGCGTTTTACGATATCGAATTGAAAGACGGCGTATTCACCATTACCATGGACGAATGTCCCTCCGTGAAGGAAATACGCGAAAGGGGTTTTACAGTATACAAGGACTACTGCGAACACTGTATTGCGCTTTATGGCCCTGTGGTAGCCGATTACGGATTCGAAATGAAATCGTTTATAGAAAAAGAAGCAGGCACGGATAATCCCACGGGAAAATGCAAGCTTGTAGCGAGAAAGGCCGGTGCAAATGTCTGACGCTGCGATCGTAAACGGTAAAGTGATTACATCTGAAGGCATCCTGCCGGATGGCGCAGTTTTGATCGAAGGCGACACCATTGCCGACGTATGCGCAGGCCGCGATGCCGTAAAAGGCTCCAGCGAAATCATCGATGCGCGCGGCAACTACATAGCGCCGGGAATGATCGATATCCACTGCCACGCCGGAGGCGGAAGCTGGGTATATGACAATCCGGCTATCGTGAGCAAAAACCAGGTGTTTCATGGCGTTACGGGATACCTTCCGACCATCCCGTACACGTTATACGATGCGCAGATCACCGACGCGATTGAAAAAATACTGCAAAGCAAAAAAAAGTGTTTCGGAGAAATTGTTCTCGGCATCAACATGGAAGGGCCGTACATCAACAACAAATACGGCATGGCCAGCTGGTGCGCGAGGACCCCTTCGGAGCCTGAGTATGAGAAATACTGCAAGGCCGCAAAAAACGAGATCAAAATCTGGACCTTTGCGCCGGAGGTTGCAAACACAGACGCATTTGCCGCATTTTTGAAGCGCAAAGGCATTGTCCAGGCCGTCGGGCACTCCGAAGCACCGGGCGAGCTCATCGACAGCATGGCGGATGCGGCGCTCGCAACGCACTGCATGGATGCCACCGGCACGCCCCCGTCTAAATGCGCGGGCACCCGGGAATACGGCATCGATGAAGCGGTACTTTTAAACGACAGGATATACGCGGAGGTCATTGCGGACTCGAAAGGGCTGCATGTACGGCCGCAGATGCTCAGATTGATACTAAAAGCAAAGGGGATTGACAAAGTCGTCATTATTTCGGATGCTACTGAGTTTACGCAGATTCAGAGCAGTATGGATAGTGACGATCTTTGCTTTAACGAATACGGGCAGCTTGCGGGCAGCAAGCTGACGATGGACCTGGCCGTCCGAAATATGATCCGCCATACCGGCATTGGCCTTACGGAAGCTTTCAGGATGGCGTCGCTCAATCCGGCCCGGCTTTTGAAGATGGAAAACCGGCTGGGCAGCATCGCGGCAGGCAAAAAAGCGAATATCATCATAATTGACGATACGATATCGGTTAAAAAAGTCATATTGAACGGAAAGCTCGTCGCTTAGAGAAAAAAGGAGGTTAAAAAATGAGCGCATTTGATTTTCAGCCCTCAGAATTCATACCCTTCCGCGATAAGGAAGTGTTGGAAAGGATCCGGTCCATCAAACGGGAGGACATCGAAAAGCATCCGAACCCGGATTTTAAAATAAAGGTCGTTCCGGACGCGGAGTTTGAACTGATATTCCTGGCGGATATGTTTTACCGGATACAGAAGTCCGACATGGAAGATAAGAAAGTGGTGATGATCGTACCCAACCCTGCGCCTACTTATAAAAAAGTGGCGTATCTTATCAACCTTTTCCGTGTAAATTGCCGCAACGTCCATATATTCACAATGGACGAATGGGCGGATGATAGGGGAAACGTCGCGCCGGAAAGCTATCCTTTAGGGTTTCTCAACGCGTTTAAACGGTTTTTCTATGCCCAAATAGATAAGGACTTAAGGCCTCCGGAAGAACAGATCATAGGCCCCACAACGGAGAATATTTCAAACTACAGCAAAATGATCGCGGACGCGGGCGAAGCGGATATATGCTACAGCGGGCCGGGATGGACGGGGCATTTGGCTTTCATCGATCCGGATACGCCGGAGTTTGCCGCCGCAACGCTCGATGAATTCAAAAAGATGGGCTCGAGGGTGGTCACTTTAAATCCGTTTTCTATCGCGCAAAATTCGCTGCACGGGTGCTTCGGCCAAAGCGGCGACATGGCGAGCGTCCCGCCCAAGGGCGCGACCATAGGGCCGCGCGATGTACTGAATGCGAAAAACCGCCTGGAGATGCACGGTATAACAACCGCGGGGACTTTCGTCGCGTGGCAGCGATTGATATCGCGGCTGGTGCTGCACGGTCCGGTTACGCCGCAGGTGCCGTCCTCCATACTGCAGACCGTGCCTACGAATGTATACGTCTCGGAGACGATCGCGGCCGATATCGAACCCGACTTCATTAAACAGTACTAGGTTTTCGCTTTGGATAAAACTATCGAAACGAAATTTAAAATAACATTTTATCTTACAGGGAGGATATGACAAATGAATCAACCAAAAGCCCAGGAAGCGGGCGCCGAGGCCCAGGTCTCGTTTATAAGGGGAATCAGGAATTTTTTAAGCGAGTACGTCATTATTTACGCGGTAGTAGCCTTGTTTATCATTCTCGCTATTACTTCCAAGGCTTTCCTGTCTCTCGACAACATCATGAACGTTCTTCGCCAATCATCCATGATCGCCATCATGGCGGCTGGCGCATTCTTTATTATGGTAGGCGACGGCATCGACATTTCGGTCGGTTCTATCGTAGGCCTTTCGGGAATCGTGTTCTCCATCGCTATGGTAAACTGGCATATCAGCCCGATCATCGCGTTTATCATGTGCATTTTGACCGGTGCGTTGGCAGGGGCCGTCAATGGCTGGATGGTTACCAAAATGGGCCTTCCGCCGTTTATCGCTACTTTGGGAATGATGTCGGTGGCGAGAGGCCTGACTTATGTCGTAACCAACGCGTATCCTATTGCCGTTACGATCAAGGATATAGAGTGGCTTGGACGCGGATACCTCTGGATCATACCGTGGCCGGTCGTCATTATGATCGTGGTGTTTGTGATCGCGCATTTTGTATCGCAAAAAACCAGATTCGGAAGGTTCGTATACGCGGCGGGCGGCAACGCGGAAGCTGCTTACCTGTCCGGTATCAAAGTAAGTAAAGTCAAGGCTGCCAATTACGTGATCGCAGGCTCTCTCGCGGCTTTAAGCGGCAGCATACTCGTTTCCCGGCTTGCATCCGGACAGCCGAACGGCGGTCTTAACTGGGAGTTCGAAGCCATAACCGCGACGGTTATAGGCGGTGTCAGCATTACGGGCGGAAAAGGCAAGGTGTTCGGCGTGCTGATGGGCGCGATACTGATCGGCCTTCTGACAAACGGCATGACGCTGTTGAATGTATCGTCTTATTACCAGCAGATGATAAAAGGTGTGGTATTGGTTTTTGCAATCGGACTGGACGTATACAAGACAAAGAGACAAAACAAGGTTTAAAGGCATAGGAGGCTATTATGAGTGAAAATATCCTGTTGGATTTAAAAGGGATATCCAAAAGCTTCCCCGGTGTCAAAGCCCTGGAAGATGTCAGTTTTCAAGTGAGAAAAGGCGACATACATGCGCTCGTGGGTGAAAACGGCGCAGGCAAGTCCACGCTGATTAAAATACTGTCCGGCGTATACAGCGCCGATTCGGGCAAGGTTTTCTTTAACGGCAACGTAGTCAATGTAAAAAGCCCTTTGGAAGCGCAGATGCTTGGCATGAGCGTTGTACACCAGGAAATAAAACTGGTGGAGACACTTTCCGTAGCGGAAAATATCTTTCTGGGGCGGCCCCGGGTAAGCGGCAAGCTGAGTCTTGTCAATTGGAAAAAGATGCATGCGGAGGCCAAGGAACTGCTTAAAAGCGTGAATGCGAAGCTCAATGTCAATGTGATCGTAAAGAAACTGAGTGTTGCGCAAAAGCAGCTGGTGGAAATATGCAAAGCGCTTTCCTTCAACTCCGAACTGATCATTATGGATGAGCCTTCCGCCACATTGACGGAAAAGGAACTCGACCTGCTGTTCGATATCTTAAAGATGCTGAAGCAAAAAGGCGTGACCATCATTTATATCTCGCACCGTATGGAAGAGATATTCAAGCTAGCGGACAGGGTAACCGTTTTGCGCGACGGACGCCATATCAATACGCTCGATGTAAAAGACGTAAACAGGAAGACGCTGATCAGCATGATGGTCGGGCGTGAGCTGGAGAACGAATACCCGAAGGAGATCATTCCCATAGGCGAGCCTTTGCTGGAAGTGAAGAACATCAGCAGGGGAAAGGTACTCAACGATATCAGCTTAACACTGCATAAAGGCGAGATACTGGGTATCGCCGGGCTGGTGGGCGCAGGCCGTACGGAGCTCGCAAGAGCGATATTCGGAGCGGATAAAAAGTCGGGCGGTCAACTATTTATCCGTGGGCAGGAAGTAAAAATCAACAACGTCGTCAGCGCGATCAAACATAAAATCGGTCTGGTGCCGGAGGACAGGAAGCTTCAGGGACTGATACTTGGCATGTCTGTCAAACACAATGTGAGCCTGGCCGGTATCGGCCGGGTAATGAAGATGCGGCTTATCAACAGCAAGATGGAGCGGTCCATGGCCAAGGAATTTGTAAAGATGCTTAGGATCATCACGCCCACAGAGGAAAGGGAGGTAAAAAGCCTTTCCGGCGGCAACCAGCAAAAGGTGGTCCTCGCAAAATGGCTGGCTGTAAACTCCGATATATTGATTTTCGACGAACCGACACGCGGCATAGACGTGGGCGCGAAAGCGGAAATATACAGGCTTTTGTGCAGCCTTGTCGCAGAGGGAAAGGGCGTCATCATGATATCCTCGGAAATGCCGGAGATCATCGGAATGTGCGACCGTATACTCGTTATGCATGACGGCAAGATCACAGGGGAAGTTGCGAGAAGCGAAGCGACACAGGAGCTTATACTCGAATATGCCACTTTATAGAAAAAGTGTTTTCAATTTGACCTTGAAAGAGGTTATTATAATAATTAGGAGGAACATCATGAAAAAAGTAGCAAAGTTATTGGCAGTTGTCATGGCAATCGGACTCGTTATGTCCATATTTGCCGCATGCAGCGCACCTGCAGCCACCGACACACCAAAACCTGCGGAGAGCTCGGCGCCCGCGGTAAGCGAAGCCCCAAGCGCAAGCGAAGCTCCCTCGGAGAGCGTAGCGCCTTCAACCGGCGCAAAGAAGAAGATCGGCGTATCCCTTTTCTACAGACGCGACGAATACTACAAGGACCTGGAAGCCGGTTTCCTCTATGAAGCGGAAAAAGCCGGATTTGACATCGAGATCCAGGACGCGGATACCGATCCTGCAAAGCAGACCCAGCAGGTAGAAGACTTCGTTTCCAAGGGATTTGACGCCATTTGCCTCTCTTGCACAGACCCGGCCGGCCTGGTACCCGCGATCGATGCGGCAGCAGCAAAAGGCATCCCGGTATTCACCTATGACGGACCCTCGAACAGCGACAAAGTCATCACGCATGTCGGCTTCGATTTCAAAGAAGACGGACAGATCGTCGGCGAATGGGCCAAGAAGTATATCACAGACAACCTCGGCGGAAAAGCCAAAGTGGCTGTCATCGATTTCCCGCAATCCGCAGTTGTCTGCAAAGCCAGAGCTGACGGATTCATCGAAGTCATGAAGAGCATGCCCGGCGTTGAGATCGTGGCACAGCAGGACGGCAAAGCTTCCAGAACGGATTCCATGAGCGTTATGGAAAACATACTGACCTCCAACCCCGATGTAAACATCGTATTCGGCATCAACTATGACACTGGCGCCGGTGCAAAAGCAGCTATACAGGCTGCGAAGAGCAAGGCCATCGTGCTTTGCGTGGCATGGGGCGTTGAAGGCTTCCAGGAACTCGAAAACAACGATGCCATCATGAAGGGCTTCTCCGTGACGTCTCCGGCCGTACAGGCTCAGGATACCATCAAAGCGATCGGCGAATTCTTCGCAGGCAAGGATATACCGAAAGAATACATGTCCCACTCCAAAATGTACGATTCTTCCAACATCAAAGATCTGCCGTGGAAAGAAATTGTGGCCAGAAGAAAAGGCTGATCTTAAAAGCAAAACATAAATAATTACCCGATACCATTCACTTAAATAAGTCTGGTGAAAGCCAGACTTATTTAGAGTGAGTGGGGCAAATACTGTTTTAAAAAAGATTACTTGAGGATGGTGCTCGATTTGGGTAAAATCGGTTTTGTAAGCATATGCCATGAGGACTATATCGATCAAAACACAATTCACATGACGGATTTGGCCGTAAACAACTTAACTTCGAAAGGTATCGCTTTACATAGATATGCAAGGCCCGCAGCAAGCTACACGGATGCGATGGCCGCGGGACGGGAGCTCGCAGCAGCCGGCGTGGAAGGGGTCGTAATCTTCCTCGGGGCATGGATGGAATGCTCCGTTGCCATGGCGCTGATACGCGAGATAGAGCACCTGCCCATGTGCCTGTGGGGTTTTCCCATGTTCATGGACCAGGGCGCTTTGCAAAGCACCGGCTCCTATGTATCCTACGCCATGTTCAAAGGCTCGATGGACAGGGCGGGATACCGCTATAAACCCGTTTTGGGGCTGCCGGATGACGGGGCTACGCTCGATAAAGTAGCGTCGTTTTGCCGGGCTGCGAGCTGCGCGGAGCGTTTGAAGCGCACCCGCATCGGACTTGTCGGCTACACTTCCATGAATATCTATCCGGGCACGTTCGACCACCTTTTTTTGCGGGTGAAGATCGGCCCGGACGTGGAGCAGATGGACGCCTATACGCTCATCAACATAGCTGAGGACTTAAGCGCTTCGGAAATAGACGATGCGGCGGCGTATTTAAAAAAGCTGGCCATTATAAAAGAAGACGTAACCGAGTATTCTTTGCGAAAATCCGCAGGCCTTTTTACGGCATTGAAAAAAGTATGCGCTGAAAAATCCCTGCAGGCCGTGAATGTAAAATGCCAGTACGAGTTTTCCAAGGAGTATAAAATGGTGATGTGCGTGCCTTTGTCGGCGCTCGCAGAACAGGGCGTTGTATCCTCGTGCGAAGGCGATATGATGAACACCGTATCCATGATGATATTAAACCTGCTTACCGGGGAAACCGTTACATACGGCGATGCCATCAACCATGAAGGAGATGTTATAAAGCTTTCCTCCTGCGGATTCATTCCCTTCAGCCTGGGCAATCCGGAAGAACGCGTAATAGGGAATTTTATGCCGCATCCGGGCTTTAACGGCATACAGTGCAGCTTTGTTTTAAAACCGGGCAAGGTGACGGTGATGCGCCTCGTGGAGGACCGCTGCGACTATCATATCATCTACTTTACGGGCGAAGGGCTCAAAACAGGTTTGCGTCAGGGGTACATGCCCGCGCTGGATGTTAAGATCGACGGCGACATCGATAAACTTACGGAGCATTACTCAGGGCAGCATTTTGCCGTCTGTTACGGCGACAGGTCGCGGGAAATAGAGGATTTTGCCCGGATACTGGGCATCCGTGCAATAAAAATGTAATGCATGAGGTTTTGCTATGAATGAAAGGGAACGGCTTTTATCCGTATTGCGCGGTGAAAGAAGAGAAAAAACACCATGGTTTGCGGATCTGTCCTATCTGTATTTCAGCTTGAACGAACAGGGCTTTCTAAAAGAGGAATATAAAGGGGATGCGGGGTACTTAAAGTTTTATACCGATCTTGGCGCAGGCATCTGCTTTTATCCGCCTTTTTTATGGAAGACGGCATATACCGGGGACGTCGTTTATAATCAGACGGTTTCCGGTTCATTCCGTACCAGTTTCTACGATACGCCGGCAGGCAGTATCCGAAGCGTGGAAAAGTTTTCGCAGTCCAATTTTTCCTGGGCCTATACGGAGCATTTCGTAAAAACGATAGAAGACCTGCGCGTAATGCTCTACGTCCATGAAAATTCCGTGTTTTCGGAAAATTACGAAGAGTTTGAAAAAATAGACCGCCTTTGGGGCGGATACGGTATCCCGACCGGCATTGCGCCCGTCTCCGTTGCCCCTATACAGAAGCTGCTGGCGCGCTGGGCCGGTGTGGAAAACACAATCAATCTTTATATGGACCATATGGAAGAGTTTGAGGAGATCATGCAGCGCATCGAAAGCAGCGAGGATAAGATATTCGATATCATCTGCGCTTCAAAAGCGGACTATGTTGAGTTTCCGGAGAACCTCTCGAGCGAGATAACGGGGAAGAACTTCTTCCTTCGGTATAACAAGCCGTATTATCAGCGCAGGATCGAAGCCCTGCATAAAGCCGGCAAATACGCGGGCATCCATATAGACGGCACATTAAAGACCTGCCTGCCCCTTTTGCACGAATGCGGCTTCGACGTGGCCGAGGCGGTTACGCCGATGCCGTCCGGCGATATGCGGCCCGAAGAGCTTCGGGAAGCTGCGGGGGAAGGGATCGTCATTTGGGGCGGATTGCCCGGAGGGCTTTTCACGCCCGCATTTTCGGATGCGGAATTCGACGCCTATGTTAAAAGGATACTGCATGTATTCCAAAACGACGGCCGGTTCGTACTGGGCGTAGCCGATCAGGTCCCGCCGGACGGGCTGCTTGAGCGCGTCGCGAGGGTAAGGGAATTTGTTGAAGGTTCATGTTTTTAATATAATTTGGAGGTATAGGAAATGAGTTTACTGGCTGGGACGGCGATCGCGGACATATCGCCGGGAGCGGGATTGGAGCTCGGAGGTTATCCGCATTTTCCGCGCAACAATACGGGCGTGCACGATCCGCTGCATGCGAGCTGCATTTTTTTAGATGACGGGAAAAGCAAGATCGCAATCATAGCGCTGGACATCCTCTTTTATTCCAAGAAACATGTCGCTTCGATCCGCGAAAGAATCGAGAGGGAAACAGGCATACCGCACTTAAATATCATGGTAAGCTGTTCGCATACGCATTCGGGGCCGTGGGCTTCCGGGCGGCTTGATATCGATTCCCTGATGAGCGGCGTAAAGCAGGACGAAGAATATGTAAACAGCTTGAACGGCAAGATCGTATCCATTGTAAAAGAAGCTGTTGCGAACGCTTTCGTAGCGAAGATAGGATATTCAAAGGGCCATTGCGGGCGCGAGCAGGGTATCGGCGGCAACCGCAGGGAAATCGGCGGCCCTTGCGACCCGCTGGTCAGCGTGCTTTCGGTTGCCGACCGGTATGGGAGCGTAAAGGCGGCGCTGGTAAACTATACGCTGCATCCCACCGTCATACACGAGGACAGCGCCGTCGTCACGGCGGATTATCCGGGTTATATACGCAAATACCTGAAAAGCGCCTTGCCGGGTATGAACCTCCTCTTTACGCAGGGGGCGTCGGGCAATCAGAGCTCAAGGTATTTCCGCCAGGGGCAAAGCTATGACGAAGCGGAGCGCATCGGTTATGCCATTGGCCGGGAAGCGGCATCGGTCCTCGGAGGTATCGAATACAAGGAAAACGCCGCGCTTTTCGCAGTATCCGAAGAGGTCGCGATTGAGCTGCGCTCGCTGCCCACAAAAGATGAGATGCTTCAAAAAGTATCGGAGGCGAAAGAAGAATACGAAAGGCTGCGGCGGGTCAATGCACAGTACCTTGAAGTGCAGAACGCGAACTTAAAGCTTCTGGGCGCGGAAGACCTGCTGGGGTATATACAGATGTTTGAGCAGGGCCAAAAAATAGAGCTGTACGAGGATGAAAAAGAAGCGGAAGTGCAGGTGCTGGGCATCGGGGACGCGCGCATTGTCGGGTTGCCGGGCGAGGTCTTTGTGGAATTCGGACTGGAAATCAAAAAGCAGTCACCCTATCCTTTTACAGTTATATCGGAGATCGCGAACGGCTGTCTGCCGGGCTATGTCTGTACGCGCGAGGCCTATGCGGCAGGCGGCTACGAGACGGACACCTCGCTTTTGTCCGCCGATTTCGGCTACAAACTCGCCCAAACGGCCATCCGGCTGTTAAAACAGGAGAAATAAAATAAAAAAAGAGGTTTTTGCCATGGAGCTTTTGTTGGGTATCGATCTCGGCACTACCGGCTGCAGGAGCATACTCTATGACAGGCAGCTCAGTACGCTGGGCGAGGATTATACGGAATACCCGTTGATCAATTTGAGCGAAAGGATGATCGAGCAGGATGCCGAGCAATGGTGGCAGCTGACGCTTCAGTCCATACGGGGCGCATTGGAAAAGTCCGGTTCGGACAAAAACGATCTTCGCGGCATCAGCGTAAGCTCGCAGGGCATCGCTTTTGTGCCGGTGGATGCGTCGGGCCATCCCCTTGCCAATGCGATAAGCTGGCTCGATTCCCGTGCGGCGGAAGAGGCGGCAGGGATCGCTCAGATCTTTCCTCCTGAACGGCTTTTTCATATGACGGGCAAGCGCGCAAACGAAATGTATGTATTGCCCAAACTCCTCTGGTTAAAGAAGCACCAGCCCGAGCTCTATGAAAAAACCTATAAATTCCTGATGGCGCATGACTATATCGTAAACAGGCTGTGCGGGGCGTTTGTCACCGACCATACGCTGGCATCCGGCACGATTCTATACGACATCCACCGGCAGGACTGGTCGAAGGAGCTGCTCAGCGCGTTTGATATCGACAGGAAGAGGCTGCCGGATATCATCTGGAGCGGCACCGTGGCAGGCACGCTGAAAAAGGATATTGCAGGGCTTTTGGGGCTGCGGGAAGACGTGGCGGTAGCCGCCGGCGGGCAGGACCAGAAATGCGCCGCCCTTGGCGCGGGGATAGAAGACGGCATCGTAACCATATCTCTCGGAACGGCGTGCGCGATCGAGCGCAATTATGAAGAACCCTTCATAGACGCCCAAATGCGGATCCCCTGCTTTTCCGGGCTTTTCAAAAACAAATGGGTCGCGGAAGGCGTCGTAAACACCGCCGCGGTTACCCTAAGATGGCTGCGGGACACGCTTTTTCCGCAATCGAGTTATGACGAGCTTTCCGGAATGGCCGGAAGTGGACTGGATTCTCCCGGTACGCTTTTCTTTTACCCGCATCTTGCGGGCGGGGGCAGCCCGGACTGGTACTCCGGCGCAATGGGCACCTATTACGGCATCCGGCTCAATACGCGCGCCGAGGATTTTGCTGCCGCTTTATTCGAGGGGATCGCCTTCCAGATAAAAAGCAATATTTTAGTGATGAGCCAGACGGATGCGAACATCCGTGAGATCCGGGTATTCGGCGGCGGTGCGAAGAGCGCGGTCTGGTGCCAGGTCATTGCGGATATTACGGGTTATCCGGTAAAAGTCCCGTTCACGGCGGAGACGGCCTGCGCAGGCGCGGCGATATTTGCCGGTATCGGATCCGGAGCCTATCAGGACGCGGATGACGCAAGGCGGTATATCTCTATCGCAAAAACGTATTTGCCCGACGAAAAAAGGCGCGCCGCTTATGAAAGCAAATATACGGAATACATCAGAATAGAAAAAAGACTTTGGGAATAAAGGAGAATGGCTATGAGTAAAAAACAAACCGCATTGCTCGGCGTATGTCCGATCGGTAAATTTGCATTTTCCCACGAAGACGCCAAGGTGCAGAAGTCGAAGATATTCGCGAAATTAAATGAAATGGGCATCAATACCTGCAATATCGAAGAGGTGCTGCCGGACGGCCTTGTGCGCGACCAGGCGCATGTGGAACCGGTGGTGGAATACTTCAAAGGCAAAAAAATAGACGCCCTGTTTGTGCCGCATTGCAACTTCGGAACCGAAGGCGCGGTGGGCATGATCGCCAAAAAACTGGGCGTACCCGTGCTCTTGTGGGGGCCGAGGGACGAAGCGCCTTTTGAGGACGGCTCGCGCCTGCGCGACTCGCTTTGCGGCATGTTTGCGACAAGCAAGGTGCTGTACAAGCTAAAGGTTCCCTTCACGTATATAGAGAACTGCACGGTGGAAGACAGGCCTTTCGCCGAAGGCATACGGAAGTTTATGGGGGCCGCCAACGTAGTCAAGGCAGTGAAAAATGCGAAAGTCGGGCAGATCGGCACACGCATCGATTTTTTCTGGTGCACCATAGACAACGAAAGCGAGCTGTTGGATCGGTTCGGCATACAGGTGCAGCCCTTCGACATGGTTGAGTATATCGAACGCATCAAAAACCGTGCTGCCAAGAACCGCTTTGCCTATGTAAAGGAGCTTGGCGGCATGTCTTCCTGGCTTATTGCGGAGGGGATCGATCAAAACGGCCTGGTCAACAGCCTGGCCATGCGCGACGAGCTTTACGAAATAGCCGAAAAATATGGTATAGACGCTTTCTCAATTCAATCCTTCAGTTCACTGCAAAACGCCCTCGGCGAGGGCATAGGCCTCGGAGAGGCTTTCTTCCAGGAGGATATCTCAATCGCGGCGGAATCCGATATACACGGCGCGGTAAGCTCCCTGATAGCGGAGGCGGCTTCTGCTTTCACGCAGCCTTCGTTTTTCCCCGAATTTACCATCCGGCATCCCGAAAACGACAATGCGGTTTTGCTTTGGCATGCGTCTGCGCCTCTTTCACTGCGCGACACGAAGCAGGAGACGGTAAAGATACTGCCGCCCTGGATATTAAAAGGGCTTCCGGCTACCAGCATGCAGTTCCGCTTTAAGGAAGGGCCGGTGACGGTCTGCCGTTTTGACGGCGATGCCGGGGAATACCGCCTGGGCATCGGCGAAGGCAAAATGATACCGGGGCCTTATACAAGGGAAGTCTACGGATGGATGGAAGCGGAAAACTGGCCGCAGTGGGAAAGGCGGATCATAGAAGGGCCTTACGTGCACCACTGCTCGGTGGTCTATGGCCGCTATGCGGAAATTTTGGAGGAAGCGTGTAAATACATACCGGGACTCACACCCGAACGGTTTGACAAATAAAGGGAAAGTGGCTTAAACAACGGTTCCCAAATAACATGAGGAGCTTGTAAATGACGCAAAGAGAGCGGCTGCTAAAAACACTCAAAGGGGAGAAGACGGACAGGATGCCCATATCCCCGTTCATCTACAACAATTTTATATTCGAGTATTTCGATGTGAGGCCGAGGAGCATGGGGGATTTCCTTTATCCGAAGGACTTCGACATCGACCAAAAGACAATAGAAGTACATGATGCGATGGGCTTTGACGCCATGCACCGGGTATGCTCCATATGGGATTATCTTGCGGAACGGCCTGGTGAAAAATGGGACGTGGCGGTAACGGAGGAAAATACGCGAGAAAAGGCCCGGCAGGTCACCGCTGTCCGTACGCCAGAAAGGACGCTGCGGCAGGTAAAGGAGATCAAGCAAAGCTCCGCATACACTTTCGTGGAGGCCATCACCGAGTATTTTATAAAGGAAAAAGAGGATTTCGAGCAATTCGTGAAATACCAGCCGAAAGAAATCGTTCTCGATTGCGGCAGGATCACCCGGACGAAGAAGCTTCTTGGCGATAAAGGCGTTGTTGCAGATTGCGCACACGGCGCATTCAATACGCTGAACATGTACCGGCGTCTGGACGATATGATGGTGGACCCGTATGTGGACGAAGTTCTGTACCGGGAGATGATGAGCTATTTTACCCGCCGGGCGGCCATGCTCCTCGTACAAACCGTGCAGGCGGGCGCGGACGTCGTCAACCCGGCTGTCAACATGGCCACGGGTTCGGCGGTAGGGCCGCAATTTTTTGAAAAGTATGTGCTGGAATACGAAAAGGAACTGAATGCGGCATTGAAAAATGCCGGGGCGCTTATATTGAACCATAACTGCGGAGACGCGAAAAGCCTGTTTGAAGTCTACAGGCAGCTTCCGATGGATGCCTATGAGTCACTGACGCCTCCGCCTTTCGGCGATACGGAGCTGGAGGAGGCTTTTTCGGCGTTTAAACAGGAGGTAACGCTATCGGGCAACGTCGACCAGGTAGAGTTCATGGTGAAGGCGAAACCAGATGAAGTGTATGAACGCGTGAAAGACGTCGTACTCAAGGGAAAGGCGCGGGGTAACTTTATACTTTCAACCTCCGACTGGTTTTTTGACGGGACGCCCAGGGAAAACATACGCGCATTTGTACAGGCCGGAGTGGATTACGGCAGTTATAATTAAATAATGAGGTCTGATATGGAACGGCTTAAAATGCTTAAAAAGCTCGGCGACCTATCCCAAATAGCGGGGATAAGGGAAATGACATTTTCTTCGGGCAAAGGAAAAGGAACATGCGGGTTAGAGGTTTACAACGCGGCGGGCCTTCGTTTTACGGTATTGCCGGACAAGTGCCTCGATCTGTATGATTTCAGCTTCAAGGGGGTAAATCTTTCCTTCCTCAGCAAAAACGGAATGGTAGGAAACAAGTTCTTCAACGCGCTGGACAATGAATTCCCCTACTACTGGAGCGGGGGGGCCTTGGCTACGTGCGGGCTTGCGAACACGGGGCCGTCCTGCACCGATGAAGGGCTTTTCCGCACGACGCACGGGCGCATCGGCATGACGCCCGCGGAAGATCTTTGCGCCCAGGCTGAATGGCTGCATGATGACTATATACTCGCCATATCGGGGAGCATGCGGGAGACTGTACTTTACGGTATGAACATCAAACTGCACAGGCAAATTACCGCTTCGCTTTACGGTAAGGAGATCTGCATACGGGATACGCTTGAAAACCTCGAGCCCAAAGAAGAACCGTACAGCCTGTTGTACCATTTCAATTTCGGGTATCCCCTTGTAAATGAAGGCGCCCGTATCGTTAAACCAAAAGGCGCGGTACAGCCGAGAAACGAGGACGCCGCAAAAGGGCTTCACGCCTGGGAGTTCATAACGGAACCCAAAGACAACGAGCCGGAACAGGTCTTTTTCCACGAAAATCCCCCCGACAAGGAAGGCTATTCATGCGTCGGGATCATCAACGATGCGCTGAATCTTGGCGTATATCTGAAATACACGCATGAAACGCTGCCGGTTTTGGCGCAGTGGAAAAGCCTGCGTTCGCACGACTATGCAGTAGGACTGGAGCCGTGCAATACATTCGTCCGCGGCCGGAAGGAAGAGCGTGAAAACGGCATGCTAAAAACCCTTGCGGGTTACGGAAAAGCAGAGACGGTCCTATGCCTGGGTGTGCTGGAAGGGGAAGCGGAAATATCGGATTTCCGGAAGAAACCCGGATATTAATTGCACAAAAAAGTTTTGCCATAGCAAATTTATCAATAAATTTTACTGGAGGTTTAATATGTACGACAAAAATTGGGCGAAAACGGATGTGAAGGCACTCCCGGTATTGAAAACGGAAGTTCCGGGCCCGAAATCGAGGGAATACCACGAAAGAGCGGCCAAATACATGAAAGGCTACTCGAGCCAGGTGAAGCTTTGCCCGGTTGCGTTTGAATCCGGCAAGGGCTGTACCCTTAAGGATGTGGATGGAAATACGTTTATAGACTTTTCTTCCGGCATCTATGTAACGGGCCTCGGGCACTGCCATCCGAAAATCAGCGAAGCGGTTGCAAGCTATGCGAACCGGCTCATGAACTGCCATGATTTTACAACCGAAATAAAAATGAAGCTGTTGGAGAAACTTACAAGTATTACAATGGGAGACCTAAACGGCGTTCAGTTTTACGATTCCGGAACGACGGCGGTTGAGGCCGCCCTGCGGTGCGCACGCGCTGCATCCGGCAAATTCGAATTCGTATCGTTTTGGCGGGATTTCCACGGCAAGACAATGGGCGCGGTCAGCCTTGCGATCGTGGACAAATCCCAGGGCATGCGGGCGCCGGGCTTTTTCCTTGCTCCGCGTCCCAACTGCTACAGATGTCCGTTTAATATGAAACATCCGGAATGCAACTGCTATTGCGCGGATTTCCTGGACAAAAAAATTGCCAACGAACGACCGGGCAGATCGCGGGCATCGTCCTCGAACCCATACAGGGCTGGGGCGGTTCGGTTGTCCCGCCGGATGCGTTTATACCCCGTCTGCGGAAGATCTGCGACAAATACAACGCGCTCCTGATTGCAGACGAGGTTTTGACCTGCATGGGACGTACCGGAAAGATGTTCGCGATGGAGCACTGGAACACAACACCGGATATCACCACGCTCGGAAAGGGCTTTGGAAACGGCTTCCCGGTTACAGCCATGTGCGTCAGCGACAAATACAAGGAAGCCATCGAGCAGATTTCCGCATCGTCGAGCTACGGCGGCAATCCGATGGCCTGCGCGGCGGCGCTTGCCTCCATAGAGGTGATAGAGGAAGAAAACCTCTGCGAGAAATCCGAGCATCTGGGAGAGGTCTTCTTAAAAAGGATGGAGCAGATGAAAGAAAGGCATCAGATCATCGGGGATGTACGCGGTAAAGGCTGCCTGCTTGCGATGGAGCTCGTAAAAGACAAGGATACGAAGGAGCCCTTTGACGAGGCCGGAAAGCTTGTCTACCAGAAAGCTTTTAAGAAGGGCCTGGCCTGGGTGCCTGCGGGACATATACTGAGGCTCTCGCCGCCCATCATCATGGAAGACGATATGGCCTTGAAGGGGCTCGACATCATAGAGGAAGCGGTCGCTGAAGCAGAAAAGCAATTTGGGTATTGATCTCCTCTGTGGAACATTCGAGCACAAAGCGAACGGCGTTACCTGCCGTGAAATATGCATTTGACGTGCCGGCGATTGGGTTTCCTTCCTTATAACGGTCCGGCCAATAAAATAGCCGCTGTGAAAATCAAGTAGCAGCGGCTATTGTTTTTTGCATGCAACAGCAAGGAACATATCAACGGCTATAACAGAAATAATTATACATGCCTGTTTTTACGGTTTTGAATTAAATGGAGTCTAACTATTTATATAAATTTATTCAAATTGTCAAGAATAAAAACATGAGCGAATAAGCTCTTTAATCGTCTTTTGAACCATTGATAGTTACGGTTCGAAAAGTTAAAATGAAGCGTACAAATGAAGCAGGTAAAAAAAACATGTATTTTCTTCCGTTTCTCTCTGGTATTATTCTTTAGAGGAATGACTGCGGCAAGAGAGTTTTTAAAAAGAGCAGATGCATGGACAGTCATGGTTCTCGAATAAACAAAGAAAATGAGATGTTAGATGACTGAATTTGAAGAAATTACGATTAAAAAATTTATTAAATATTTTTTAATAGATAGTATTTATTATCAAATAAATTTGGTGTGCGGTAAATTCGGGATCAGCAATTCGGAAATCAGTAAAAGGATCGGCTGGGACCCCGCCGTATACAATCAGAAATACAACAGAAGCAATGATCTTCGCATGACTACGTTTATGAAAATATACGTGGCCATCGAGGAGATCATAGAGGAAAAAGAAAAGAAATTCGGATATTCCGATCTGGAGCTCAGCAAAGTCCGCTTCGATGAGCTCATTACCCAGAAAGAGCTCGACCTTTGCCGGCTGTTCAATCACGTCAGCGCAGTGGCCGAGGGAAGAACGGAATCTTTTAACAGGGAGCATTTGGTGCAGTCCTATCTCTCGATGAAATCGTTTGTGCTTTTGGGCAAAAAAAGCAAGAAGTTTACCGACAGAGAAATCGATGTATATGTAACGTATTATAAATCATTGGTTAAAGCTGAATAGATGGGGCAGCAAGGGAGATGAGTATGCAAAAACTGATTAACAATCCTAATAATATGGTCGCTGAAGCCATTAGCGGATTTGTTAAATGTTACCCTAAAATTGTTGAATATACGGACAATAAAAAAGTTCTGAAATATGTGAAAGCGCCTCTTCATGGAAAAGTGGGCGTCGTTACCGGCGGAGGCGCGGGTCACGATCCGGCCATGTACGGATACATCGGCAAGAATATGCTGGATGCCGTAGCGGTGGGCGAGATTTTCTTCACCCCGTCCGCAGAGGATTTTTTAGCCGCTTTTAAGACTGCGGATTCGGGGGCGGGCGTTGTCTGCCTGTACGGAAACTATAAAAACGACCGGGTCGCTGTTGAAAAGGCCATAAAGCTCGCGGCAAAAGACGGGATTACGGTAAAGACCGTAATCGCAAAAGACGATGTGGCGATCGCAGAAAAACACAAACGCAGGGGCCTTGCGGGTGAAATACTGATGTGGAAATGCGGCGGGGCTGCGGCCTCGCTGGGTCATGAGCTTGACGAAGTCGTGAGGCTGGCGCAAAAGGCGATCAATGCGACAAGAAGCATAGGCGTCGGACTCGCTTCCTGCATAATCCCGATGGTGGGAGGCCCGAATTATGTAATTGAAGAGGGCACCATGGAAATCGGAATCGGACATCATGGCGCCGCAAGCTTCGATACATGCAAATTAAAAACCGCGGACGCAACGGCGGAAATCATGATCAATGCGATCCTTGCCGATATGCCGCTGAAAGAAGGACAGGAAGCCGCTGTGCTGGTTTCCGGAATGGGCAATACGATGCTCATAGAGCTGAATATTATATACAGTAAAATTTATGATATTTTGAAAAACCATAAAATCAAAGTAGTTCACTCCGGAATCGGGAATTACTTTACCTCGCTCGATATGATGGGTGCTACGGTAACTGTCATGAAGCTGGATGAAGAACTGAAACGGCTGATGGACGTACCGGTAATAACACCGGCTTTAAAAGGTTTTAACCAGGAATAATACGCCTTCCTTAAAGGCAACGTTCGCACGAATAAATCGCAAAGCGAAGCGGTTTATTAAGTGTACCCCAAATGCAAAATTTTTAAGTGCGGAGTAATGTGAATGGGAAAGTATTTAGTAGGCTGCGACGTTGGAACAAGTGCCACGAAATCGGTTGTCATGGATGATTCGGGAAATATCCTCGGCAAAAAAACCATAGGTTATCCGACCCTTACAAACAGCCTTGGCTGGGCGGAGCATGACCCCGAAGTATATTGGTCCACGGTGGCAGATACCATTTGCGAATCGATAAAAGAAGCAAGAATAGACGCAGCCGATATACAGGGGGTATGCGTAAGCGCACATTCCCCGGCCTGCATTCTGGTAGACGATAAACTAAATCCGCTTCAGCTCAGCCATTTCTGGATGGACCGCAGAGGAACCGCGGAAACAACATACATCAATGAAAAAATAGGCGAGGACAGGGTTTTCCAGGTAAGCGGAAACATTTGCGATCCTTATTATGCGACGGTGAAGCTGCTCTGGGAAAAGAACAACCGCAAGGATTTATACAATAAAGCGTACAAATTCCAGACGGCAGCAGACTATCCGAGAATGAAGCTCACAGGCAAGGCTGCAACCGATTATTCCAATGCAAGCCTCATCGGCGTAGCGTTTGATATTGTGAATAAAAAATGGGATACTGCCATGCTGGAGGAGATCGGCCTCGATCCGGATAAATTCCCGGACCTATACGCCTGCGACGAATTTGTAGGCGAGGTCACCTCCGAAGCTGCAGAAAGATGCGGCCTCAGAGCAGGCACCCCGGTTTTTGCGGGTACGGTCGACTGCAACGCGGCCTGGGTGGCGGGCGGCGCGCTCGAGGACGGCGATATGTCCCTGGTGATGGGGTCGGCAGGCGTATTGGGCGTTGTACATGAGGAACCCAAATTTACAAAGAATTTGATTACGATCGTACACGCATCCGAATCCAGAAAAACCTATACGACGCTTGCGGCCATTTGCGGCTGCGGCTCCTCGCTTCGATATTACAAGGAAAAGTTTGCTGCCATAGAAGGCGTAGTCGCCGATCAGATGGGCATGAATACATACGACTATCTCTGTGAACGCGCTGCGAAAATTCCGGTAGGCAGCGACGGGCTCATCACAGTCCCGTATTTTATGGGCGAACGTACCCCGATCTGGAATCCTATCGCCCGTGGTATGCTTTTCGGAATGAGCTTCAACCATACAAGAGACCACATGCTTCGTTCTTTCCTCGAAGGCGCGGCGCTTGCCTTAAAGCACAATTTTGAGCTGATAAAAGAATCCAAAATAAAAATGAAGCTTCCCATTGTTTTGGGCGAAGGCGGCGCGCAAAGCCCGCTCTGGAGGCAGATCATATGCGATTGCCTGCAAATCCCCGGGGCCTATATGAGCGATTCAATGGGCGCGCCGGTAGGGGATGCGATCATCGCCGGCGTAGGATGCGGTATGTTTAAGGATTATTCGATCGTAAAGGACTGGATAAGCGTTTCGGACGTTACCACTCCGATCCCGCAGAACGAGGAAATATATAATGACCTTTACAAGATCTTCAGAAATCTGTATGAAGAAGTCCGGGGCAACTACGAAGCCCTTGGAAATATCGTAAGGAAAATCGAAGCTGCAAAGCAATAACGGTCAAATACTTGCCAATAGGCAGGTAAATATAAATACGGAGGAATAAAATGAAAAAATTACTCAGTCTCGTACTCATGGCATGCATAATAGTAGCTACTTTAGCTGCATGCGCACCTGCAGGACCTGTTGCTTCATCCGAAGCGCCAGCTGCTTCTTCTGCGGCACCCGCTGCCTCTTCTGCGGCGCCTGACGCTTCATCCGCAGCACCCGCGGCTAAAGAAAACAAAGACTACACAATCGTTATGGTCGCAAAACACGAAGGTATTTCCTGGTTTGACGACATGCGGATCGGCGTTGACGAATTTGGCAAGACAACAGGCGTAAACGCATACCAGATCGCTCCCGAAGGCGGAGACCCGGCCAAACAGGTGCAAATGGTCGAAGACCTTATCGCCCAGGGCGTTGACGCTATCTGCGTAGTTCCGAACGACACAAAATCCATGGCTCCCGTTCTGAAGAAGGCAAGAGAAGCCGGTATCGTCGTTGTCGGCCACGAAGCTCCGGACATCCTTGATTCCGTAGACTACGATCTCGAAGCTTTCCCGAATGAAGAACAGGGTATCCGCTTCGGCGAAAACCTGGCCAAAGCCATGAACGGCGAAGGCAAATTCGCTTCTTTCGTAGGCATGCTGACCATGACTCCGCACATGATCTGGTGGGAAAATGCGGTTAAATACTGCAAAGAAAACTATCCGAAGATGGAATGCATCACCCCCGAGCCGTTGGAAGACAAGAACGACAACAAACTTGCCTATGACAAGGCGCTCGAAGTTTTGAAAGCGAACCCCGATCTGAAAGGCTTCACAGACAGTGCGGCTTCCGGCGCAGGTATCGCACAGGCTCTTAAAGACAAGCAGAGAAAAGACATCGCTGTTGTAAGCACAGCTGTTCCTTCCATGTCCGCCGCATACATCAAAGAAGGCTATATGTATGCAGGGCTTTGCTGGAGACCGGCCGATGCAGGTTATGTATCCTGCGAGATCGCTCTTAAAATATTAAAGGGTGAAAAGATCGAAGCCGGAATGGATTTCAGCAAAGACGGCTACAAGAAGATCAGAATAATGGAAAACAACATGCTCGTCGGCGACGCTCCGCTGGTTTTGACTCCGGAAAACATCGATAACTACACATTCTAATTCACAAGTTAAAACAAAGCATTGTTCTGTTCCCCCATATTGCTTGGGGGAACAGAATAATTTTGCAAAGGGGGAAATAACCGTGGATAACAGTATTTTAGTCGCAAAAGGTATCAGCAAAACCTACATCGGCGTGCAGGCGTTGGATGATATTAATATTTCCATTAAAGCTGGAGAAGTAAAATGCCTTGCCGGTGAAAACGGGAGCGGAAAATCCACTTTTGTTAAAATAATAGCCGGCGTTGAAAGTGCCGACAGCGGTGAAATTTATTTGAACGGGAAACATTACCCGAAACTGAGCGCAATCAGTGCAATAGAAGCGGGCGTTCAGGTCATTTATCAGGATCTGTCGTTATTCGGAAATATGTCCGTTGCCGAAAACATTGCAATGAACAAGATGGTAAAAGAAAAGAAGAAAATCATCGATAAAAAAGAAATCTATAGGATCGCTCAAAAAACACTTGAAATGATCGATGTTTCGATGGACCTCGACGTAAAAGTCCAGGGTATTTCAATCGCCAACAGGCAGATTATCGCGATTTGCCGTGCGCTTGCACTCGATACCAAGATACTGTTTATGGATGAACCTACAACGGCGCTTACGAAAGCTGAAATCGAAAAACTGCTTTCCATCGTCAATACACTCCGGAACAAAGGGTTGGCAATCGTATTTATCAGCCATAAATTAGAAGAAGTTTTATCCATAGCAGATACCATTACCGTATTCCGCGACGGGAAACAGGTAGCGGATCTATCTAAAGACGAAATCAACAGAATGAAACTGATTTATTATATGACAGGCAGGGAAATCGAATACGCCCACTACACGCGGGCAAACACGGAAACCAAACCGGTCTTGAGCCTTAAAAACCTTTCCAAGGAAGGACATTATTCCAGGATAAACCTGGATGTCCGTCCGGGAGACATTATGGGTGTTACGGGCCTCTTGGGTTCGGGCAGAACGGAACTTATGCTGTCGATATTCGGCCTGAATCCGCCCGATTCGGGGGATATACTGTTCGCCGGAGAAAAATTGAAAATCAAGAGCCCGGTCGATGCGGTAGCCAAAGGAATCGCCCTTCTTCCGGAAGAACGCGCAACGCAGGGCCTGTTCCTGAATAAGGATATGACGGACAACGTATCGTCCGCAATTTTTAAGAAGTTTTCGGGAAAGCTCGGCGTACTGGATACTTCAAAGCGTTTAGAGCTTGCCAACGGAACGATCAAACGCTTTAAAGTCCGTATACCCAATGCCCAAACAATGATCAAAACGCTTTCCGGCGGAAATCAACAGAAGGTAGTGTTAGGCAAATGGGTGGCGACGGAACCGAAATTATTTATTTTGGATTCGCCTACGGTCGGCGTAGACATCGGTTCAAAATCCGAAATATACGAACAGATTCAAAAGCTTGCCAAGGAAGGCATGGCCGTAATACTTGTTTCTGATGAGATCGAAGAAATCACAGCCAACTGCAACCGGGTATCCATTATGTTTCGGGGCGAGATCGTAAAGCAGTTTGAAGAAGAACAAATGAAAGCGGATACAGCCGGAGAGGAAATCGGGAAATTCATCAATTCACTTCATTTGCAGAATAAGAGTGAGGAGAGTAAGGCAATATGACAGAGAAAAACAGTATCAAAAAAGTAAAATGGCAATCTTCCACGGAAAAATTCCTGGTCGTCATCATTATTGCCTATTGTATCGTCGTTACTTTGGTCAGCCCGGAATTTTTACAGCCCGCGACATTTTTTGATATGGTTAAATCCGCAGCGGGAACGATGGTTGTGGCGATGGGCTTGCTGCTCGTTGTAATATCCGGCGGTATCGACGTATCGTTTACGGCTATCGCAATATTCGGCGGATATGTGGCGACAAAGCTTATGATGTCTACGGGAATAGACAATATCGCATTCGGCCTGGTAATCTCCTGTGCGATCGGCCTTGCTCTTGGACTCATCAACGCGGTATTCATCCATGT